>Ga0272441_10014997_pt1 | contig 10902 bp, 4 predicted proteins | sample SSMProp6N_FD_193582 | JGI IMG/M metagenome (GOLD analysis project Ga0272441, IMG submission 193582) | Marine sediment archaeal communities from Little Sippewissett salt marsh, Falmouth, MA, United States - SSM-Prop-6N | ecosystem: Environmental > Aquatic > Marine > Wetlands > Sediment ...
TGGCTACCTGGACAGGACTTTCTTATGCTACCTATGGGTTCAACATTTACTATCAGGATACTCAGAAGGAATATTGGGGTGATATGCAGATAGATCTTTCCTCTTCTTCCACTTCAAAGACATTCACAAGATTTTATCCGTATCGCACCGGGACGCTTTGGATAGGGGATACTTCAGATACCACAAAAACGTCATTTACTGCTGGAGATACGATCAAGACCAAGATCACGATCAAGAACGGTCTTTCCATATCTTTATCGAGCAGAGTCAGGTTTGTATGGGATCGGAACAAAGCTACAGGTTATGATCATGATAGTACGAGCATTTCAAAATCGATCTCGAGTAAAGGTACATATACCTTTACTGATACCTATCAGATCCCTTCGTCCTGGGATTCGAGTACGTTGTATCTGGGCTGGTGGGTTGAATCATATGTTGCAAATAAATGGCAGACCACTGATTCTTGGGTTTTTTCAACTTATTCGGCATCTGTTTCCCCAGCCAAGGGTAGTATATCTGTCACGGTTAAAAATTCGAATGGCAATACGATAACTGATAAAAAATGTACAGTCGAGATATTTGATTCGAGCTGGACCCCTCTCTACAATACCAAAACGACCGACTCCAGCGGTGTGGCTACCTGGACAGGACTTTCTTATGCTACCTATGGGTTCAACATTTACTATCAGGATACTCAGAAGGAATATTGGGGTGATATGCAGATAGATCTTTCCTCTTCTTCCACTTCAAAGACATTCACTAGATTTTATCCATACTCCAATAATGTATGGGTAGGGGATTCTTATGGAAATGAAAAGACATCATTTACTGCGGGGGAAACCATAACAACAAAGTTTACTGTTAAAAATGATCTATCGATCTCCTTATCCAGTAGAGTTAGAGCGGTTTGGGATAAGGACAGGTCTTCAAGTTACGACCACGATATCACAACGAGTTCGAGCTCAATTCCGGGTAAAACATCAAAGATTTTCATTGATACATTCACAATCCCTTCAAATTGGGGTTCCACCTCGATATACTTAGGGTGGTGGATAGAATCATTAGTTGCCAGCAACTGGCAGACCACAGATTCATGGGTCTTCTCGACCCATACCGTAAATATAATTCCAGCAACTGGCAGCATCTCCCTTACAGTTAAGAATACCAATGGAGAGACCGTTAGTGGATGTTCTGTGAAAAGATATGATTCAAATTTCAATTATATAGACACAAAGACGACGATTTCCAATGGTGTGGCATCATGGTCAGATATTTCAAAGGGAACATATAATTTCGAAATATTCTATGGAGATAATCCAAAGGAATATTGGGGGGATATCAAGATCCTTCTCTCCTCTGGATCCGTTACCGAGACATTCACACGTTTTTATCCATACTGTAACGATATTTGGATAGGAGATTCTTCGGGGAATCCAAAAACATCATTCAAGGCTGGAGAAACGATCACTACAAAGATCTCAGTGAGAAGTGATATGTCAATAACAATCAACAGCAGGGTCAGGGTTGTTTGGGATCGGGATCAGACATCTCCATTTGACCATGATAGCACAACGAGTTCTTACAGTTTATCAGCCGGAAGTTCGAAGGAATTTGTGGATACCTTTACCATACCTTCAAGCTGGAGTTCAGCGACCATGACCCTTGCCATATGGGTAGATTCATATGTGGCCGAAAAATATCAGACAACGGATTCAAAGATTTTTTCAAAACACACAGTATCCATAGGAACGAATGTCGATCTGCCCTCAGCACCCTTGAATCTTATGACTCTTCCAGCTGAGGATCGGATCGAACTTTCCTGGTACCCACCAAATGATGATGGAGGGGTTTCGATAACTGGGTACAAGATCTACAAAGGCACCACATCCGGTGTCTACAACTCTATTTCTATCGGAAATGTACTTTCATATACGGATACAGATGTTCAATTGGATACAACCTATTATTACGCAATATCTGCTTTGAACAGTCTTGGTGAGGGAGAAAAAACTTCGGAGGTTGAAGCTATATTAACAGGTGATGCTTATTCTTTCATAATCCTTCCATTGTTCACATATGATGATGACTTTATGTCCTTCATGAAAGATGGTTGGGTAAATACCTATTTTGTGTTGAAGGATATGTCCAACAAAAATGTTAATGGTGTCTATATCTCTTTTGAGATCGATACCATTGGAACCTATTCAACAACATCTGCTTCGATCGAAGCATTCCCCTCATCCCTTGAAGGTGTCCTGACGCTCTCTATCAGCACATCATTAAGTTCCAATACCTTTACCATAACCATTCCCGACCAATGCAGATTCGAGGGTGAATACTATTCTCTCTATTCGAACAGGGATGTCTACGAATTTTCCTTGACTGACTACAAGTACACAAGTTCAGGTGGGTACACCAGTAAGGCATCAGCCAGTGCAGTGGTCGGGGTAAGTTTGGAAGGTGGAGAAAGTATTTCTGTCTTGACAAATGGCAACAAGATCTACGAGTTCTACGATAAATATGAAGGAAAGATAGGTGTAGGACTAAATTTCGATCTCATCAAAATTGATGCCGCCGGTGCAATAAGTGCTAAAGCTGGAGCTGAGATTGGCAGGTATGCATATGGCAGCACATCATTGAAACTTACGAATTTGGTTTATCAGGATCTGATCGTCCAAAAAATAATGTCAAGATTGCTACTGGTATCATCAGTCTCTGCTCTAAGTTCAATTCCTTTGGTAAGTGGGGCGATTTCTCCTGGAATAATAAAATGTACAACTGATATAGATACAATGACGGATCTGAATTCTATTGAGGCAGGACTTGGTTTTAAAGGAGAAGCCTTTGCGGATCTGAAAACAGGTTTTACCAATGAAAGAGAACAAACTGGAAATGAAAAAAAGTCAGTGGATATGAACCTCTTTAACTATGGGATAGGAGCAAAGGTAGGAGCTGATATTCGAGGAGGTATAGAATATGAATCGGATGGTGGACTAATTCTAAAGGGCAGTATAAGTTTCTCTGCAAGTGTAAGTGCTAATGTAGAGATCTTTGGAGGTAAGATATTTGCCGGTGAGAGATTTGGTCTTAATATAAAATATGCAAAAATAAATGATTTCCCTAACTATCCGAAGGAAATAATTCTGATCAGGACTATTTCAGCAGGAGCTGCATTATCGCTGAATCTCAATCCCCTTGTTAATGGGGACGATTTCAATATTGCTTATACTCTCGGACCAGGTATTGATAGTGAAGTTACAGATGTCGAGATCAAAATCAAGATTCCGATTGCACGATATCGTTCGGTTTTTGAAACCTATGCGCCCTCCCTTCTTACTAAAATAACATCATTGGATTTTGATGCTTTTATTGAACTATCAAAGGCACTTACAAAAATAGGGATGGTTCCGATACAATACGAGATCAATTTCATTGAAAAAGAAACCCTTTCATTTTCCTTGGGTTTCAAGGTTAGTGGTATCGGGTTCGATATAGGGCTGGATCTGGAGAGGTCCATCAAATATCCACATGAAAAGGGTGTTTTAATGGTAATCGGAGGAAATATCCTGAAGACAAGAACTGAATGGTTCTCACGGCCAAGTGTCAAATTGGATATTATTGACTATCTTAGATCTCAATACGATTTCAGTAAATTACTTGGAGATTCTTTGAATGAAGTTATTGGAGGTTGGGGCCAGATATTTTCCTTCGCCTGTCCTATTGATACATACGTTGAGAATACACTTGGTAATAAATTGGGCATTATTGATGGAGAATTTGTCTCTCAAATACCCAATGGATACATGTCAACAATGGAAGGTGGAGAGAGTGAATATTATGCTCTACCAAATGGAAATTATACGGTATATGTCGTGGGAATTGATGAGGGTATTTATGACGGCAATCTAGTATCGAACTATGGAACAGAAATTAGAAGAATCGAGATCAGCAATTCAAGAGTATACAACACCTCGATAGATATAATTGAAGTCCTTGAGTATATGTCCGGTATCAAAGTATCAACAAATCAGGAATCCAAGAAATTTGATTTGACAACATCCCTATTCTTGAACGATATATGGACAAATTCTTCCATTGCAGATGTTCCCATTTCGGATGATGAAGAGAGTTCCGTAAAGTTCCAGGAAGAAAATGTTACCCTGGAAATTCGTGAAAATGGTAGCGATACTCCAAAGACAGTGATCGATCTTAAAGACTATAACGAACAATTGATAGACAATATCCCAGGTCAGGTAATGGATCTAAAATTGATCGACAAAAAGGACTATTTCTCTTTATCTTGGAATCCTCCGATAGATAACATTCATGATCTCTTAATATATCGCATTTATCGTGGAACTGATCCGGATAATCTTATCCTTCTTGCGGAGATAGGGAATGTAACAGAATATGAGGACAATGACCTGCATGATGGTCTGACATATTATTATCAGGTCAGCGCCCTTAACATTAATGGAGAAGGACCCAGATCATTCATGATCGGGATAATAAAAGATTCTGTTCAAAATGAAATCATCGATAGAATTGATGACAACGACAATGACCAGAATACTAATAATAGTGAAGAATCCGACAATAATGAATATTTTACCATAAACCTAGAAAGTAAGGATATTGCCATAGGGATTCTTATTATTGTCATTATATTGGTATTTATATTTTTCCTAATTCGATCATCTCCATCGAAAAAAAAGGTCGTTGTTAAAAAAGCAAAATCAGGCAATTCCCAACAGGTCTCAAGGAATAAGGCTGTCGTAAAAAACCCAAAATCAGGCAATTCCCGGGGAGTTCCAAGTAGAAATGTCATTTTAATGGAAGAAGAAGATGAAGATGAAGAGTGGGAGGTATGGTAATTGAAAATTTTCTCATGTATGACGGAGGATCAATCATGAAAAAATATACTGCAACCGGAATGTTTCTGCTTCTTTTAATAAATTCTGTTATATTTGTAAATGCATTTGGAGAAAATAGGATCAATCCATCAAGGATGATATCATATACCGAAGAGGCTTCTTTGAACGAATGCAAAGATTGGCCCTGGATGGTTGATTGGTCTCCAGATGGAAGATTCCTGGCCGAATCGTGCAAAGACGGGAATCTTTACATCTATTATACGTCAAATTGGTCCATTTTTAAAACAATTTCCTTTTGTTCTGAAACACCAGGCTCCCCTCCAATGAAATGGTCTCCAGATGGGAGATATATCGCTATTGGTAATAATACAGAAGGTGATCCCATGTCGACCCATATATTGATAATCGATACTTCGACATGGAGTGTAATCAGAGATATGAACAGTACTCATTCTTCCTATGGAATATCAGAATTCAGGTTCACACAAGATAGTAGATACATGATCACAAAGGGATACCAGATGATGAAATTCTGGAATACTGGTTCATGGACCCTGACGGGAAAGGTGTTCAATATAAATGGTTCCCATGGTGAAGCTGAGTTTTCTCCTGATTTTAAGTACTTTGCATTTGCAGATTGGGAAGAGGAAGCCATTCGGGTGAAACACTACTTTAATGGGACGAATATCACAGAACTCCGGGGTCTTGGTTACCGGCCAAATTGTCTGGAATTCACCTTGGATGGCAAATATATCGTAGGCGGTTCGGATGGAGGAAGATTGAAGGTCTGGAAGACCTCGAATTGGAGCGAAGTTCAAGAGATTTATTATGGTGATGAGGTCAGAGATATTAGGTTCCATAAGGATGGATATCATGTTGCAGTCTCTCTAAGGGACAATGGTATCAGAATTTACGATACGACAAATATGTCAAGTTGGAAAGAGGAAACAGTAATTGACCCTTCAAACGGTATTTATGGGAGATCAATGTGGAATGTAAATGGGACAAGGTTCGCTTCCATCAATTATTATCCGGATATCAGGGTCAGGGTCTACAACTTCGATCTGGATCACGATGGGAAAGCAGATTTCGACGAATCCACACTTCCAAATGTTCCACAAAATTTGAGTATAGAATCTGGAACGGATAATATTAAAATATCATGGAATGTTCCAATTGGGTTGTCACTTGGTCAGATTTCCCAATATAACATCTATCGAGGGATTACCTCTGATGGGTGTATTTATATTAACACCGTATCAAATATCCAAATGAATTTCACAGATAGCGGACTCGAGAAAGGTGTTAGATATTTTTACCAGATATCAGCAGTCAATCACATTGGAGAGGGACCAAGGACAGCAGCGGTTTCAGAAATAACGGATGATGTTCCATCTTCACCACAAAATTTCAATGGAATTCCTGGAGAATTAAGCATATCCTTATCATGGCAAACACCGGAATTCGATGGAGGTTCAGAAATAATTAATTTCAGATTATATAGGGGACTCACCGAATTGAGCATCGATTTCTTACAGGAATTTGGATATGTTCTGAATTACGTGGATACGGATGTGGAACCTGGAAATTCATATTTTTACCAGATCTCCTGTGTGAATAAATATGGAGAAAGTGAGAAATCAACAGTCATCTCAATTGAATTGATTGAAGAGGTTAATATCATCGAAAAAATTCTTAGGGTTCCAGTATACGAACAACCCTGTAATTGGTGTTTCCCTACCGCAGTGTCTTCGATTCTGCAATATTACAATGTAAACATTCATTCCTGGGAGATATCTGAATTATTGAATATCAAGAATTGTGAAGGTTATGGTGATTGGAAGCAACTATGGAATGGTTATCTTTTTAATTATTTATGGGATGATTTTAGAGTATCTTCTGGTATGTATAAAATCGATGATGAAAATGATGTAAACATCAATATGATAATGGATTATATTGATGCCGGGACACCAATATTGATATCTGATTTTTCATTGTCCCCAGCTCATGCATATGTGATAATTGGATATGCCTATGAATACACCGATCCTGTGAAATATTATCTCGATATCTTGAATCTTGGTGGTGGAGAACTCATTGGTGATAATTGTAATAGATTTGAATATGATGTATTTAAGCAAGGTTTTTGTAAACCGGGAACATATGTTTCACCAAGTTATTATGTAATTTTTAACAAGGATGATATGACTGAGATATTTGGTTCAATAGACATTCAAGAAAATTGCAAGAGCATTAGAATAAATAATTATGAAATGTATTTCGATGAAGGTATAAAATGGAGGAATATTGATAATAATGAAATTGGTTATGGCATTCAGCGAGGAGAAGTAAATACTATAAATATGGATTATTTTTTCTTGAGAGATCCTTCTGATTATTATGTGAATTATGAATTGCATATAGAGATAGGGAAATTGAATTCTATTGGTGAAATTGAACAAGTATATAATGAAAAAAGTAAAAAAATATCAATAAAAAATAATGATCCGCATACTTTCAGAATAATTGATGATATTGGTTCTATAGTTAATATGGATGAATGGGAGGATGGATGGTATCAGATTTATCTTGGATTGTGGCAATTCGGTACAACTCAATTCAAGAAGGAGGAAAAGGCAGATTTCATTGGTCCAATATCTTTCCATTATCAGAGTCAAAGAAAGGAATTTGTTGAAATAATACTGGATTGCTCTGCGAATGCAGTAATTGAAGATGAAACCGGGAACCTTTTGGGATTTGATGACAATAACCAATCCTATTATGCAATGTCTGATAGTTTGATCCTAAGTTCTGGTATGAAGGAAAGGTATTTAGTACCTGAGGGGAAGAATTATTCAATAACAATCAATGGGTACGAAAGAGGAGAATATGATCTCAGGGTTTTGGATAAAAATAAAGATGAGATTGCTATCAGAAACGTCTCGTATAATAATGAAACAAGTGATAAGGTGAAAATCAGGGATAAGGGAGGTATTTTAGATTTTATCAGTTCTGATAATAAAAAATTAATATTTTCACTGAAAAAACAAAATTTTTCGATGCAAATCCATGAATTGTTAATTCTCAATGATGCAAGATATCGGTTTATCATACCTGATATAATCCAAGATGGTATTGGACTACTGGTCGATTTCAATTTGGATGAAGTTTATGAAATCAATACAAAAGTAGAAAATACAACTATTTCAATTGAATTGAATCAGATGATACAAGAATATTATGATAACTTTTATACCGATGATCCGGATGATGATTCTCAGGATGACGATGTAGCCGATGATGATACAACTGACGACGACTTCGTTGATGATGATGATGCCAATGATGATACAACTGACGACGACATCGTTGATGATGATGATGCCAATGATGATACAACTGACGACGACATCGTTGATGATGATGATGCCAATGATGATGAGGAGATAAAGAATGATGATCCAATAATATTAAAATTGGACACTAAATCAATAGTAATTATCATATTGATTGCAATTTTAATGTTCATAGTATTTGCATTAATTATTAGGAAAAGAGGGAGAGACATTGAGGAATATTATGAAGAGTAATCAATACTAATCTATACTTTTTTTTTAACTTTTCATACAAATCTACATTAATATCCAGAAGTGGATTGAATAAACGGAGGGGTTGGGGGTGGGAGGAATGCTGCGGCCTTTGTGCAGTATGAATGCAAACCCCATCTCGAAGGAGGTGGGGCCCTTTTATTCACCATACTTTCTCAGAGCTTTTCGAGGTTTCTGATATCTACCCCGTATCTGTTCTTTGGATCCGATGACCGGGTCAACAACATGAAGAGAAAGAGAATTATCAGGATCGTATCAATTCCAAAAAATGGTGAATCTTCAGTCTCTTTCACTTTTTCTTCAGTATCTGGGATCCGGGACAGGTTTGGATGGGAATCGTAATTCTCCCCTTCTCTCATTATCCTCAGATGAAACTCTCCGGATCCCGCTTTCTGCTGGATATCATCGCCATATATCTCCGTTTCTAGAGAGGATTCCCCCAGAAGATGATATCGGAAGAACTTCAACGTGATATCCCAATGAATATCCTCAGTGGGTTGATGGTCGCCTTTGAAGACGTTCACATAGACAAAAGGCTCCTTTGATGAATAATATATCGGATCCAACCACTCTTCTTTCGAAGCGATATCGTCATTTTCACCCCCGAGCAGCAGCTTATTTGCGTTTTGATCGACCCCTGTTCCGTTATTCAACGTGGGCATCCAGACGGCAATGTACTTGACCCTGTCATCCACCCCTGATGCCATGAATGCCGCTCTTGCCCCTCTCGAATGACCGAATGCTCCACATTTTCCGGTATCGACCAGACCTTACAGGGGGGAATCGGGATCATCGTCATATTTCTCCAATCCATCCCGGACCTTTGTATGGTCAATATGGGCCGTATCCATCTCTCTATCCCGTTCGTATGACCATGAGGCTCCGGCCACGATAAGACCGAAAGATGCCAGGTCTTCAAGGAAATATCCATAATCAGGTGCGTTTGAGCCATAACCCGGGGAAAAAACAACGACTGGAAATGGAGCATCCTGATATCTCAAATAGCGTTCAAGTGGTCCCCGATATCCCGGATAGTATACCGTTACCGTAATCACATGTCCCGAGGTCATTTTGATGTTGAACTCCCATTCTGATACTCTATGATCGCCCTGTAATGGTTGATCCGGATCCTCTCCGACCGATACAACAGGTAATGAGGCAAGAAATACCGTGGTGCCTACCAATATGAGAGAGAAAAGGTCTCTCATTCCCATGGTAGAGAATCCGTTGAAGATTATTTATATCTGTCTGCCGGCAATTTCAGTTATCATCTTCAGAGCCTGCAGAACAACCCTTCCTCTTAAAAAGAAAAGCACATTCTCTAAGTACATAGATATCATCAACATCCCCTGTCTGGTCAGTGACCATCCTTTTCAGATCCTCAGGAACGTGATCGTGAATGATCCATCGATGTCATTAACTCAAAACAATATGATACTGAAAGATTTTTCAATGGATGAGATCATATCCGGTCTCGAGAAGATCCCCCTTGGATGCAGCAGGATGGAGAGGAACCGGATAATTGAAGAAACCGCTTCAAAGGTTATCCAAAACACATTAAAATATGGGATCATAACCAGGAAAGAAGGCGATAAAAATAGATTTCACCTCCTATGCAAAGGGAACAGGAGATCGGTTATTGACAGGGAACTGCTAGAGAAGTATGTAAGGAACTGGTCAGGATACAAAGCGGATCTAAGAGCAAGAAAGAGGGTTGAAGAGGAATACAGAAAAAATACGAAGCTTGATGAAAATTGAATAATACATTTCATCACCCTCCTCATTTCAGACAGTTGGGAATGCATGGTCCAAACCGTGGGGGGCAGATACAATTACCATGAAATGGGTTCCTGATCGATCATTTCTGGAAGGGGGTATTTTCTTAATGAACACAAAAAACTTCCTCACTGAAAGTGTGGGTATACTTTGCAGAAAAATAATATGGACCGGAATCGATCGCTATTGAAAGATATCTGGCTCTCGACAATTAAGGCATTGTTTGAACATTTTCCACATAACAGGCCTTACCCGATCTTTTATGAAAAATTTATATACCAATTCTGCGATTTCAAATATGACCCGAGATGATCATATGCCAGATGAAATTTACCACATTAAAGTGAAGGATGGCTCCACCGAGGTGGAGGTTTCAGGCGACAAGCGGTTCGTGAACAAGGTCTTCAAGAATCTCAAGGACGTTCTCTCGAAAGACGTCAGGAAACCCAGGGTGGGCAGGAGAGGAAAGAAGAGAGGAAGGAAGCCGAAGAAGGTGAAGAAGGTCTTCAAGAAGGACAGGATCGATCTGAAGCAGTTCGATCTCAAGGGGTTGTTCGAGAAGAAGATCCCCAAGAGGGAGAACCAGAGGGTACTTCTTCTGGGTTACTACATGAACAAGATCGAGGGAAAGAGGGAGTTCA
>Ga0272441_10014999_pt1 | contig 10902 bp, 9 predicted proteins | sample SSMProp6N_FD_193582 | JGI IMG/M metagenome (GOLD analysis project Ga0272441, IMG submission 193582) | Marine sediment archaeal communities from Little Sippewissett salt marsh, Falmouth, MA, United States - SSM-Prop-6N | ecosystem: Environmental > Aquatic > Marine > Wetlands > Sediment ...
CCCCAGAGCTCCACTCCACCCAATGGCCCCCGTCCCCCGGGGGCCATTCCTCTTTTCAGGAGCACCGGTTGCATGCCCTCTGTCCGTTCTGGCATCGTGTCGCACAACACGCAAGGAGATTCCACGGCTCATGGACACGAAAGGCGTCTATACGTACATCGCAGTCACGTTGGGTTTGGCATACGCCATCGAGTTGCTGATCTTCTCTGGGCTAGCCGTGCCGGGGCTCGCATACCTGATTGCGTTTGTGCCGGCGGCCGGAGCTCTGATTGCTTCGCGCGTGTCTTCGGGCCGCGACTTCCCGGTGTCTACCGTGCGGCCCCTGCCCATGGCGAAAGTCGTGCGAATCGCGGTCGTCGTCCCACTGATTTTCGTGGCGATACACGTCATCACTGCGCTACTCGGGCAAGGACAGCCATACTGGCGGGTGGGTCCGCTCCTTGTTGCATTGCCATCGGCGCGCGAGCTCAACCTGGACGAAAACCTCGCGCCGCTTCTGCCAAGGATCTACCTCGTGATGGGATTCGTGATCAGCATCCTGCTGGGCCCCACGCTGTTCGCGCTCCTGGCGCTTGGGAATGAATACGGCTGGCGCGGCTACCTTCTGCCGCGCCTGATGTATCTGGGCCGGTGGCGGGCCTACCGCGTCGTCGGCGTGCTCTGGGGGTTTTCCATTGCGCCGCTCGTCTACCACTATGCAGAACATTCGCGGGTCGTCCACGTGGGTATCGCGTTGGCCATGACAACGTCGATCAGCGCCCTACTCGGCGAGGTCTGGCGCCGGTCGCATCATCTGGGTTTCTGCGCTGTGTGCTGCGGCTGTATTGCCAGCCAGGCTTTCGGCATGTGGATGTTTCTGTTCCCGCACGAGTACATGAACTTCCCGTGGGGAGGGACCTTCGGGCTGATTGCCGTGGCCGTGTGGGTTGTTGCCGCACTGCTGACGGGGCCGCTTTTCGGCCGCATCGAGCCCGCGCCTGTGCCAGAGGAACCGGCAAGCTGACGGGTTCGGTCCGTCCGTTGTTCGATGGGCAACCTGGGCCTCATTGCTGTTTGTCCACTTCCTTTCCCGTTCAGCTTGGCGGCTTCGTCCGCATGGCCTTGGTCCCGCGTACGTGGGCCAGGGCTGTTGCTGGTCGAAGCGCGAGTGCGTTTGCTATAGTAGAGCGTACAGATGAAGCCAACCACCGCTCGAAGGATTGCGAACCGTGGCTATTGTTGAGACGCGATACGAACATGTACTGCTCAACGAAGACAACGTCCCTGTCATCGCCGGAACGACTATGAAAGTGGTGGAACTGGTCCTGGATAAGCTCGCTTACGGCTGGGGCGCCGAGGAGCTGCAATACCAGCATCCAACGCTGACCTTGGGGCAGATTCATTCGGCCTTGGCGTACTACTCAGACCACCAGGAAGAGATGCAACGTGATATCGAGCAGCGCCTCGAACGCATTGACCGGCTGCGCCGCGAAACGGCGCCGTCGCCTCTCCTTGATCGTCTGAGGGCCAAAGGCCTGATCTAATGCCGGTCGCGCTTTACATGGACCACCAAGTACCCCGGGCGATCACCGCGGGCCTTCGTGCACGAGGGGTCGACGTAATCACGGCCTCTGACGACGGGGCAAGCGAATTGGACGACCCCGCCTTACTCGAACGCGCCGGTGTGCTTGGACGTGTACTGTTCACGCGGGATGACGACTTTCTGGTCGAGGCGGCCAGGCGGCAGCGTGAAGGCGTCGCTTTCCCGGGGGTTGTATATGCTCATCAGTTGCGTGCATCCATCGGCGCATGCATCCGCGACCTCGAGAGTATCGCGAAGAACGCAACCCCTCAAGACACGGCCGGCCAGGTCTATTACCTCCCTCTTCGATGACGAGACACCCGCCGTGCTCCTGAGAACGATCGGATCGAATTGGCGGAAACCATTGCGAAGACATGCGGGCGCTACCTACGTTTTCCCCAACGCGGCAGCCCCGGACGTTTACCCGGCTCAATCACTCAATCATTGCTCCGTCCCTTGCTCCCGTGGCGTCACGATGCCGTATTCCTTGAGGTACCACATGAGCCAGGGCGTGTTCCAGTGGCAATTGAGTGGGGAGTCGAAGGCCTTCTCGCGCACCCACCGTTCCCATTGTGCCTTGGCGGCATCGAGGAAGAATGCGTCCTCCGTCAACTCGTAGGCCGCGAAGATGATGGGTAGGATGATGAGGTCGTAGCTGGCCGAGACGGCGAAGTGGGGGTTGTGGGAATACCCGGAGACCACGCCCGGCTGGTCCCAGTCCGTGTTTTCGCACACGATCGAGTCGGCCAGGCCTACCAGGGCTTGCGCGGCCTGAACGTCGCCCGTGGCGTGATACCAGAGGTAGAGCGGGCGGGCCACCTGGGCCACCATCCAAGGGATGTTGCCGCGGTACACCTTCGAGCCGTGTTCGTCGGGCCATACGCCGCGCCGCATGTCCATGGCGCGCAGCACGCTCTCCACCCGGGCGGCGCCGTCATCGAGGAACTCGACGTCGCCCGTGTCTTCATAAGCGGTGCAGATCGCGTCGAACGGTCCGGCCTGATTGCGCACGTCGCCGTCGATACCTGCGCGGGTGCGCACGCAGAAATCGGCGACGCCAAGGAACGCGTCGCGTGCGTCCGGCGCGCCGGTCAGCTTGTGGTAGACGTCCAACCCCGCTATCCGCAACGTCGGGTTCCACGGCCCGGCCACGTGGTTCTCGCCGGGACCGTGGATGGCGCCGAGCCATTGCTTGCCGGGTACCTCGGAATGGACAATCGCCACGTCCAGCAGATGGCGGCACACGGATTCCGCAAGGTCGTACCACGCGCGGTCGCCGCTCATCAGCCATTCCGACCACAGCCCCAGCATGCGCTCATAGTAATTGTTGGACCACTTCGGCAGGCCGCCGTAGTAGGGCGAGTCCGGGAAGTGGCGCACCCCGAATTGTAGCCCGAGATCCTGCCAGCGTTTCTCGCCGAAGTCATTGCGCATATGGTCGTGTAAGACGGGCACGTCTTCGTGTGTGCGCGCACGCCCGATGGCGCCCGTGGCGCAGAAACAGGCCGCGTTCTGGAGGACGGGGGGGTGGCGCACCACCGCGGCGAATTGGGCCGGGTCCACGTCCCCCAATGCCAGCCAGACCTCATGGGATTTGGCTTCCCCGGGCGTGAACACCACCGGCGCGTCGTCCGCCGCCACCAAGTCAAGGATGAGATCCTTGCCGTTGACAGCGGCGCGTTTGGGGAAGAGCTCGCGGAAGTGGCGCACCGTGACGGCCCCGCCGGTCCACGCGACAAACATCGGCTGCGCCGCATCCACGGGGGCTTCATTCAGCATCCGGGAGTCCTCGGCCGTTTGCGTTAACGCGAAGCCGTCATCGACCTCACCCGAGGGGACCCGAAGCCCCTTGGGCTCGTCGGCCAAGGTGAACTGTAGGCTTAGGCTCGATATGCGCAGGTCGGTGGCCGTGTCGTTGAAGAGCCGGAACCAAAACGCTACGTACGGAGCGCCTGCGTATACGGAGCAGTGGAGTTGGTAGCTTCCCAGGGTTCGTTCGAGCGTGTCGAATCGTCCATCGAGTACGATGGTGCCGCGAAACGGGCCCTCTTGCGCGATAGTACACGCGTCGACGGTCCCAGAGACTTCTTCGTCCGCGACACGGATCGTCGTCGAAACAGCGGCGATCCGAGGTTTGCCCGCCAGGCGGATATTGGAAATGCCGCTAACCTCTGCGGCATCCAATTGAACCGCGCCCGAGTCGACCCGCAGTCCCTCCTCGCGCTCGTCGATCTTGAGTTTGGCGCTGCTCCGCGCCTTGTCCGTAGCGAATGCCAATTCGACCTTGTCCTGTTTTGGGGTGGCCAGGAACTCGAACAAGACCCATTGGACTGACTCATCCCGCCAGTGTCCGAGAGCGGTCTTCTGCGTGAAGATGGCTCGCTTGTTTTCCGTCCACAAACGCACGTCTGCCGTATCATCGAGCTTGCCAGCCGGAATTGGCACGCCGGAGCGCACCGGAAAGCCTTGCTTGGGGATGCCGGCCGGCGCCGAGACTTCCAGCATGACGGGGGCGTCCCACGCGTCGCCATAGGGCGGGAGTGGCCAGCGCTTGATGTGGAGGGCGCGCACCTTTCTTTCAGAGGGGCGCTTGCCTGCCGGGGCTTGGGCGTCACCCGCGAGCAGACACAGATCTCCCCAGTACACGTGGGTCTGGAACCGGGAAGCGTCGAGGTCTTCCTCGCGTTGTTTCTCGTTGTTGGCCGACTGGTAGAAATCGTCGTCGAGCACCGTTTTCGAATCGACGGCGTCGAACGCCAGCAGTGCAAGCAGGAACTTCTGCCCGGGCGCCACGTCCAGCTTCACGCGGTAGCCCGGCGATTCGCCCTTGACCACCGGGTCGCTCACGTCGGTGCTCCACACCACCCGGTCATCGACCAGGACTTGCTTCATGCGGTGGCCGATGAAGCCCTCCGCAGTCAGCCACGACCCGTCGGGCCGCCACGCGTCGGTGTGGTAATCATCCGAGCAGTAGAAACTGAGATAGATCTCGTCCGACCAATCCTCGGGGACGGCGATTTCACGCACCACGGTTGCGAAGTCGCCGGTATTGCTGGGCGCCCACGGGTGGCGCATGGCCAGCAGGTCGCGGTGGTCGTGGCGGACGCGCCACGCGCCCTGCGTCTTGACCGCCCAGCCCTCGGCGAGGTCGACGGGTAGGATCTGCTCAGCGCCCAGGGCTGTGCCCCACGCGCTGAGGCACATGAGAATGTAGGCTCGGAACATGGCGTGCCTCCACATACCCATGCCTCGGTTGCATGCTTGGCCGCCGCAGGAGCATCACTCACCCCCGCGTCGGCGACGGCAACGCTCTATCAGAGACGATCGGGCTCGTGCTCGAACACCGGGGCGGCATTGGATTATAGTGGGGGCGATTGGGTTTTACAACGGGGTGTATTGTAATGAATGAAATAGTCAGCCCGGTTCACTACATCCTTCTCATCTTGGGGACAATTTTGGCGTCGACCACCGGTGGTGCTGCGGTCACCGGATCGGACGCGCCAACAGCCTATGCGCCGAACTGGACGTCGCTGGACTCGCGCCCAACGCCGGGCTGGTTCGAGGAAGCGCGGTTCGGCATCTTCGTGGTGTGGGGGCCATACTCGGTCCCGGCCTGGGCGCCCAAGGGCCAGTACGCTGAGTGGTACGGCTACCGCATGCGGCAGGAAGGATCTCCGACAAGCGCGTTTCACACGAACACGTACGGGGCCGACTTTGAATACAAGCGGTTTGGCGGGCGGTTGACTGCGGAGATGTGGGATCCGGAGTTGTGGGCGGAGTTGTTCGCCAGGTCCGGCGGCAAGTACGTAGTCTTGACCGCCAACTACCACGACGGCTACTGCCTTTGGCCGAGTCCGTACAGCCCCGGCTGGAACAGCATGGACGTTGGTCCCAGACGCGACCTGCTGGGCGAGCTGTCCGCGGCGGTACGCCAGCGCGGGCTCAAGATGGGCATCTACTACTCGCTGTATGAGTGGTATCACGCGCTGTGGCTCGAGGACCGCGACCGATTTGTCGCCGAGCACTTTCATCCGCAATTCAAGGACGTGGTCACGCGGTACACACCGTCGATCATCTTCGCCGACGGCGAGTGGGAGATGGGCTATGCGGGATGGCGCACCGAGGAGTTGATGGCCTGGCTGTTCAACGAGTCGCCGGTGCGCGAAGAGGTCGTCATCAACGATCGGTGGGGGCAGTGCCGCAACGAACACGGGGGCTATTGGTCCAGCGAATACGGCAAACACCACCCCGGCGAACTCGGGCCGGACCACATTTGGGAAGAAAACCGCGGCATGGGCGCGAGCTACGGATACAATCGCAGCGAGAGTATCTACGAATACCGGTCGGCCGCGGAGTTGATTCAACTGCTGACGACGACCGTGGGCCGGGGGGGCAACCTGCTCCTGTGCGTCGGCCCGACGGCAGACGGACGCATCCCGGTCATCATGCAGGAGCGGCTGCTGCAGATAGGGGAATGGTTGGGCGTGAACGGCGAGGCCATTTACGGTGCCAAGGCCAGTCCGTTCTGCCCTACGGAGTTCGACTGGGGCGCCTGCACGCAGAAGCCGGGCCGAATCTTCGTGCACGTTTACGGCCAACGAAGCGGCGAGATCGCATTGCCCGGTTTGAAGAGCGAAGTGACGGGCGCCTACCTGCTGGCCGATGAGAAGAAGAGGCCCGTCGCGACGCGGGCGGACAAGACAGGCGTTGTCGTTAACTTGCCGGAGCGCCTGCCCGACGACGCGGTCTCGGTCGTTGTGATCGAGGTCGAAGGCGCGCCGATTGTGGACGCGGCCGGCCCCGAAGGCGCCGCCAAGGAATGAAAATCGTATGCAGAGCCGAACGTGTGAGGGAGGAAGCGCACCGATGCGAAAACAACGGCTGAACCGGCGAGATTTTCTGAAGTCCGTGGGTGTGGGCGCGGCATCGCTGGCAATGGCGCACGCTGCCGGGCCTTCTGCGCACGCTGCCGCCAAGCGGCCGCCGAACATCCTGTTGATTGTGTCCGACGACCAGGGCTATCGCGACCTCGGGTGTTACGGCGGCACGGACGTCAAGACGCCGCATCTCGATCTATTGGCCGAAGGCGGGGTGCGGCTGACGAGCTTCTACGTAACCTGGCCGGCCTGCACGCCGTCGCGCGGGAGCCTTCTCACGGGGCGCTTCCCCCAACGCAACGGCACGTACGACATGTACCGCAATGAAAGGCCGGACTACGGCTACAAGTACCCGCCCGAAGAATACGCGGTCTCGGCGGAACGCATCCTCGGCATGGACACGCGCGAGGTGTTGCTGCCGCAGGTCTTGAAGGAGGGCGGGTACGCGACCGGCATCTTCGGCAAGTGGGACTTGGGCCAGCTCCGCCGGTTCCTCCCGCTCCAACGCGGGTTCGATGAGTTCTACGGGTACGTCAACACCGGCATCGATTATTACACGCATGAGCGCTACGGGGTGCCGTCCATGTATCGCAACAACGCGCCGACCACTGAGGACAAGGGCACGTACACGACGGACCTATTCCAACGCGAGGCCCTGCGGTTCATGAAGCAACACAGAGACGCGCCGTTCTTCTGCTACGTCCCCTTCAATGCGCCGCATATCGCGTCGGTACTCAAGAAGCCCAAACCCGTTCAGGCGCCCGAGGAGTACATCGCGATGTACCCGGAACCCAAAGATGAGAAGGAGCGGAGGCGGATCGAGCACATGGCCGCCCTGACCGCCATGGACGACGCCATCGGGGAATTGTTGGCCCTGTTGGAGACGCTTGACGTGGCGGACAACACGATCGTCATCTTCTTCTCGGACAATGGAGGCAGCGGGACCGCGGATAACGCGCCGTTACGCGGGCGCAAGGGGCAGGTGTTTGAGGGGGGGCTGCGCGTGCCGTGTATGGTCCGCTGGCCGGGCGTTGTGCCGCCGGGCACCGTATGCGACCAATTCCTGACCGCCCTCGATATCTTCCCGATGCTGTGTAACGCGGCAGGCGTCGCGCGCCCGGAGGGCGTGACGCTCGACGGGTTCGACATGGCACCTGTGTTGGTGGGCAAGGAAGGGTCGCCGCGCAAAGAGATGTTCTGGCAGCGCCGGGGCGACAAGGGGGCGCGGGTCGGCGATTGGAAATGGGTGGATTCGAAAAAGGGCGCCGGCCTCTTCGACCTCTCAACCGACCTCGGCGAACAACACGATCTGTCCGCGAAGGAACCGGAGGTCCTGCGCCGCGTCCAGGCCCGTTTTGCCGCCTGGGAGCAGGATATGGCCGAGGCGGAACCGCGCGGCCCGTTCCGGGATTTTTGACGGCGCCCCGGCAGGCTCAGAGAGAACCGCGGACAGGGCACGGACGTTGGGCTACACGCTGTCCAGAATACGCCGGTAGGACTCGTACCGCAGCCTCGGTAGCTCTCCGGCTTCGACCGCGTCGCGCACGGCGCAGCCCGGTTCATGGACGTGGGTACAGTTCCGAAACCGGCACTGCAGCGCAAGGGCTTCCATCTCGGGGAAGTAGAAGCCGAGTTCCTGTGCGGAAACCCCGCGCAAGCCGAGTTGGCGTATGCCGGGGGTATCAATGATGCGTATGTCGCCGGCCAGTTCGTACAGCGTGGCCCGGCTGGTGGTGTGGCGGCCTTTCTCGGTGCTCGTGCTGACTTCGCGCGTAGCGATGTCGAGGGAAGGATCCAACGCATTGAGGAGGGACGATTTGCCTACGCCGCTGTGGCCGGCGAGAACGCTGAGGGTGCCGCGCAGTGCTTGGCGCAGGGCCTCGATGCCCGCGCCGGTCACACAACTCGTATCGAGTACAGCCAGGCCCAAGTCGCGGTAGGGCTGCACCTTCTCGGGCTCGCGGTCCACCAAATCCATCTTATTGACCACGAGCACCGGGGTAACGCCGCCGAGTTCGGCCGTGATGAGATAGCGGTCTACAAGGCCGGGCTTGAACCTCGGCTTGAGCGTCGAGGCCACGATCACGAGTACGTCGATATTGGCGGCAATCACCTGCTCGGACAGGCGTGAGTGCACGTGGGCAAGCCGGCTCAGTTTGGTGCGACGAGGCGCGATGGCGCGGACAATGTAGTCGCCGTCTCCCTCTTCTACGAGCACGCGGTCGCCCGTGGCCAGGATTGAGACCTTGCCCTCGAACAGCCCCGGGTCGATGAGGCAGAGCTGCTCTCTGGCCTCAATCTTGACGAAGGCCCATTGCCCGCTGTGGGAGAGCACAAGCGCGTTGGCCTGCTCCGGGGCGACTTCGATGGCCGCGGCCGGCTTGACTGCCTGGGCACGCAGGTGCTTTGCCCGGTCGTGGGTAAAGGCGTCCTCGTGCTTCTCTTCCCAGTCTCGGGTTCGGGCAGGTCTACGCTTTTTCTTTCTCGCCATAGTCCTTCAACTCGGGGTGGCGTCGGTCTGTGCTCCGTGATGCAAACCATAAACGCGGTGGCATACTGTCCGGTATTCTTGGACAGGATAACAGGATAGGCCGGATTATGCGCATTTCGCGATTCAAGGGTCACACAAGAGCGCAATCGTGTTTATCGTTGTGGCAAATCTTTGACCTTTCGCTTCACTTCCACTTCTGTCTCCGCGAAATTCAGAATCAGGCCCACCGGTTTCCCTGTGGCAACGAGGTAATTGACCAGTTGTATCTCATGTGACACGACGATACGTCGCACCGATTTGAGTTCCAGGATGATAGTATCTTCAACCACAATGTCTGCCACAAACTCCCCAACGACTTCGCCTTCATACCGGACAATGATGGGCTTCTGGGATTGGGCATCGAGTCCCTGCTTGCTCAATTCAATCATCAAGCATTTCTCGTAGACCGATTCCAAGAACCCGAAACCCATCGTATTGTAGACACGGTACGCACAGCCAATGATCTTTTCCGTCAACTCTTTGTGTTGCATGGTCCATACCTCCTTCAGGTTGTGATTCACCGGATACTTCTTCATCTCAGTCATCCAGACTATCCTGTTATCGTGTCAAAAAGAGGGGACCCCATTGGGGAATCGGAGTCCTTAGGCTCGATAGGCGGTGACCATGAGCGACTCCCAGACGATGTCGGTGTCGAGCCGCCCTTTTCTCGCAACGTCGGCGCTCAGGCGTTTCAGTCCTTGCGCAAATTCGTCCGGCGGGATGAGTTCGTAGGTCGAGATGAACTTGTCCGCCACCCGTGCAACGTATTCCCGGTCAATAGGCCTGGGCTCGGCGGTGAAGCGTTGCGCGCCGAATCGGCGGAATCCGGTTCGTTCGAAGGCGTCGCGGAGGGCCTCAATGGGCTGAAATCGGGCCTTGTCGATCGCGGCGAAGCTCGGGAAGTATTCGTTCATAGGATGGCGGTCGATGAAGTCCGGCGATGCGGTCACAAAGACTGCAAAGCCTGTGCCGAGAACACGCGCGACCTCGCGAAGCACAGGTTCCAACTCGGGCAGATGGTGCAACACGTAGACCCCGAACACGAAGTCTACGCACCCCGGGGCAAGCGGGATGTGCATCGCCGAACCTTGCACCCACCGGGCGCGGACGCACTTGGCGCTGGCCTGCGCGAGCATCCCGCTCGAGGGTTCGAGCGCGGTCAGCGCACACGGGCAGGCGTTGAGGAAGGCGTGGGCGTTATTGCCGGTGCCCGTGCCGATTTCGAGGACATGGCGCGCGGCGCTTTCCCGGGCTAAGGCGACCAAGCGATCCAGGTAGGGCCCGCCGCCCCGCCGGTGCCGATCATAGCGTGAGGAAATCCGGTCGTAGTCGACCTTCTCGCGTCCGGCTTGGTCCGTGCTTTCCTCAAGCGGCATAGCACCCAGCGTCAACTCCGTTCGGACGAACACCTCTGCGCGATGTACGGGGCGACCTCGTCCATCTTGACCCGTACCTGCTCCATGGTATCCCGATCGCGAATGGTGACCGTCTCGTCTTCCTTGGTCTGGAAATCGACGCAGATACCGAAGGGCGTGCCCGCCTCGTCCATGCGCCGGTAACGCCGGCCAATGGCGCCGCCGGCATCGTAGAACGTGGCGAATTTCTTGCGCAGCTTCCCCTCGAGCTCCGTGGCGATTTCGGCGAGCCCGCCTTTCTTGACGAGCGGGAACACGCCGGCCTTGATCGGGGCCATCCGCGGGTGGAACCGCATCACGACCCGCGTGTCGCCTTCGACCTCTTCCTCGTGGTACGCGTCGCACAACACGGCCAAACACGCGCGGTCTATTCCGCCGGACGGCTCGATGACGGTGGGGACGAATCGCTCGCGGGTCTGCTGGTCGAAGAAGGAGAGATCCTTGCCGGAATGTTTCGTGTGTTGGGTCAAGTCGTACGTGCCACGATTGGCCAGGCCCTGGAGTTCGCCCCAACCAAAG
>Ga0272441_10015001_pt1 | contig 10901 bp, 5 predicted proteins | sample SSMProp6N_FD_193582 | JGI IMG/M metagenome (GOLD analysis project Ga0272441, IMG submission 193582) | Marine sediment archaeal communities from Little Sippewissett salt marsh, Falmouth, MA, United States - SSM-Prop-6N | ecosystem: Environmental > Aquatic > Marine > Wetlands > Sediment ...
TACGGGCGATTTCAACGACATCCGCGACATCCAGGTCGACGTGGGGCGGTCCATTACGGATGACGACGTCGAGAAGAACAACCGCGTGTGCGTGATAGGTCAGACGGTGAAACGCGAGCTGTTTGGAAACCACCCGGCGCTGCACGAGAAGGTGTCCGTCAATCGCTCCAAGCACATGGTCGTCGGGATCTCCGAGGCCAAAGGCATGGCCCTCGGCATCGACCTCGACGATATTGTGGCGATTCCGCTGCCCAGCGGACAACAGATGTTCCACGGCGGCGAAGACGAGCTCTTCGAGATCATCGTCGCCGCGCGCAGCCCCGAAGACATCAAGCCTGCCGAAGAGTCCATCAAGCGCATTCTAACCGCCGCCCACGACTACGTCGAAGATTTCACGATCACCGATCAGGACGGCATGATAGGCACCTTCAGCAAGATCTTCGACATGTTGCGCTTCATGCTCGCCGGCATTGCGTGCATCTCGCTACTCGTCGGCGGCATCGGCATCATGAACATCATGCTCGTGTCCGTAAGAGAGCGCACCCGCGAAGTCGGCGTGCGCAAAGCCGTCGGCGCAAAGCGCCGCGACATCGGCATGCAGTTCCTGACCGAGGCCGTCACCCTCAGTATTCTCGGCGGCATGATAGGCATCGGATTGGGCTGGCTCGGCTGCTTCATCGTCCGCACGCTTTACGCGGCCTTCCCCGTCCACCTTTCCCAATGGTCCGTTCTGATGGCGTTTCTATTCAGCCTGAGCGTCGGCGTGTTCTTCGGCGTGTACCCCGCGCTCAAAGCCGCCAGCGTGGATCCCGTCGAGGCCCTCCGGTACGAGTAGAGCCCTGTTCCGTGCGGGCTGATACGGCGCGACGGCTGCGGTACAGATTTGGGTTCTTCGTCGCTTTGCGGGAAGGCTCTTGGCTGCCTTGCAGCGCAACTTGCAGCGCAAGAAGCCGTTCTACAAAGATCGTAATTGTTTAGCCGATTGGCGAGGGTGGTCAGCTCAAGCCCAAATACTGCGTCATTGCGAGCGAAGCGAAGCAATCTCGCTTGCATATGGCGTGATTTCCAGTCGAGATTGCTCGCAATGACGGAATCATACATGGCCTTCACGCCAGTCCGCTAAGCGGTTACCAAAGATCAAACACCCGCGCGGCCGCCTGAGGGTTGCCGGCACGCTTGCGCTGACGTGAACGTAAGGCTCCCGCCCGGGTCACACAGGATCAACATCGGGCGGCGCGCGCGTTTGGTCACTCCTATGCGAGCTTCCAGGGGGCGCGGTATTCGTAGTGGAGAAGTTGGTTGGCTTCCTCGTTGTTGGTGATGCGCTCGTTCTTGGCATCCCAATCGATGCGGGATTTGGTCTTGAGCGCGATGTTGCCCAGGTGCGAGAAGGTGGTCGAGCGGTGGCCGACTTCGATGTCGGCGTTGGGGGTCTCGCGGGTCTTGATGCAATCGAGGAAGTTGCGCATGTGCTGCCGGGTCAGGTCCGCGTCCTTGGTCTTCTCGTTGATCGCTTCCATGCGCGGTTCGCGGTCGTGGAACTGGCCGCCCCGGGCCGGGATGACCTCGTAGCCGCGGTCGTCGGCATAGAGGGTGCCGAGGGTGCCGCCGAGTTCGAGAATGCCGCGGCGCAAGGTGGGCGCGCTGTTGGCCTCGTATTGCCCGAAGACCATGAGGCACCCGGATGGCAGCTCGAACGTGGCCTCCATGGTGTCGGGGATGTCGCGGTCGTCGTCCACGGTGGCGTTGGTGCCTAAGGCGACCGCCGCGACGGGGGCCTCTTCGCCGATCAGCCAGCGAATGGCGTCGAAGTAGTGCACGCCCCAGTTGCCGATCTGGGAGGAGTAGTCGCTCCACCAGCGGAACTTGTAGGGGCAGATGGTGGGGCGGTAGGGCCGCCAGGCCCGAGGGCCGAGCCACATGTCCCAATCGAGGTCTTCAGGGGGATCGCAATCCTCGGCCTTGCCCAGGCCGTTGGGCCACATGTTGCTGACGCGGTAGCAGCGGGCGGTGGTGACCTTGCCGATCAGGCCGCCCTGGATTCGCTCGGCAAGTTCTGCAAGCATCGTGCTCGAGCGGCGGTGGGTGCCGACTTGTACGATGCGCTTGTTGCGGCGGGCGGCTTCGACCATCCTCCGGCCCTCGTGGATCGTGATCGAGAGGGGCTTCTCGACGTAGACGTCTTTGCAGGCGTCGCAGGCGTCGACACACTGAATGGCGTGCCAGTGGTCGGGTGTGCCGATGATGACGGCATCGATGTCTTTCCGCTCGAGGATTCTTCGAAAGTCGCCGTACTGGTCGACGTTGCCGCCGATCTTCTCAGCGGCCTTCTGGAGCGCGGGTTTGTACACGTCGCATACGGCGACGATTTCCGCGTCCTCGTTGGGCAAGGTTGCATTGATCAACTGGCCGCCCCGGTTGGCCACGCCGATGCAGCCGAGCCGGATGCGCTCGTTGGCGCCCGCGGCGCGGGGGCTGGCGAAGGTGGCGGCGGCGCCGGCGGTGACGGCCGCGCCGACCTTGACGAAACTCCTTCGGGACATTGTGGTATCGCTCATGGTTCCACTCCTTCTGCTGGGGCTTCCTTCTTGGGAGATGCAGGCAAATAGGTCATCGGATTCCTTCTGGTAGACGCGGCATCCTTGCCGCGTTGGCAAAGCGCCAAGATGGCGCTTCTACGGTACGAACACGATGAGTAATTGTCTTGCGCCTCCTTATCAGTCCAACCGCAAGACGCGACATTAAGAGTTATCTCACTCACGTGTCGGCTTCCTTGAGCAGCGCAAGAGACTTCAGATGCAGTGGCGGGGTCACCGCGCCCTCGAGGATCGGGTCCTGGGTCTCGATCAAGTGGTGGCGGAGCCGGGCCAAGAGTTCTTTGCGCGTTTGGGCATGGGCGGGGTCGCGGGCGAGGTCCTCGAGTTCCCAGGGGTCTTGGCGCAGGTCGTAGAGCTCGACGCACTCGTGGTAGGCGAGCGCGTTGTTCTCGGGGACCACCGTATCGGCGCGCGGGCGCCAGGACTGGGAGGGGTCCATGAAGAACGGCGCCGACGAGAAGTTCACGATCAGCTTGTGGGTTTCGGTGCGGATGCAGCGCCGCGGGTCGTAGTAGTCGTGATGCGTGATCTCGGCGAATATGGCGTGGCGCGGCGTGTAGGCCTGGCCATCGAGGAGCGGCGCAAAGGACCTGCCCTGCACGTTCTCAGGGATTGGAATGCGCAAGAGGTCGAGAAGCGTCGGAAGGTAATCGACGTTCGAGATCATCTCGTCTTTGACAAGCCCGCCGTGCCAGCCGGCGCGTGCGGGTAGCCGCAGCATGAAGGCCACGGCGATGCCCGGGTCGTAGATTGCGCACTTGGCGCGGGGCATGGCGTAGCCGTGGTCGGTCGTAAAGATCACGAGGGTGTTCTCGTACAAGCCGAGGTCCTGGACCGCGGTCATCAACCTGCCGAAGTGGGTGTCTAGGTGATGAATGGCGCCCTGCAACTCGGCCAGTTCCGCACGGGTCCCTTCCGTGTCGCGCAGATAGCCCGGCACACTCACGCCGAGCGTGGTATCGGGTCCGAATTCATCGCTCAGAAAGCCCATGGAGTCGCCCGGCTCGGGCGCGGGCAAGCGGTGGGGTTCGATGAACCCGACGGACATGAAGAAGGGCTGACTTTGCCTGGCGGCGAGGTGCTTGAGCCGCTCGATGGCGCCGGTGACGGCGACCGATACGCGCGCCTGCCCCACGTGGCGCTCATACCCGCAACGCGCTGCACCGGCGCGGGTCTCGTGAATGATGCCGACGGCTTCGGCGGCGTAGCCGGCGCCGCTGAGTATCTGGGCGAGGTGCCGCTCGGCGGGATGGAGGTCCCAGGCGAAGTTGGCATGGCACAGGCCCATGACGCCGTTGTTGTGGGGGTACCGGCCGGTGAAGATAGACGCACGCGACGGGCTGCATTGCGGCGCGGTGCAGTAGCTGCGGGCAAACCGAACGCCCTCTTGGGCAAAGGCGTCGAGGTGCGGGCTCCGCAGGGTCTCTGCGCCGTAGCAGTTTAAGTAGGTGCCCAAATCGTGACAGTGGACGAGAAGAACGTTGGGTCGGTTCTCCATGATTCCGGCTTGTGCCTCCTCTGCGTTCCCTGCGTGCAACCCGATGCCTGCGGCCGCGCCGGCCGTAGCCCCGGCGGCCATGCGCAGTACGTCACGGCGGCGCAACACATTTGGAGATTGGTTCCCTTGTTCCATCGTAACCTTTGGCAAACGCGGCGTCAACCCGTCAGGCGGTCAACACGGCATTACGGTTTGCGCTGCGGTCTGGCCCGGATCCGCTCGATGTTTCTGCGTGCCGTAGGGTGGTTCGGGTCGATCTGCAGCGCTTTCAGGTATTGCTCCTCTGCCTCTTTCAGTTTGCCTTGCCGCACGAGCGCGGCGCCGAGGTTATTGTACGCCTCGGCATTGCGCGGATCGATCCGGATTGCCTCGGCGAACCGTTCGACGGCGTCCTGGTGTTTTCCCTGCCGCGCCAAGGCGAGGCCCAGGTTGTTGTAGGCCTCGCCATAGCCGGGGTCTATGCGGATCACTTGGGTAAACTGGTCGATGGCCTCGTCGAATCTGCCCTGCTCGTTGAGCGCGTTGCCCAGGTTGTAGTGCGCGTCGGCATGGTCCGGGTTGAGCCGGACGGCGTGCTCGAACTGAACGATGGCCTCGTCGACTTGGCCGCGCCGTTCGAGGGCGTTGCCGAGGTTGTAGTGTGTGTCGGCGTCGTCGGGGTCAACTTCAATCGCCTTTGCATACTGCTCGATTGCTTCGTTCAGCTTGCCTTGTTTGGCGAGGGTAACGCCCAGATTGTAGTGGGCCTTGACATAGTAGTCGCGAATGCGGATGGCCTGGTTGAAATGCAGGGCCGCCTCGTCGAGCTTGCCCTGTTCGACCAGGGTGAGCCCCAGGTTGTTGTGCATCTGCGCGTTGTTGGCCGTGACGCGTACGGTGTGCCGGGCCAGGGTCTCGCTGTTTCGCCAGTAGCTTGCTTGGACCCAGCTCAGCGTCGTGAGTGCCAGGATGACGCCCGAGATCGCCACGCCCAATGCGGCCCGGCGCAGGCGCGGCGCCCCGCGTGTGCACCATGGCCCGGCCGCGTCGGTCACGCCCCACACCCCCATGATGAAGAGGCCCACCAAGGGCACGGAGGTGTATTTGTCGGCCGTGGCGAAGTGGACGGACTGCACCAGACCGATGACGGGGACGAGCGTGCCCAGGAACCATAGCCAGCCCACGGCCAGATAGGGACGGCGCCTGCGCATGCGCCAGACCGCGACGCTGACGCACGCCAGCAGCGCCGCCGAGCCGATCACTTTCCATAGGGGCACCGCACTGCCGGGATGTGGGTAGAACGCCGCCAGGCCGACGGGCCAGAACGTCCGCAGGATGTATTGGCCATAGGCCACGAGCGAATTCGCGAGCCGGACGTGAAACGGGAAGTAGTTCCCCGAACCCGCGATGCCGTGCTGGATGGCGGAGTGGAAGGCGATACCGAGTGCCACGGCCACAGGAACAGAGAGGGGCAGCTTCTCGCGGACACGCCTCCAGACAACGGCGTATTTCGGAGGAGTTGCTTCATTCGCGAGCCGGGCCAAGGGCCAGTAGTCCAGCAGCAACAAGGCAAACGGCAGCGTGATCAGCATCACCTTGGCCATGAGCCCGAGGGTCACGAACAGAAGCACGAGAACATACTGTCGCGCTGCGGGCCGCTCGACATAACGCGCGTAGGCCAGCAAGGTGAGCATGAGGAACAAGGTGCTCAACACGTCCTTGCGGCTCGAGACCCAGGCGACCGGTTCGACGTGGAGCGGATGCAACGCGAACAGCAGGGCCACCGCGGCGCTGCGCCACGGCTGATGGGTCATGCGGGCGAGGGCGAGAAACAACACAACCGTATTCGCCACGTGGAGCAGTAGATTGACGACGTGATGGCCCCCGGGCTTTAGGCCGAATAGGGACACGTCGAGCAGGTGCGACAACGAGGCCACCGGGTGCCAGTGGGCGACGTGCCGGCCCACTAACGCCCAGACGATGCTGCGAACCGTGAGCCCTTGCGTGACGTTGGGGTTCTCATAGACGTACTCGTTGTCGTCGTAGTTGACGAACTCGTGGTGGCGCACTTGCCAGAATGGGATGAGCGTCAGGACGATCAGCGCCAGACAGATCAGCGTATCGCGATGCTTCACGAGTAGGTCCGTGGCCATTTTCGAGCGAGGTTCTCACGTCAGTCGACTGCAAGCGAACGATAAGCGAAAGAGACCGTACCTTCAAGTCGGCAATCCCTGCTTTCCTGTAACCGTTCACAGGGTCAAGAGTCAATGGAATCAGGGGTTCTGGCGCGAAGCCCGCAAGAAGAGGGACAGCCCCTGGTACAAATGGGCCCCAGGCGCTCCCCAGGCCGTTTTGGGGGGCGTGATGCCGTGACGCTTGCCGGGTTTCGGGCGGCCCGAGAGGGATCGCGCCTCAACGACTCAATCACACCGCATTTTCGAGGGACTCGATGTGGTCGGCGATGCGTGTGCCTGCGAGCCCATCGCCGTACGGGTTCACCGCGTGCGCCATGGCGGCATAAGCGCCCTCGTCCGTCAGAAGCCGCTCAACCGCTGCCATGATGCCCTCGTACCCCGTCCCCACGAGCATGGCCGTGCCCGCTTCAATGGCTTCGGGGCGCTCCGTCACCTCGCGCATCACCAGCACCGGCTTGCCCAACGAGGGGGCTTCCTCCTGGATGCCGCCCGAGTCGGTCAGCACGATGAAGGCCTTCTTCAGCAAATGCACAAACGGCACGTAGTCCAGCGGCTCGATCAGATGGACCCGCTCTTCGCCCCCCAGCACATCCCCCGCGACCCGGCGCACGTTGGGGTTCGGGTGTACCGGATACACCACCTCGAGGTCCGGGTCTTTCCGCGCCAGGTTCCGGATGGCCGTGCACATCTGCACAAAGGGGTCCCCAAAACTCTCGCGCCGGTGCGCCGTGACCAGCAACAGACGCCTCTCGACGCCCACCGCGGCCAGGAGGGGTTCCTGAAAATCATACGGCCGGGCCGCGACATCGAGAAGTGCGTCGATGACCGTATTGCCCGTCACGAGGATGGACTCATCCGGGATGTGTTCCGCCAGCAGGTTCATCCGGGCGGCCGGCGTGGGCGCGTAGTGGTAGTCACACAGCGCGTCGCCAAGGCGCCGGTTCATCTCCTCGGGAAACGGGCGCAGCTTGTCATACGTGCGCAGGCCCGCCTCGACGTGCCCCACGTTGACGTGCTCGTAGTAGCAAGCCAACGCCGCGGCAAACGACGTGGTCGTGTCCCCGTGAACCAACACGACGTCGGGGCGGGCCGCCTCGATCACCCCCTTCATCTCGGTCAGCACCCGGCTTGTCACGTCGAAGATCGTCTGGTCCGGCATCATGATGTTCAGGTCATAGTCCGTCGGGAGATCGAAAACGCCAATCACCTGGTCCAGCAATTCACGATGCTGTGCCGTCAGACAGACCGCCACCCCCAAGCCGTCCCCGCGCTGGCGCAACTCGTTGATGACCGGCGCCATCTTGATGGCCTCCGGTCGCGTGCCTATGACTACAAGAACCTTCATGCCTACTCCTATGAATCCGCTGGAATTCCCCCCGCATCATGTCCCGAACACCCAAACGGTCTGGGCCAAGTCTATCAGCTTTGTGAAAACGAATCCACGCGATTCCCCTTACGTCGCCGCAAGCGGACACAAAACCCGGCGTGCCCGCTGACGTCCACTGGTTTTGACACGTGGCAGCCTTCCTGTTACCCTTTCTTCAGGATGCTTGCAGTGACGGCCGTCTTTGGCCCCGGGTGAAGTGAGCTTTTTGAATATGCCTACAGTAATGCTGGACAACCTGCCCGATGAGCTTTATCAGGTTCTAAGGCAGCGCGCGCAAGTGCGGCATACGAGTGTGAACGACGAGATTGTCGCTTGCCTCCGGGCCGTTGTCAGACAAGACGACCGTCCCTCCACCGACGAGATCTTGCACCAAGCGAGGACACTGAGAAGCGCGGTAAAGGGCTTCCTCTCTGAAGTCGATCTCGCCGCCATGAAGGCCCAAGGCAGGCCGTGATCGTCGTCGACACGAATGTCATCGCTTACCTCTGGATTCCGGGACACTTCACCCCCCTGGCACAAAATGCCTTAGGACGAGACCCCGATTGGCTCGCGCCGTTTCTCTGGCGGTCCGAGTTCCGAAATGTCCTTGCTGTCTATGTTCGGCAGGGCTTGGTCACGCATGAGGTCGCCATGCGCGTGGTTGCGTCTGCTGAGCGCCAAATGCACGGACACGAGTATACGGTGTGTTCCGAAGAGGTGCTTGATTTGGCCCGATCGTCGGGCTGTTCCGCCTACGACTGCGAGTTTGCTGCCCTGGCGACGAGACTGCGCGTGCCGTTGGTAACCACGGACAAGCGGCTTTTGGCAGCCTTCCCAGCCACCTCTGTCCCTCTTGAGGAATTCGTGGCTGAGTAGCGCATCGTCCCCTGGGCGGAACCCGAACGCAAGAAGCCGCGCGGGGACGTGCGTCCGCAGCAGGCATCTCGGCCCCGAACTCGCTTCTCGTCCGAGTTTGTTGCGGACAGTAAGTGAATGCCCCTAGTCCGCCGGTTCCAGCGTAACGGAGAATTCCTGGTCTGAACACTGTTGGTCGATGCCGATGTCTGCAAGGGCCACCGGTTTGAAGCCGTTGACCTTGAAGGTGAGGTCATAGGCGCCCGGGATCAGGTAGGAGATCGCAAAGCGGTCCCCCATGCGTTCCAGCATGGCCGGGTCCGCGTACACCCGCGTCTGACTGACCAGGGTGCATTCGTCGAAGCGTTCCGGGGGCTGTCCGTCCGGCGTCGCGATGCTCAGGACGATGCGCCCTGTCTTGGGCACGACGAAGTCACGCGTCACACTTTCGTTGCGCTGCAACTCGAGCGAGATAGGTTCCGTCTGCGCGGTGCCGCGCCCCGAGGCGTACAGTCGCATCGGCCCCCCCTTATGCTCGAGCATATACGTGCCGTCCCGCCCCGAGCGGGCCACGCTGTTCGCCGAGCCGCCCTGCCCCACCATATAGATGGTGAACCCGGGGGCGGCCGTGCCGTCCGGATTGAGCACGCGGCCGGAGATCCGGGGCGTGCGCACCGTCTTGGGCGCCGCATCCTTGCTGACCTGAATCGTAATGGGATCGACGGGGACGCCGGGCGCGCGGGTGCCATTGAACGACGTCGAGGCCGCGTACTTTTTCGGCAGCGGCTCACAATGGAGCGCAAATGCACCGTACCCGTATTTCAGCGGGTCGACCTCGAATGCGCCCTTCGCGTCCGCAGCCAGGGTCGCATCTTCGCCCGCGGTCACGTCGCCCGACAGCACCACGGAGGCCTTCGGCATCGGTTGGCCCGTCTCGGCGTCCACGACGTGGCCCCGGATGGTGCTGGTCCAGTCTTTCAGTTTGAGGTCGGCTTTGGTGCGCCGGCCCTTGAGGATCGTGAGGGTCTCCAGTTCCTTTGCCGTTTCATCGGTGAGTGGCTCCCACTTGGCGCGCGGCCCCGGCGGCCGGGCGAACAGCAGGTACCTGCCCGGCAGCAACTGGGCCACCAAGAGCGTCGCGTCCGTCGACGCCGTGTACTCGTGCCACTTCGCGGGCGGGTCGAACGACGTCAGGGCTTGCATGCGCGCCACAAACGTGTCTCGCCCGATGTCCTCTGCAAACGTGGCCAACGCGGCACGTTCCAGTCCAAAGGCCGCCTCATCCAGCCCCTCTGCTGTAAGGAACTCCTTGGCGTCGGCTTCTTTCGTTTCCGTCAGGAAATACCAGTCCGCAAAGGGTTCCCAGGATTGCTCAGCCACCCCCGCTTCGAGAAGCACCTGATAGAACCTATCCTGGTCCAGACGCTGCCGCGCGAGTACCAAGTGCGCGTTCGCCGCCGACAGTTCCTGGTCCTCCTCGCCCTCGGATGGCACGACAAACCTGAGCACGGCGTCGATCTCGCCCGTATGCGGGTTCGGGAGAACCGCCCTCGCGTCGCCCGGCTTCCCGCCTGCCGAAGGCGGCGCCTTCGAAACGCCGAAGAGGCGCGCTGCCAAGTAGGCGCGTGTTGCCGCGTGCCCCGGCAACCAAAGGCTTGCGACCAATACGACCAGCACCCCGAACAGGGCGAACGTCACGCGACGCGGCCTGAGCGAGAGCCATCCTGAAAGACGCGCGCCCTGGGGCGTGGGCGTCTCGTCGTTTCCCTCGGACGCGCCCGGGTGTTCGACATCGTTCTGGGCCTCGAGGGTCTCAAGCAGCGCCCCCTCCGGCGTCGCATCCTCTTCCGGTGCTCCGGGCTCCGCATCTAATGAGGCGGCCGCGCCTTCCTTCTTGAGCGCAGCAATAAGCTGTTCCCTCAAACGGCGCGCCCGACCCTCTGCGGTCTTCAAGGCCGCCTTCGTTTCCACGTGGGCCGTGCGCTCCTCTTCGAGATCCTTGGCCAGGCGCTCGACATCCCGCCGGGTCTGCTTGAGTTGCGCCTCGGCCCGCTCCAGATCCACCCGGAAAAGAATGCTGTCATTGTCCCGCGTCGTGGCCGCCAGTTTCTCCTCGAGCCGCGCCATCCGGGCCTTGGCGTGTTCCAGGGCCGTATCCGCCTCCCGCTTCACCGCCCGCACGGTTTCCAAGTCCTTGGCCATACGCTTCAGGTCTTGCCGGCTCTGATCCAGTTGTTTCCGCGTGAGTTGAAAGCCGGTCATCAACGCCTGGTACGCGTCCGAGCCCGCGCCCGTTCCGTCCTGCTCTTCTCCAGGCGGCCGCGGGGCCTCCTCATGCTCCTGCTGCTCGCCTTGTTCATCGCCAACGAAAACAGGCGTATCAAGGGCCCCCGACGAATCCTCGTGATCCG
>Ga0272441_10015002_pt1 | contig 10901 bp, 11 predicted proteins | sample SSMProp6N_FD_193582 | JGI IMG/M metagenome (GOLD analysis project Ga0272441, IMG submission 193582) | Marine sediment archaeal communities from Little Sippewissett salt marsh, Falmouth, MA, United States - SSM-Prop-6N | ecosystem: Environmental > Aquatic > Marine > Wetlands > Sediment ...
AACCCGGCCTCGTGAAAGGAATCGAGAAACTCCAGCGCCCGTTCGTTACTGATTCGCTCGCTGTACTCAGGTTTATGATTGAGGAGAAAATCGGTCAGGGGTTTTCCGATAAGCATGCAGGTCATGTAGGGCGGGTCGCAGAGTTTGCAGGGAGTTCCCTTCAGACGGTGTAACTCCTTGCACCCGCACTGGGTGATTACGATATCGGGAGGAGCATTGATCACGATATCCCTGGCCCTCGAATAGGGAATCACGCCGACGCCGAGGTCCTGAAGGGGAATGTCCTCTTCAATCGATACGATCGACCTGGCAAGCTCGTGGGTGAGGACCTTTCCGTGATAGGAATTTTCAAGCCACTTCGCGTATCGCCCCTCCGGTCCGCAGATGCGCGCCATCGCCCGCAGGAAGTTCAGATAGGATGTAATATGGCGTCCGTACCATAGTCCGTGCAACCCGCCGGTGAGGGTTCTCTTCAGACCGAGCCACTGCAGGGCAGGCCACGTCCCCGGGAGTATGAGATGCCACCGTTCTATCCAGAGCCAGAGCAGAAAGAGCGCAAAAACTATCGGACCCATAACAATAAACACCTTCATCCCCGACCTCCTCTTTTCCGAGAAATGACAGGACAAACATTATGTTACAGGTAACGACGAAATTTGATACCAAGCAAAGTAGACAATAAAGGCTGTTTCGTCAACACAATTATTGGCTCTCCCCGCAACGAGACGCGACGATTCTCCGATTGGTAAGGAAAAATTTTTTCTTGCTTCCCCCGTCGCAAGCAGCGGGGAATGCCCTCGCCCGACAATTCAACGGGGGGCGGGGGGACGACGGCCGGCGACAACACCGATATTTCCAAACATGAATCGCTGAATCGTCACTTCACGAAATCCTATCTTCTCCATAATCGCCGCCAACTCTTCCGGGGTCTTGAAGGCCTCTGTCGATGCGGGCAGGTACCGGTAGGCATCACTGTCTCCCGTAATCACGGATCCGAGGAAGGGTATGACAAACCGTAAATAAAAGAGCGCGAAAGGCCGCAGGATATTGTGCGGAGCGGGAGAGGTATCGAGACAGACAACCCAACCGCCCGGCACGACCACTCTCATCTGTTCTTCGAAGGCCCTCTCTCTATCGGCCACGTTTCGAATCAGATAGCCCGATGCTACCGCATGGAAGTGAGCATCGGGGAAGGGAAGGTGCAAGGCATCGGCACAGCACCAAGGTATTCGCAATCCACCGGGGCCTCTCTTTCCGACTCGCATCATCTCCAAGGAGAAATCGGTTGCAATAACGGTAATATCAGGAATATCTGCAATCGCATCGAGGGCGATCCGTCCCGTTCCTGCCCCCACATCGAGGAACCTTCCTCCCGAGGCGGGGCCAGCCATTTGTATCACATACCGACGCCAGGCCTGATCCCGACCGAAGGTCATAAGGGAATTCATGATGTCGTATCGGCGAGCGATCTTCCCAAACATGCCGCGTATGTCGCTTTTCACTGCCGGACCCCTTCGATCATCCATTGCACCGCTTCTCTCCTGCATAAAATTATCCCTTCGCTATGCATCAAATTACTCGAGCGACAGGGGACAAATTCTCGCCCGTGCCTATACTCCGATTTTCCGCCTGTTATCGTACCGATTCTCCCTCGTGAACGGCCCACATATCGTCATCGTTGAAGCACCGCTCGCTCTCGTCGGGGTTCATGGCATCCTGTTCCATCTTCCTCCGGTCGTAGGGCTGATTCAGGACTTCATCGTAATATTCATGCTGGATCATGAGATTCATGATCTCGCTGGTGCCCGTCCATATAAGGGCAAGCCGCAAATCCCTGAGTGCCCGCTCGATCGGATAGACGTCGGTATAGCCGATACCGCCCATGACCTGCATGGCATTATTGACGATATTCCACGATGCCTCAGTCGCAAAGCGCTTCGCCTCGCTCACGATACGCCGCATATTGGGATAGTTTTCATCCACCGCACGGGCTGCCATATAGGTGAGCCCTCGTGCCGCGTCGAGCTGGGTAATCGAATCGGCCACCATGAAGTTGACCGCCTGAAATTTCCTGATCAGTTTTCCGAAGGCGGCACGCCTGTTCGAATATCGTACGGCAAGATCAAGCGCTCCCCAGACGCCGAGGCAGCCTGAGGCCGAGGTCATCCTCTCGGGGATCATCATCTGATTGAAACAGAGCGCTCCGCCGTGGAGTTCTCCTATGAGATTTTCTTTCGGAACCTTGACATCCCTGAAGACAAGACGTCCCGTCCCCCCTCCCTTGCAACCCAGGAGACCGTAATGATACTCCGTTTCCACACCGGGGCCGTCATCGACGATGAGGAGACTGATCTTCCCGTATTTATGTGCATCGGGGTCAAAATTCGTCTTGCAGTAAACGAGAAAGAAATCCGAACCTTCCGCTCCGACAACGAACCGCTTCTGACCGTTCAGAATAAAGTAATCGCCCTCGAGGACCGCTTTGGTGGTGGCACCGAAGAAATCCGATCCTCCCCGTGGCTCCGTCAGGGCCTCCGCTGCAACAAGTTTTCCCTCGATATAGGGTTTGAGATATTTTTCCTTCTGCTCCTCCGTACCAAACTTGTCCAGAGCCTCCCCCACAATGGAGGGCATAACAAAGGCACAGCCGAGTGCCATTCCGAGGCAGCCGATCTCCTCGGTGGCGGCCACATCGGCTACCCAACTCATCCCCCTTCCGCCGTATTTCTTGGGAAAACGAATGCCCCGCAGATTGTGTTTCGCCAGCTTTTCGACGAATTCCCGCGGATAGATTATCTCGTCATTATCCATTTTTCGCAGGAAATCGCTGGTGATCTCTTCCCTCACGAAGGTTCTCACCTCGTCTCTGAGGGCCCGTTCTTCCGATGTCAACAAAAAATCGTACATAGCACTCCCTCCTTGTGCACCCCTTTTCCGGTAACCATAGAAACGGTCTCCCCGCTTTGTCAATTGAAAAATGTTCCGGCAGGCATCATCAAGCGTCGAAAGTGATAATTCCCCGGCGGCGGGAGGTATCACCGTCTCCCGGCAATTGATTCTCATTGACTCATAAGCGGTCCTTGCCTATACTCAACCTGCGTTACCACACACCAGACATGCGCTGAAAGGATTTTCATGTACAAGATAGAGTATGTCCTCTTTGATTTCGGAGGCGTTCTGGCCGAAGAGGGTTTCAGGGAAGGGCTCCATGCCATCGCGCGTCAGCACGGCCTCGAAGAAAACCGTGTTTCTGATACTGCACTGAAAATCATTCACGAAACGGGATATCTCACGGGCAGAGCAGATGAAAACCTCTTCTGGAAGACCTTTCGGAAGGAGACCGGAATACCGGAGAGCAACGAAAGACTGAGAGGTGAAATACTCTCCCGCTTCATCCTTCGTGAGTGGATGTTCGACCTTATCGCCGACCTCAGAAGTCGTGGACTCAAAACGGGTATCCTCAGCGACCAGACAAACTGGCTTGACGAACTTAACGATCAACAAAATATTTTCAGCCATTTCGATTATATCTTCAATAGTTACCACATGGGAAAGAGCAAAGCGGACCCCTCTCATTTTGACGATATTATCGATCGCCTTACTACGAAAGGGAACCGTATCATCTTCGTTGATGACAGCAGCGGGAACTGCGAACGGGCAGGAACGAGGAAGATTCATGCGATTCTCTACCGTGAGCGTTATGCCTTTATCAAGGAACTGGGCAGATACTATCCCCTCTTTGCACCGAATCCCTGAGGGGATCGACAACGCTGTCTGTCACAGGCCCTGAAGCAGGACTTCAACGAAGCTTAGGGCTCTTATCAGCGCTCCCCGCCTCGTCGTCGTAAAACAGCCTTATGTTATTGATCGTGGGGGATATTTTTCTCACCCCTTCCTCTTGACTCCCCTGTTGTTAGCGTGTATTGTTCCCACGCAATCAAGGACGAATGAAGGAATGCAATGAAGAAAAACCTCTTCAGGTCTGATGCCATACTCCTCACGACGGCGATCATCTGGGGCTTTGCCTTCGTGGCACAGCGTGTGGGGATGGATTACGTCGGGCCTTTTCTCTTTAACGGTATACGTTTTGCCCTCGGGTGCCTCGTCCTTACCCCCTTTATCCTGAAAAACGGTATCTTAAATGGACAGGGGGAAGAAAGACGAGAAGCTCCGGATATGAGAACGCTCGTCCTCGGGGGAGCCCTCGCCGGACTGACGCTCTTCGGCGGATCATCGCTACAGCAGGTGGGAATCGTCTATACCACGGCAGGAAAGGCAGGATTTATCACGGGGCTTTATGTTGTTATCGTGCCCTTTCTCGGCCTCCTCTGGAAACAGCACACGAACAGGGGGACCTGGGTGGGCGCCATATGTGCCGCCGCAGGCCTCTACTTCCTCAGCATTACCGAGCAGTTCACCATCGCCTTCGGTGATTTTCTGGTGCTTCTCGGTGCCTTCTGTTTTGCCGCCCATGTCCTCGTCATCGGATGGCTTTCTCCGAAAATGAATTCTCTCAGGCTCGCCTTTATCCAATACGCCGCCGTTTCCCTTATCAGCCTTGTCACGGCCTTCGTTGTCGAAGAAGTTTCCCTAAGTGCCATCTATCAGGCTGCCGTCCCCATCCTCTACGGCGGGGTCATGTCGGTGGGAATCGCCTACACGCTTCAGGTGATAGGCCAGAGAACGGCCCATCCCGCCCACGCGTCCATCATATTAAGCCTCGAAGCCCTCTTCGCGGCCCTCGGGGGATGGCTCCTCCTTCAGGAGGTCATGACTTTCCGGCAACTCTCGGGCTGTACGCTCATGCTTTCGGGAATGCTCACCTCGCAGCTCTGGGGATATTTCGCCTATGTTCGAACGTCCAACAAAGAAGGTCGACTGTAAGGCTATTGAAGCTCCCCGCAACGAGTTGCGGGGAATCTTCGATTGTTAATGAAGCTATCTGCTTTTTATTCGCTCGCTGTTCAATTCAAAATCGGCATCTTCTGCATTTATCCTCAGGATTTCACCAAAATAGATCCGGTGATAGTCCTGCTTGGGATAGCTGTCCTCGATCGTGGGATCCATAAAATGTGCCGGATCCATATCCTGCCAGTACATCTTCTTACATTCCAAAACCAGCTCCGCCTCGTCGTAGGAGGGGGCTCCTACAACCTTCGATGCAACAACGGTAAGGCCAGTCTCGTCGATTTTATTACCATCCCGTCCAGATTTGGTGCCCAGAACCTTCAGGGCATCCCTGCAGGTCTCGGGAAATGAGCATAGGGTAAAGGTAGGATATTTTTCCATATATTCAAAGGTGTACCGGTCCGGTCTCACGACCACCTGAACAAAGGGCTTCCACCACATCCCGCCAATACTCCCCCATGCGACGGTCATTGAATTACAATCATCCATGGTACCCGACGTCAAGAGGAGCCACTGTTTCAACCAGAGGTCCACGGCCGCTATCTTTAACTGCTTCGTCGTTAGTTCTTTCATAACAATCCTTTCGATGTCTCTTCTTCTCACGTATTCTTGCTCTTCCTTGAACCCCGCTCAGATTTTTTCACCAACACACCATAGCGAGATACTGCAAGATTTAAATGTAGCATGTAATATCAAAATACACTTGACTTGCAAAGCTAAATCGTATATTGGCGATTTACGATTAATAAAAAGGCTACCAATGTCCATGGGATTGAGAGAGAAGAAAATCAAAAATCAGGTAAAAAAAAGTTACGCCGATATAGCCACGGCGGCAGATACGGGATGCTCGACGGGCTGCTGCGGACCCTCGACTCTGACGGGGATCCTTGATATGGGGAAAAAGATCGACTATTCCCCAGAGCAGCTTGCCCTCGGACCGGGTCAGGTAAATCTTGGTCTGGGGTGCGGAAACCCTCTGTCGATGGCAGAATTGCAGAAGGGAGAGACCGTTCTCGATCTGGGAAGTGGGGCGGGATTCGATGCGCTGCTCGCAGCGAAAGCGGTGGGAAAAAAGGGACGCGTCACAGGAATCGACATGACACCCGAGATGGTAGCAAGGGCTGAGAAAAACGCCTTGATTCAGAGGTCCGAAAACGTGGATTTCCGTCTGGGTGACATTGAAGCCCTGCCCGTCGAGAGCGATAGTATCGATGTCGTCCTTTCAAACTGCGTTATCAATCTCTCCCCCAACAAGGAATCGGTTTACAGGGAAATGTTCAGGGTACTGAAACCGGGTGGCCGAATCGTTATATCCGACGTCTTACGCTCGGGAGAACTTCCCGAAGAGATCACAAAAAACCCCGCAGCCTACGTGGGGTGAATTGCCGGTGCGATCTCACCCGGTGAGGTGAGAAATATCCTTGACATCGAGGGATTTGAGCACATATTAATAACGCCGAAAGATAACAGCGTGGAAATTATCGAGGGCTGGAACGTTGCTCCAGGAGCAGAAAAGTTCGTGTTCTCGGCCTACATAAGGGCCTCAAAACCACCGAGAATAAGCGGGGAGTGTACTCTATAGATATGATCAACTGCTGCGTGAGCGGAAAACCTCCAAATATAGAGGCCCTGTCTCCTGCGGAGAGAAAAAGAATCCTTGCAGAACTCTCCAAGGGGCTCGCCCATCCCGCACGGGTGAAGATACTCACTATCCTCGCGCATCAGCCCCTGCATGAACGGTGTATCTGCGGTGATATCGTGAACGCTCTTCCACTTGCCCAATCGAGCGTTTCGCAACATCTGAAGATTCTGAAAGAGACGGGATGGATCGAGGGAACCATTGACAGACCTCGGGTCTGCTACTGTCTGATCAGGGGTATCATGGAGTTTTACGAGACCCTTATCAGGAGAACGTTCACGGACGATCAGACAACAGAGGAGTTGAAAGGGAAAACAGAGGAAGAACAGTTAAACGAGTAAACGAAAGATAATACTATTGATATAAGGAGAAACCAGTATGTTTGAAGTATCGGAAAAAGCACAGGAAGAAATAAAAAAAATCCTCGAGGAACGAGGCGAAATGGCATCGGTGCGGGTGTTGCTCTCAGAAGGTGGGTGAGCGGGTCCGTCTCTTGTGATGGCTCTGGATGAGTCACGAGAAAGTGATGAGATTTTTGAGGCAAAGGGCATTCAGTTCATCATGGACAAAAAGCTGCTCGAAGAGGTCAAACCCGTCCTTGTCGATTATGTAACCTCAGCCATGGGTACGGGCTTTTCAGTCAAGGGGAATCTGAAGGCGCAAAGCGCCTGCGGTTCCTGCTGCTCCTGCTAAGGTCGAGACTTATACCTGCAGAAAGGGCATTGCTCATAATGGTGAAGGGGCAATGCCTTTTCTATGTCTCATCGGTATGGCGTATCTGTGGACAGGGCAGAAAGCGTGACGCGTTATAATCGGAACAATGCCCTCAGTGAAGCGCATCTTCACAGAAAAAAGGGGGGGAAATAATGCCAACGGAACCGCAAAAAGGTTGCATTGGCAAAATCAAATACCAGAATCCTTTTACCTCGTAACTTTCTTCAATTGTTACAAAACAAACTGAACAAACATCTTGAATGGGCGTCATGTTCAGAAGGAACCATGTAATCAACAGCATTGCTCTTCTTGTGATCAAAGGGGACTAAGAGCGGGTATCGAAGAGCATCTGCCAATGATCGAAGGTTCTCTCGGCCTTTTCCCCTTTGCTCATCATGGGGTTACAGATCAGAGCGTCGTCATGCTCCTCTGATTCAGCGTGAGTTGCCCCTTCATGAGAACGTGACCCCGAGAACCATACCCTGTTGATTCTAGCTCGCTTTTGATATGGTTTCTGGATGAACCTGAGAAAATCATCAGAGTCAGTCTATGAAACATAATACCATAGAGCGTGAATAGCGGGATTCCGGCGAAACATCCTGGCCAGGAAAGTTCGACCGTATTTGCAAACCGCATCTCGCGAGATGCGGGCCTGTTATCCCGAGTAGGGTTATATAGCGATAGGAAAGATGTCGAGATGCACAACGAGAACAATACAGGACAAGCAGAGCGTGCACAACAAGATATCACACCCCCTCAGGGCGTGGAGCTTGATTGTAGCGTACACCCTCCATGGACGTACGCTACAATCGCTGTCATTCTATTACAAAATTAGCGCTTGTGATGTTATAGAAAAACTCAATATTGGACTATTTCAGGCGTCCCTGGTCTCGCAAGAACTGCTTCAACATTGCAATCGCTTTTGCATTTTCAGGACCTGCTTTTGCCACTTCATCCCAGATAGTTACGGCAACTTCGGCCATCTTCTTCTGATCCTCTGCGGACAGTGTTACTATCTCAACACCTTGCTTGGTCTGCGCATTACCAATTTCTTTTGCTTCGTTGTAAGCATACTCGACACTCCGTACCCAGAACTGCTCATCCAGTACATTTCTCACGACCGTTTGAATATCCTTTGGTAATTTTTCCAAGGCTTTCTTATTGACGTACCATCCTTCTTCAGTTCCAAGACTTATGCTGGGCTTCATATGGTATTTACACACTTCATATAAGGCTAAGCTCTGTGCACCAACGGCGGCACCCCAGTGTGCTCCATGAAAAACGCCTGTTGCCAATCCCGTATAGATCTCCGGTCCTGGAGCGCTAACGGCGTGGGCTCCCAAGGCGTTAAAGAACTTACCAAATTGCCCGTATGTTCGTATTTTTTTACCCTTAAAATCATCAAATGTTCTTATCGGCTCTTTTGTAACGATCTCAACGGGAATTGCATGATCTCCGTAGAAGACAACACCATGTTTAGCCACTTGATCGGAAAGCATTTTTTCAAATCCGAGTACTTTATGGAAATACATGACTTCCCAATAATTTGTGAAGGCATAGGGAAGTGCACAAACAAGGGCAAGAGGAATATCAGATTTCCAGTAGCCAGGAGTGGCGTATCCCATTTCGATCATTCCGCGTTTTACAGAGGGGAATATTTCATTGTTTGGTAGGAGAGCTCCTCCCGGATAGGTTTCTATGATTAATCTTCCACCGGTCCTTTCTTTGATCTTCTCCGCCACACGAAGAACACTTTGTGCATACGTAGGGCTTGATTGCGCAATTGACGCCTGGCATCTCCATGTAATTACTTTGTCCGCCGCAATTGCTTGCCCTCCGAAAGATAAAACCATCAAAGTTGTCAGAAACAAAAAAGATAGAATTGCTACACCATAGCTTGAAACCTTACATGTACTCTTCATAATTCTTTCCTCCTATTAGTTTAACTTAACAATCGATACTAACCTCTTAATTTCTTAATTTTTCATTTATTACAATTGGTAATTTTGAACAATAAACAAACTGTATCAAAATCAATCCACCGGATTGTCAATACTATACAATTATGCTCTCTTTAAGTGAATGGCATGGATGCGACAATGAAAATAACATTACATCACGTACAATTTACCATCATTCTTCTTCTCCTGTCTATTTGACACTCCATCTCCTTGTGGAAAAGGCATTTCAAAGGCTACTGAATGATTCATATTTCCCCCGTGATGTTCCACCCGGCGCTGCCGCTCTCCCAAGACTATTGTCATCCAGAAGGACATCCACTTCAATAGTCGGCACGCCTTTCGTCGTAAATACTTCTCTTGCAGTTATTTTTTTGATTATTCCCTTCATCTCTTAAATCTCCACGCAACAAACACTTAGGTAAAAATGCTTTGCCACTTTTCATTATGCCGCATTAGTATTCATACCTTGTCGTAATCTGATTGCACTATAGGGCGGCAGTGTCAATGCCGCCCTATAGTGAGCTCCACTATTCTTAAGCAATCGGTTTGGTGATTGTAAGAGTTGAGTGCATGTTTCTCTCGGCTAAATATTTCAGGAATAAATCAGTCGGCACACATCTCTCGGCAGGCATACATCCCGGACCGTTCATTTCCCCTTTTCCAAGCATTCTGCAGGTAATCCCTACAGGAACTCCCACAGAGTACGGTCCTGTTTTCATATTCCACTCTTCACAGGGAGAACACATGACATCAGCCTGTACGACAGTAACAACACCATCTTTCAGCCCTTTCCCATCAACTCTGAGACATTTGTAATCCTGAGGCTTCCCCGTTGCTTTCGGAAATGTTTCCGCTAAGGCGACAAAGAAATCCTTAGGACTGATCTCTACTCCATTCACATTGATCGGTTCAGTCTTACCGAAACCCAACTGTGCCAAGAATCTAAGATTCGGCTCAAAATTACCGGGCAATCCCAGCTTGAAACTCATATGCTTGATGCCCTTCGCCTTGAAGCTTTCAGGAACGCTCGCCTCTTCCGAGTGAATCGTGGCAAAGCATGTCATCGTTCCCACCGGGTCGGGGAAATCAACAACTTCCGGCTGTGAAAAGGCAGGCTTCTCTTGCCAGTCACCATCTTCGAAAACGTAGCAGGGATCATTAAATTCCTGTAAAAGTGTTCCGGTATTATAGGGTACCGTCAGTGGAAAATCGGATTTTGCATAATTCTGGATACCGTCTCTGAGGTAAAGATATTCGATGGTATCGAGTTGATCTGCCGCCACACGAGACAGTACATTTGTAATTCCCGGTGCACTTCCCATACCCAAAACCGCCGTTATCCCCTTGGCCTTCCATTTGTCATGTTCCAATACCTGCTTCCGGTAATAATGAAACAATCCGCCCATGTCGGTGTAATTGCATCCTTCGTCGTAACAGGCAGCCATGACCCGAAGAGCGAAAAAATGGCCGATGCTGTTGGAACAAACATCGCATCCTCTAATGACTGCTCGCAGAGCAGCTGCATCAGTTGCATCAACGGTTTTTACTGTAGTTTTATTTTCTCCATAGTCTCGTGATCGCTGCTCAAGAACAGGTTTAAATCTTTCCTGATCTGCAAGCACTACTTCCTTTACCTCGGGTGATGTACACAAATCGCGTATCGTTCCCTGTGCTTGAAT
>Ga0272441_10015003_pt1 | contig 10901 bp, 8 predicted proteins | sample SSMProp6N_FD_193582 | JGI IMG/M metagenome (GOLD analysis project Ga0272441, IMG submission 193582) | Marine sediment archaeal communities from Little Sippewissett salt marsh, Falmouth, MA, United States - SSM-Prop-6N | ecosystem: Environmental > Aquatic > Marine > Wetlands > Sediment ...
TAGCCTTTGCAACTGTTTCCCGTCTTTTTGTCCCGCCCTCATTGAGTAGTCCTTTCAGACCTTCGCCGACGTAGGATGCTTGAATCATGTATTTAGGCATATGCTATCTCCTTGCTGTTTAGGTGTATTATTGGGTTGCGTTCTCCACAGATGGTCATCTTATTTCCAAATAGAATATGAGGTTTAACGTTCAAAAAAACAGAAGTCTATATAGTTTCGAAAATTGCTCAACTAAGAAATATGGATCTAAACTAAAATTAGGTCTCAGGGAGAGTATAATTATTACCCCATAACATAATGAAAATTAATTGAATGTCAAAATAATCGTTTTAATGATACGATATCAACTTGTTAGGGCAATCGTGATTTACTGAGAGTAGCTGGAAATGGGATTCGCTGTCAAAACCTGAGCTTACCAGAACAAACCTGCCGATATGTAATCTTCGACGGCTCGAACCACCCTCTGATTAAGATATACGGCACAAAGCTGCCTAAAGTGGGAACTGGTGATTAGTTGGAGCTGTACGAAACCGCTCCGCGGCAGCTCACCATCCTGACCCACCGTAGTTGCTTTTCCATCGAGCCCTCCAACGGTTCGCAGATGGGGAAAAGAGGACATCATCAAAACCTATCCCTATAATGATCGCAATGGATGCCTTTACGAGCATCCCGGCATCAACTCACCACTTATGAAAAAAGAGCACAAGAGACTAAAAACAAATAATATATTTGGGTCATGATCACTCACGTAATCAAGAGGTGCAATATGGTAACTAGCTCACCACCATGATCTACTTGCATGTCAGCCGTGAAACCCTGTCCAAGGTCCCCAGTCCATTGGACCTTATTGACGTGAACCATGCAAGCAAGGAGGACAGCACCCATGGCCCCGGTCATCAAACCTGAAGCCAGACGACTGGGGGTCGCCCATATTCTCAAAAAACATATTGCCGATTATCAGAAGCAATACCCGCTGTGGTGGGAACACCGAAAAATCGTCTATGATTTGCTCAACTGCCGAACTGAATATCTGGGTGGCCATATCGATCGCTGCAACCATTGCGGTGCCATGCGCATCGCCTATCATTCATGCCGCAATCGCCATTGTCCCACATGCGAGCACATGCCGCGTGAACGCTGGCTTAAGAAAAGAAAAGGCGAGATTCTGTCCGCCGATTACTTTCATGTTGTCTTTACCCTGCCGCATGAACTCAACGCCGTTGTCTTGAACAATAAAAAGGTGATGCTCACGATCCTGTTCAAGTCCGCCGCGCAGACACTGCTGACCTTCGGCGACAATACCCTTGGCGGGAAACTGGGCTTTATTGCCACGCTGCACACCTGGGACCAGAAGCTCAACGCCCACTTTCATCTGCATTGCCTGGTGGTCGGTGGCGCAGCGTCAACAGACGGTTCACGCTGGACGCCTTGCAAGGGCAACTATTTGTTTAACGAGCCGGCCTTGTCACTGGTGTTTCGCGGAAAGTTCATGGACCTGATGAAAAAAGCCTATCAACGTGGTGATCTCAAGTTTGCCGGTGATGAATTTAACCGCCTGAAAACCCGGCTGTATGAAAAGCCCTGGATTATCGACGTGCGTGATCCGGTGAAAAAACCGCAACACGTCCTGGAATACCTGGCGCGTTATACCCATCGGGTTGCAATTGCCGACAGTCGCATCAAGGCGCTTAAAGACGGGATGGTGACCTTCACTTTTAAAAACCGAAAGAAAGCTCGGATCGAACCGCTCACGATCACTGCTGTCGAGTTCATCCGAAGGTTCTTGCTCCACAGTCTGCCCAAGCGCTTTGTCAGAATCCGGCATTACGGGTTCTTAGCCAACCGGAACCGCTCGACGAACCTGGCTGCCATTCGGCAATTGATGGGATTATCCGATCCGCCAGATCAACCCGTCACTACCGTTGAAGTAATGATGCGACAACTCACGGGCATCGACATTACCGTCTGCCCTTGTTGTAAAAAGGGAAAGATGCAGCTGTTCAGACAGATCCCCCAGGGATTGGCACGACCGCCAAATCCGCTGGCCTACGCTGCAGCATAGTCCGATCGGTTGATATTAAAATCGGTTCTTGATGAAACCGCAGGTGAAGTGCGGCCTAATCCTGCTGAATTCTCTTTAGAGGCCAGGAAACAGCGTCAAGATGATGATCGTAACCGAAGGGTTCGACACCTGCCTGATTGCATAGATTCTTGAGCAGTTTCCATCGAGCCACGAATGGTTCTCCGTAAAGTTTGCTCTTTGGATTCATATGGCAAAATACGTATGGGCTGGTCGGGTGATGTCCGATTTCCGGATCGCGATCTGCAGTTTTAGGAGGCTCTTCGGATAGAACTGGATTTTCGTGTGAAAGCGAAAAACGATTTTACGCAGCATCTGCAAAATTTTTTCAATTTTCAAAATGAGTGGGGTGGTATCAAGCATGTCGAGAGGTCGATATCACAAATGTTTACCCAGCTGGATTATACAAGATTCGTTGGAGGCAAAGTATGGCGACCAAAGATAAAAAAACCCGACACCTCATTGTCTGTTCCTATTCGATTCGTAAAAGTTAAAGGTCGGAGAAAGGCTTGGTAATTTATTAGTTTACGTCGCATAGTGGAGTCCGTCAAGCAGATCAAATACTTCCGAATAATTTATATTTTTGGATGGCATATAAATTGTGTACAACTGATGTGGGATCGGCTTGCCTGGATTTTTATTGCCCTTGACCATCGAAGCATTGCATCTTATTCATAAAAGGGTAAAACAATCTGAAGAAAAGCCTACCAATGAAAACCTATCCACAAGGAGGAAATTTATGTTGGTAAAAAGAATGCTTATCCTTTTTTTTCTATCGAGCCTTGTGCTTGGGTGTGCCGGATCTGCCAAGAAAATAAACAGCCTGAATGTCGGCATGACAAAGGCAGAGGTAATTGAGGTGATGGGGGAACCCAGCTATACCAGTGCCGCTAATGATGTTGAGGTTTTAAGCTACAAACTGACATCCAATAGTCTTGTTAGCGACACGTATTTTGTTAGAATTAAAAATGGTAAAGTTGAACGATTTGGTCAACAAGGTTTCGGATCCTATTATTAGGTAAACGCTTCATTTATCAAACCGATTCAAGTTATATTGCGAGTACCTCAGGTAATTTTTCCTTGTTAAACCTTGGGCCAACTTGCCAACGACAACTGTATCGCAGAATAGCATGGCATGCGGATATCTGGAGCAAAGATAGTTTGAGCGCTGCTCTATGTCGCGCACACCTACCTCCAATACCTAACCCGATACGTGACGCCTCAATGTGTCCTTGTCATTCTATCACACTATATCATTACATATCAAATTGTTGCCCCCTATATCTCCGTAAGGGTGTTTCTTTCTACACAGTTGAAGTCAAAAATTAGACAAAACACGTCCAGTGTGCATGAATCGGAAGGAGGGATATTGGCTGGTTGATAGGTGTGATGGTTAATAATACGCATGAATTGACGTGATAAAATTTTGAATGGGATTTGCTTAAGAGGGTAGGGCGTTTGGCCGGAAGGATTTTGGATGGCGGATGTAAATCCGGATGTAAAATGTCACCTTGAACACTTGCCAGTTATAACTTCGTGATTAATATATACGGCGAAAACATTGTTTATGTTGTGCCTCCAACGGAGTCCCGCCGTTATCAATTCAACCGATGCAGTTGGGTTTGGTCCATTGTTATTTGGAAGCCGAGGGTTTAATATCCCGTCGATTGCGAAGATAAAATTGATTGTTTCCTTTGTTGATACCCCGCTGCTTGCGGCGGGGTTATTCATAAAATATCACTTAAAAAAGGAGAATGAAATGATGTCAAGAAGGTTTGTTGGGCTTGTTTTGGGTATTGTGTTTCTGGTTGCTATGCCGGCTTTTGCCGGGCAGGACCTCGTGAAGGTTGTGGCTGATGGTTGCCAGGCAGAAATAGAAACGTATTGCAAAGATGTTACTCCTGGAGAGGGTCGAATCCTGGCCTGCCTCTTTGCCCACGGTGATAAGCTTTCTGGAAAATGTGAGTATGCGCTGTACGACGCCTCTGTGCAACTGGAACGGGCCGTGGCTGCCTTGGGTTACGTGGCCAACGAGTGCGCGGATGATCTCGATAAGTATTGCAGCGGTGTCGCAGCTGGCGAGGGACGGCTGCTAGATTGTATAGAAAAGAATGACAAAAAGGTAAGTTCTCGGTGTAAGGATGCAATGAAAGAGGTCGGATTGAAATAATAATAACCTAAAAAAGAAAAGGAACATCTAATGATCAAAATCTATCGTTTCCCGATTATAATATTGACGGTTATCTTGGCCGTGGCGATGTCAACGCCAGCAATGGCAGACAGTTATACGGATACCATTGCGATCTACAAAAAGTCCCCCGCGGTCCAGCCCTTTTTTAAGAACGCATACGGATATGCGGTTTTCCCAACTATCGGCAAGGGTGGGTTCGTAGTCGGTGGTTCCTATGGAAAAGGACAAGTCTACCAGGGTGGCAAGGTCACGGGCGAAGCATCTTTAATTAAGGCGTCCATCGGTTTTCAGGCCGGCGGGCAGGCATTCAGCCAGATGATCTTTTTTGAAGACAAACGTGCCTATGATGAATTCACCAGCGGAGACTTTGAGTTTGACGCCGCGGCCTCCGCAGTTGCCATCACGGCCGGTGTTCAGGGCAAGGTCGGTAGTGAAGGGGCCACGGCCAGTGCCAGTGCTGGGCCTGCCACCGCCGCACAGGCGGAAACAAACTATTACAAAGGCATGGTCGTTTTTACACAAGCCAAAGGTGGGTTGATGTACGAGGCGTCCATCGGTGGTCAGAAGTTCAGTTTCACAGCCAAGTAATGAGACAACGGCACGGTTGGAAAATCACTGGGTGAAACCTGTGATTGACTAAAAAGATTTTTAATATTAGCGGATTACCGTTTTCTATTAAGACGGAACATTTGACTCAAAAGGCCAACTACAAGGTATTGTAGTTGGCCTTTTCAGGTCAGCGTCCATTTTGTATGAAGCGATGATAGGTGGATTACAACTGGGTCGTGCTTCCTTCATGCTGATTGGTCGGTAACCGGCGTATTACTTGCATCCCACAGGAGGTTTTGCCGATCTGTCCTCAGGGCCAATGGGAATGGCACAGACATCATTGCCGTCTGCCGGTAGTTTTTGGTTGACCAATCGCTTGAATGTGGTCGTCACCGGACTGGCTATGAATTTGACGGTCGTCCCCAATAGGCCACCTGGCTGTATACCCACGCCAAAATCATTGAAGTTGCCTTTGACTTCGACGGGTGTTGCCAGGCTGAAATATTCGGCCTTTTTGGGGGTAGGGGCCATTTTCAGATCGATGTGCCCATCTTTGAAGTTTATCTGCCCTTTGCCACAGATTCTGATTTTTGTCGTATCGATTAAAAAAACGTCTGGTTTCAGAACACCGTCTTTCATGGTCCAGCGGCCTACCAGGCAATTGATCTTTGATTGGTTCTCTTTTTCTCGGGAAATGACGGCAGCAATCACGTTTACCGCCCATAGGTCGATGATACCTGCCTTGAGGTTTTCCAAGCGACCGGAAAAATCAAAATATCCGTTGCTGTTAGCCATGAGATCGTAAAAACTGTCGGCCGAAGATTTCAGATCCACGTCGAGATTGATGATGCCACCCATGTCCGCCTTCGGCTTTGCTCGTCGTACCGGAACACCGAAGTCGAAATTTTCTATCGTCGCCCTCACCGACGCTTCCGGGGCCGTTTTTTCCGGCTTGAGCGATGCCGCCATAAAGAATGAGCCTCCGGGAATGTTGAGACTCACCGGGTCTGCGGTAAAACGTCCGTCTTTCAGGGTGACCGTCAAGACACCACTACCCAGTTCGTCCTTTCCGGACATCACCTTCTCGGCCTTCACATCCATCCGGACGTTTAATTTTGCCAACACCTCCGGACTAAGCAGTTCACCGGCGTTGACCGCATCAGACCTTTTTTCCTGGCCGTCCTCCGCATCCGGATCCTCCGAGTCACTTTTTTCCGGTGACCACTTTCCAACATCAAAATCGTTGAGCTGTATCAATGGTGAATCCAGCTCAAGGGTCACCTTCGGCGTGCCGCCTGATTTCTCGGCAATCATGTTTCCGGTCAATTGGCTGTTTCCGACCTGAATCACAAAATCGTTCAGTTCGATTCGTTCCCGCTGCATTGAAAACTCGGCTGCTGCTTTGTAGGACTTCAAAGGCGGCAAGTCTAAATTTAACAATCCGTTCAGGCTATCCAATTGAGCTCCGGTCACCGATGTCTTTAAGTGCAGGCGTTTTGTTGCATTTGCCAGATCGATGGTACCTGCAAAATTGAACTGGGTTTTGGCGATTTTGGCATCAATCGCCATGCGTGATCTGCTTTCTTCGATCAGTTCCTGCAGGGAGCCGATTTCAATCTCAGTCGTGTATGGTTCATTTAGCAGTTTGCCCTTCATTGAAAGGATGAAAGGCTTTCCGGGCAACATGGTCCCGGTGCATTCGTCTATTTTGAATTGCATCGGTTCCGCCATACCTGGCCGGTGATAATCCACCGCGATGTCCACCAGATCCAGCTTGGCCAGCACCAAAGAATCGGATGTCAGCTCCAGCTGGTTTTCTCTGGTGGACGATTTCGGCTCGGGCGGAGCTTCAGATTTGCCTTCAACCGGGGGCTTCGAGGACCAGTTGACCTCACCTTGCTTGTTTTCCATGAGCGTGATGGCAATCCCTTTGACGCTGAATTTGGCTACCTTGATCTTGCCCATGAGCAGCGGGAGCACATGCACCCGGATCTCGGCGGTTTTCATGTTGAGGAAATTACCTTCTTCAAAGTCTTTGGGATTCGATATTCGCAAACCCTCGAGTGAAAAAACTGGCCGAAGGGAGGTGCTAATCACAATTTTATCGTCAATCTTTACCGTGCGGCCAAGAGCCAATGATGCGGCCGACTCCACCATGCTTTTTTGGTTGCTCAAATCTATCGGAATACGGATGATTGACAGGAGGATTATGATCAAGAGCACAGATGTAATCAAGCCGCCGGCAATATAGAGGATCCAACGGAGAGGTTTAAATACAGGCATGACGATACCCTCTTATGGTGATGAATTTTAAATGTCACAACCCAACATCAATTGAATTAGGCGCTTGATGCAATTCATGAATCGGATCACGGTTTCAGCGCCCCATGTTGCGGTTATATGCACCGAGCATGCGATTGATGAGATCAGGGTCTCTGGACGTAATGCCACTGGTATTGAATTCCACACGCACGCTACCGTCTGCCTGGGTGCGCAGATTCGCCGTCACATTGATGCCGTTACGTGTGCCACTCATGATGCCCGCAGCACGATCCTCGCGGGTAATCGGCACGCCCTGATCGGCGAAGGCGGCTTGCGCAGCCCCCCATGAGCGGTCGAAGCTGCTGACCGGAGTGGTTGAATATACGCCGGGTGCGGCCTGGTAATAGGTGCAACCGCCAAGCAGCGTGGCGACCAATACGAGGGCGGCCAGATGCAGCTTCATGGATTCACCTTGTGCCAACTGCTATCAGGATTGAACAGGGTCATGGCGCTTGCGACAGCATCGCTTTCCGTTCCCAGATCTTTTTCGTAAATGACACCGTCATGGCTGACGATGAAGCTCATCACGCCGCTATCGTCATATTTTGCTGGCCATGCCACCAATGCGAAACCGGCGACCAGACGGCCATTAATGATGTAATTGTAGGCACCTCCTGGCGCGCTATTGCCTTGTGCGGTGAGGATACGGTACTGATATCCCTCGTAGTCATAGCCTTGCTTGTCCTCACCGTAAAGCGGGCCCAACGGGCTGGGTTCCTCACCTTCAAGCGCAGCCCAGTAAAGCCCGTTCTGCTTTCCGGGTGTGCTGATGATTTGTTGCGCATATTCGAGCGCACCGTCGCCGTTACGATCCACGCGCGCGTATTCCTTTTGCGCATCGTAGTAGGCCAGCAGGGCCTGCATTGTCGCCAGCTCGTTACGACCGATGCGGCGTGTCCGGATCTCGTCTGCCGCAGCTAGCGTGTCAAACCGCCAGGCACCCTGCTTTTCGACCAGCGGAATGGGCAGCACCCATTCCTGCGTGCCCACCGCCAGATGTGCTGTTTGCGCTGAGTTGAACACAATTTTGTGCGCCTCGGCCCAGGCTTTAAGGAAGGCCTCGACATCTTTATCTTCAATGTTCTCTGTGGGGATGAAGTTTTTCCAGTCATTCCCCAATACAACGCGTAGCGCAGCGTGATCATTTTTCGCAACCGCATCAACCAGCGCTGTGGCTGCGGCATCTGCTGTGGGATAAGCCTGTTGCGCAGCCACTGGCATCGACGCGAACAGCACCATTCCAGCCAACACCGACGCCAACAAACCATTCGACATCATACGTGTTTTATTGCTCATCATGTTCGTTTCCTCCACTTCTTGCGCCTTGCGATTCGGTCGCCTCGACAATCTCGGTGCGTTACCGTATTTGCGAATAGGAGCACTTAGCGTCTACCTCCGCCTCCACCCGAGCGCCCACCGCCGGAACGGCCGCCCCCCCGGCTGTGGCTGCCGGCTGATTGGCGGCTGGCGCTACCCCGACTGACCTGATTGCGACTCTGCGAGGCATTGCTCGCACCCTTGAAGGCATTTTCACTGCCCCTGTTCGATGACGAACGTGATTGATTCGCCCGGCTGCGATCCGCATTCTGCGCCTTGGCGCGCTGCTGGCTACGATCCATGTTTTGCGATATGTTGCGTGTTTGGTTACGATTCGGGTATTGCGTTGCCTGATTGGCACGATCGCGTGTTTGCGGATCGTTACGCAGCTTTTCGCGCCCAGCCGCCGGGTCAGCACCACGATTTTTAAGGGTTGCTTCCGCCTGCTGACGGCTGGCATCACGTTGTGTGTCGCGGCCGCGGTAGTCAGCCCGGTTCTCAGCACCGGCGATCTTGCGGTCGTATTGTTGGCGCGTCTTGTCATCGCGATACGGCACCCCTTTGCGGTTGGCCGCGTTGTGATTCCAGTTAGCGTTGCCTTTATTCACGTTGTTGATTCGATTGTTGACGTTGATATTGTTGTAGCGGTTGACATTGATATTGACGCTGCCGTGGCCGTGCCTCCAGTTGCAGCCGCCCCACAAGCCATTGTGAATACCAACGATCGCCGCGCCCCACACAACGCCGGCAACAAACGTGGCACCCGGATAGTAATAGCGTGGCGGCGCCCAGTAATAAGGCGGATAGGCGGGATACCACCATGCGCCATAAACCACCGTCGGCTGATACACCGGCACATACACGGTCTGCGGCTGGGCGGGTTCGATGATGATCACCGATTGGCCGCTATCAGTCTGCGTGCTGACGGTTTGCTGTTCATTGGTCTCAAGGTTGCCTGCTTCTTGTGCCTTTTTGCGCAGAAACTGCACCCGATCCATCACTTGGGACGGCTGGGCGAGAAAGGCATCACCCAATCGTTGCACGTCATCTGGCTTGGCGCTCATCATGGCAAGCACCTGCGGAAAAGCCACCAGCGACTGCACGCTTGGATCCCAGGGTTTGTCCTGGACCGCCGTCACAGCTGCATCACCCTCTTGTTTTGGATTTGTTTTGGACCATTTCGCGGCTTCGACCACATCAGCGGGGTACGTTGACGCCATCAGCACTTGTGAGAGCAGCGCGTCCGGATACAGTGCGATAGGCGCAAGCATCTGATCCAATTCCTCATTGCTGAAAGTTGCTGCTTCATCAGCGGCATGAGTAGCCGACGCAGCCAACACAAAAAGCAGGCTGGCCATGAAAAAAAACAGCTGCCTCGTCACTCGACTCAGCGCCATGCGTGAAAAACTCAGGAAGGTCATGATTCGTCTCCGTCGATTAAACACCAACACAAGGGTGTTGGCATTTGTGCCCACCGAATACAATCCAGATGGATTGCGCAGACCGTTTCATTAGGGAAAAGACGATAAAACGCCAATAAAGATAAGAACTTGTTTTTTTTACGCAAGTAAATATGTCAAACGATGCTTGTGTGTCGATGACAAAAAAGCCAACATATATAACAAGTTATGGAATTCTCCACCATCTCACTGCAAACGGCCAAGGCTGTCCAGATGCTCCAGCAGAATACGCCGGACCTCTTCAATAACCAGCGGGTGTTCCTGGCTGGAGTGGCCGCTGCGGACGATGAATTCCGATTCCACGTAATCGACATGCGCACTGGTGTACTTGACGACACCGTCTTTGCCGTCCGGCGGATTTTCATCACCGTCGATGGCAATGATGGAATGCCCTGTTATCCCCGGGGCAAGGGGGATCTCCGCCAGGGCAAGCAACCCGGGATTATTGGGCGACATGCCGTCAAGGCTGGTCGGTATGCCGTCCATATCTTCGTACCCGGCGACACCCAATTGGTTGGCTGTATGAACCAGGGAAGTCGCCTGCTTGACCACATCCACGGGCAACGACACGATCTTTTTTACCATCCGTCGGATCCAGCCGCGGGCGAGATAGCTGCCCCGGTGGGGCGTTGAGATGAAGACAACCCGGCTCACGAACGGCAGTGGTGAGTAAACCAGGTAACGCTCGACCATGGCCCGATCGGCTTCGTCTATGTCGAGTTCGTCTGAGCCTTTTTGGGTTGCCGCCCGGACAATGGCGTCCCCGGTTTCCACCGCCGTCATCTTGGTCAGAAGTCCTCCCTGGCTGTGCCCGACGACGACCATCTCCTTCAGGGCGGTCTCTTTGCCTTCGGGATCGAGGGTTTCCACCATCCGGGACAACGATTCACAGAATTCACGCATGGAAAAAACGATCGGCTTGCCGCTGTCGTAAAGGTAAACCCAGAATTGGTATTTCTCCCACAGGACCGGATCCGAGCGG
>Ga0272441_10015004_pt1 | contig 10900 bp, 7 predicted proteins | sample SSMProp6N_FD_193582 | JGI IMG/M metagenome (GOLD analysis project Ga0272441, IMG submission 193582) | Marine sediment archaeal communities from Little Sippewissett salt marsh, Falmouth, MA, United States - SSM-Prop-6N | ecosystem: Environmental > Aquatic > Marine > Wetlands > Sediment ...
CGGGGAACGTCACACTACCCGGACGCGTACCTGTACGAGGCGTTAGGCCTTGTCCGGCTTCCTATGCTGACGCGGAGCTTCCCGTGGGCGAATGCGTGAGTCCTTGTCCGAAAGCCGGATGCGGGCAATCCGCACGTCCGGTTTGATTAGCGGGATGTGGAAACGGAGCATGGCCAGGCTCGTGAGGCACCGACAACCGAAAGGGCCGGACACAGCTAGGCCCCGCCTACACCACCGCGCCACATCCCGACTCCACCCATCTGCGCGGGGGCGGGGGCCGAGGGTCTTCTGCTATACTGGCTGGCGACGCGGAGGCGGTTAGGGCGGGTTGAAACAACCAGTCGCCGGGGCGGACGATCCGGGAGACGGGCGTGTTGAGAAATCATGCGAGACGACTGACCGCCATGGTGGTTGTGCTGTCCGGCTGTGTCGGGCGTGCCGCGGTCCCGGCGGGCGGCGTGGAGGTGCTCGGGGCGCGGACGATCTGGCGGTTCCACACGACGTACCGCCCGTTCGGCGGCAACTGCGCCAAAGCGTTGGAGCTCAAGCGGACGCGATGGGTCCGGTGGGGCGAGGAGCTGGCCGCACCGCTGCCCGCGGCGGGCTGGGAGAGAGCGGGCTTCGACGACAGCGGCTGGCCGCGGCGGCGGGGGCCGTTTTTCGGCGGCTACGGCAGCGCCCGCTGGCCGGGAACGGCACTCCTGTGCCTGCGGGTCCGCTTCGGCGTGGTCGAGCCAAGCAAGGCGAAGGGCGTCACGCTGGAGCTGGCCTAACGCGGCGGCGTGGTGGTCTTCGTGAACGGGACCGAGGTCGCCCGCGGCCACGTGCCCGACGGCGAGATCGCGCCGCTGACGCCCGCGACGGACTACCCGCGCGAGGTGTACGTCACGCCCGACGGCGAGGCGCTCTTGCCGGACTACGGTCGGCGCAAGCCGCCGGCGGAGTTGCTGCCGCGCTTCGAGGCCCGCATCCGCCGGGCGCGCGTGGCGATCCCCCCCGCCGCGCTGCGGCAGGGCACGAACGTCCTGGCGGTGGCGGTGCACCGCGCCCAGCCGCCGACCGACCTGCCGCTGAACGGCAAGCGGGTCAACTGGGAGACGGCCGGGCTGCTCGAAGCGACCCTCACCGCCGCGGCGGGCAGCGGCCTGCTGCCCAACCCCCCGGCCGGGGCGATCGAGCCCCATGCCTGGACGGCCGGGCCGCTGCTCCGCGTGGGTGTCGACGCCGACCGCGGCGATCCGTTCGAGCCGGTTCCGCCGATCCGCCTGGCCGCACCGCGGAACGGGCTGGCGTCCGGGCAGGCGGTCGTCACCGCGCCGCCCGAGCCGAACGACTACCCGTATCCCACGGTGGCCGCGGGCCCGCTGACCGGCCCCGGCGGGCGGGAGATCCCCGCGTCGGCGGTCCGCATCCGCTTCGCGCGGTCGGACGACGAACTGGTCGCGCTGTTCGACACGCCCGCCGATCTGGCGGCCGCCAGGCTTCCGATCCGCCGCCGCCCCGCCGCGCCCGACGAGAACGCTCCGCAGCAGCGGCCTGTGTGGGTGACCGTTCGCGTCCCGCCGGACGCGAAGCCGGGCCGGTACACCGGCGAGATCACGCTCTCCGCCCCGGGCGTCGACGCCCGCGTGCCGATCGACCTGACCGTCCACGGTTGGCGGCTGGGCGACCCCGCCGAGTGGAAATGCTCCGTGAACCTGCTGCAGAGCCCCGAGTCCGTCGCCGGCCACTACGGCGTGGCGCTCTGGTCCGACCGCCATTTCGAGCGGATGGCGAGCAGCTTCGACTGGATGGGTCGCGCGGGCAACGACGTGCTGGGCGTCTCGGCCGTGGGCAAGACGGTCTTCGGGGACGACCCGCTGGTGGTCTTTCGGGAGCGGGGCGGTCGGCTCGTGCCCGACCTGTCGCTGCTGAAGCGCTACCTGGCGCTGTACAGCCGCCGGGCGGGGCGCCCGAGGTTCCTCAGCGTGCAGGTATGGCATTACGGGATGTACCTTCCGGGCCGGGGGCGCGACGGCTCGAAGCGGGGCTTCCAGGGCCCGTACCCGTGGCGGGCGAAGACGATTCCGCTCGTCGTGCGGCGCGGCGGCAGGCTCGTCGGCGTCGAGGCGCCCATCTACGGCGAGCCCGGTACGGAGGAGACGTGGCGGGGGGTCGTCGAGGGCCTGCGGCGGATCGTCCGCGAGCTGGGCTGGGGCGAGCGGTGCCTGCTGCTGGGCACGTCGGGCGACTGCTGGGTGGGGCCCGAGACGGTGGCGTTCTTCCAGAAGGTCGCCCCCGGCGTGCCGTGGCGGGCGATCAGCCACGGCGGGGGCGTGCCGCGGTGGGGCCCGACGGCCGCCGACCGGACGCAGCCCAACGGCATGGTCGTCGGCTACTGCGAGCTGGCGCGGCGGATCACGAACTTCCGCCACAAGCGCCCGGACGTGCCCGTCGCCTGCAACAGCCGGGACTGCGTCCACACCGACCCGTTCCAGTTCCGCTCCCTGCCGGGCTGCAACGTCATCAGCGCGAACTTCGACGGCTTCTGCTGGAAGGGCATGGACTACTGGACGTACCTCCGGCCCGACGGCACGCGCCGCAGCGCCCTGAACGCCGACGTGCACTTCGGGAACATCGTGGGGGGCACGCCGCGGGCGATCCTCCAGCCGGGCCCGAACGGGGCCGTCGCGACCGCCCAGTACGAGATGCTCCGGGAGGGCATCCAGGACTGCGAGGCGATGATCCTGCTTCGCGACGCGATCCGGGACGCGCCGCGCCGCGCGAAGCTCGGCGAGGCCCTCGCCGGCCGGTGCGAGAATGTGCTCAACGACCTGCTGGCCCTGCTGGAGACGGGGCACCGCTACGCCCCCCACGGCGGGGGGGACGTGCGGCGGCACGTGGACCGGCTGTACGCCGCCGCTGCCGAAGCCGCCCGGGCCCTGGGAGCGGTGCGGTGATCGGTGCGGCGTGGGTGTTGTCCCTGGCGGCCGCGGGGGCGCCCCCGGCGGACTGGCCGACGTGGCGCGCCGACGCCGGGCGCACGGGCATCGTGGCGGCGGAGGCCCTGCCGGCGGCGCCGCATCTCGAGTGGGTTCGTCACCTGCCGCCGCCGCGGCCGGCGTGGCGCGACGAGGCGGGGATGCAGTTCGACCGCGGCTACCTGCCCGTCGCGGCGGGGGGGCTGCTGTTCGTCGGCTCGACGGTCAACGACCGCGTCACGGCCTACGACCTGGCGACGGGCGCGGAACGGTGGCGTTTCTACACGGGCGGTCCGGTGCGAACCGCGCCGGCGGTGTCGGGCGGCCGGGTGTACGTCGGGTCCGACGACGGCCTGCTGTACTGCCTTCGCGCGGCCGACGGGGGGCGGCTGTGGGCGGTCCGGGGCGGCGTGCGGGACCGGCGGCTGGTCGGCAACGAGCGGGTGATCTCGACCTGGCCGGTACGCGGCGGGCCCGTCGTCGCGCCCGACCCGTCGACGGGCCGGCCGGCGGTCTACTTCGCGGCGGGTCTCTGGCCGTTTATGGGCGTGTTCGTCCACGCCGTCGACGCCGAGACGGGGCGGGCGATCTGGGCGAACGACGCGGCCAGCTTCACCTGGCGCCGCATGCCCCACCCCGGCGCGGCCAGCTTCAACGGGCTCTCGCCGCAGGGGCACCTCGCGATCGTGGGCGAGAAGCTGATCGTCCCGGGCAGCGCCCACACCCCGGCGGTGTTCGATCGGGCCACGGGCAGGCTGCGGTTCTTCGGGGAAGGCGGCGGCCCGCGCGTGTGCGGGCGGGGACGGTTCGCCTTCGCCGGCGGGGGGATCTTCGAGGCCAACACGGGCTACCCGGTGCGCTGGCCGGAGCTCCGCCGGCCGGGCCTGTCGGTGATGGCCGAGAAGGTCTGGTACACGCGGGAAGGCGTCTTCGACCCGGCGAGCGCGGAAGTCCGCGAGAAGACCGTCCAGGTCCCCGAGACGACGGACCCGGACGGGCCGACCTACCCCAAACAGGTCTTCGAGGGCACGATCCGGCGGGTAGGCGGCGAGAAGCGCGTGCGGCTGGGCACGCCGTGGCTGCTGGCCGGCAGCCGGCTCGTCACGACGGGGCGGGTCGGCAAGGCGAGGGCAACCAAGGGCCATACGAGCGTGCAGATCGTCAACGCGGCCGGCGACCTGGCCCGGCCCGACGTGCCGTGGCAGGCGAGCGTGCCGGGCGAGGTCGCCTGCGTGCTGGCCGCGGAGGCCCGGCTCGTCGTCGTGACGGAGCAGGGGGCGATCCACTGCTTTGGCGGGAGAGCCGGTGAGGTACGGACCCACGGCCTGCCGGCGGCCAAGGCGCCGGCGCCGACCGCCTGGGCGGACCATGCCCGCCAGGCGCTGTCGGCCTGCGGGACGCGGGCGGGTTACGCCCTCGTGCTGGGCCTGAAGGACGGCGGCCTGGCGGAGGAGCTGGCCCGCGGCGGCACGCTGCACGTGGTGGCCGTGGACGCCGACGCGGGGCGGGTCGACGCGCTGCGCCGGCGGCTCGACGCGGCGGGCCAGTACGGCCGGCGGGCCGCGGCGATCCAGGCCGATCCGGCGGAGGTCGACTTCGCCCCGTACCTGGCCTCGCTGATCGTCAGCGAGGACCCCTCTCGCGCCGGGCCGGCGGGCCGGCTGTTCGACGTGCTCCGCCCCTACGGGGGCGCGCTCTGCCTGGCCCGGGAGATCGACGCGAACGGGCTCGACGGCGCGGCGGTGGCCCGCCGCGGCCGGCTGACCGTCCTCCGCCGGCCGGGCGCGCCGGCGGGCGCCGCCGACTGGCTCGGGCAGAATGCCGACGCGGGCAACACGCGGTGCAGCCGGGACGAGCGCGTCCGCGCGCCGCTGGGCGTGCTGTGGTTCGGCAATGCGGTGTCCAACAGCCTGGTCCTGCCGCGGCACGGCGAGGGGCCCGTCGAGCAGGTCGCCCGCGGGCGGATGTTCATCGAGGGGCCCGACTCGCTCAGCGCCGCGGACATCTACACCGGGCGCCTGCTGTGGAGCCGGGCGTTTGCGGGCCTGGGCAAGTACTTCGACCAGACCAAGCACCAGCGCGGCGCCCACGCGGTGGGCAGCAACTTCTTCGCCGCGCCCGACGCGGTCTACGTCGCCGCCGGCGAGGCCTGCGAGGTGCTCGACCCCGCCACGGGCCGGACCGTCCGGCAGCTCCGCATGCCGCCCGCGCCCGGCGAAACGAAGCCCTCCCCGTGGCTGTTCGTTCTGGTCTACGAGGACCTGCTGATCGCCGGGGCCGAGCCCATCGTCACCGCCTCGGGCTCCCGCCTGCGGTACAACACGCCGGCGTCCAGCCGCCGGCTGGTCGTCCTGGACCGCCGAACGGGCACGCTGCGGTGGCAGCGCCCGGCGCGGGGGAGTTTCCGGCATTACGCGATCGTCGCCGGGCGGGGGAAGGTCTTCTGCATCGACCGCGCCAGCCCGGAGCAGGAGGAGCAGCTCGCCCGCCGCGGCGAGAGGCCGACGCTCGTCCCGCGCATCTACGCCCTCGACGCCCGGACCGGCCGGGTCGTCTGGCAAACCGAACGCTGCGCCGGGCGGGCCCTGTCGTATTCCGCCGAGCACGACGTCCTCCTGGCCGACGGCGCCCTGCGCGGCGAGACGGGCGAGGTCGTCTGGGCGGCCCGCACGCCGCCCGCCGGCGAGGAGGTCGACCCCGCGTTTGGCCCGGCGGTCCGCGTGGGCCTCCAGGCCACCGCCGACCACCTCTGGTGGGGCAAGTGGGGGCCCGTCCTCCGCGGGCGGACGATCTACACCCAGCAGAAGCGGGCCTTCGACCTGCGGACCGGCGAGCTGAAGACGTGGCGCGACGCGGCCGGGCGAGAGCGGGCGTGGGGGTTCCCGCGCAGCCACGGCTGCGGGCCGATGGCGGGCAGCCGGCACGTGCTGACGTTCCGCTCGGGCTGCGCGGGGTTCTTCGACCTCGCCCGCGACGGCGGGACGGGCAACCTGGGCGGATTCCGCTCCGGGTGCACGTCCAACCTGATCGCCGCCGGCGGGGTGCTGAGCGCGCCGGACTACACCCGCACGTGCGGCTGCTCGTATCAGAACCGCTCCTCGCTGGGCCTCGTGCACATGCCCGAGGCGGAGCTCTGGACCTTCGGGCCGATCCCCTCCCCCGGCCGCGTGGGGTATAACTTCGGCGCCCCGGGCGACCGCCGGGCGGACGACGGCGTGCTCTGGCGTGCGGCCGCCAACGCGGCGGAGATGCACTACAAGCGGCCCGCGCGGGTAGCCGTCGCGCCGGGCTCGGCCGAGGCGTACTACCGGCACGCCTCGCGCATCGTCGGCGGGGCGGGGCTGAAGTGGGTGGTCGCCTCCGGCGTGGTCGGCCTCCGCTCGGCCGCGCTGCCGCTCGAGGAGGTCCTGCGCGACAAGCCGATCCGCCTGCGCCTGTACTTCGCCGAGCCCACCCACACCGAGCCCGGCCGGCGCGTGTTCGGCATCGCGCTGAACGGCAAGCCGCTCGTGACGGACCTGGACGTCGCCCGGGAGGCCGGCGGGCGCTTCCGGGGCCTCGTGAAGGACTGCGGGCTCGTCCGCCCCGACGGCTCGGCCGCCCTGACGCTCACCTTCACTCCCAAGACCGGCCGGGCCCTGCTCTGCGGCGCGGAGCTGGTCCAGGAGTAGCCCTCCTGCAGCCGGCGGCGCGAGGGCGTTGCCCCGCGGCGGCGGATCGGGGTACAATGGTATCGGTCGGGGGCGCCTCATCGCGCCGGCCGGCGGAGCCATTGCCATGACCGACGAGCAACTCCTTCAACGGATTGCCCTGAATCCCAAGGTGATGTCCGGCAAACCTGTGATTCAAGGGACCCGACTGACGGTGGACTTCATTCTGGGCCTGCTCGCCCACGGCGCGGTTTCGGAGGACATCCTCGCCGAGTACGAGGGTCTGGCCCCGGAGGACATCCAGGCCTGCCTGCTGTTCGCGTCGAGGTCTCTGGCGGACACGACCTTCGCGCCCTTGGCTGCGGAGGCCCGCTGAGTGCGGTTCCTTGTTGACGAATGCACCGGTCCCGTCGTGGCGCGCTGGCTGCGCGGACATGGGCACGAGGTGTTCTCCGTATACGAATCGGCCCGTGGGGAAGAGGATGAGCGGGTACTTCAGAAGGCCTTCGATGAGAATTGGATCCTCATCACCAATGACAAGGGCTTCGGGGAAAGGGCCTACCGCCTAGCCCAGCCGCACCGTGGAATTGTCCTGCTCCGACTCCGTGACGAGCGCCCGATCGCCAAGATTCGCGCCCTGGAGCGCGTATTGGCGGCCCATGCCGACCAGTTGCCTGACTCGTTCGTTGTGGTCACCGCGGAGCATATCCGTGTCGGCAGATGATTGGCTGCGTTGAGCAACGGCCCGACTTGAGGGGGATAGAAACGCCGCGGAATGACGAAAGGCCATGTCCTGCGGCCCGAGCCGCCGGAAGTCGGGGCACTGGGTTCGGTTGCTGTGCAGCCGGGGGCGGAGGCCGGCGACGGCTTGACCCGGCCGGGCGGGGGGCGTATTCTCCCGTCGCGTTGGCGTGGACCCGCGGGCCGGAGGCGTGGATGCGTCCCGTTCATTTCATCCTGGCGGCCGTGATCGTGACGGTTGTGGCCGTGGCGTGGTTCGAGCCCCGGCCGGACGTGTCGGACTTCGACCCGGCCCGCCACGCGGCGTTCCAGGCCACGTGGGACCGGCGCGTTCACATCACGTACTGGGAGAAGTGGGGCAGTTTCGAGGCCGAGGCGTGCGAGAAGATGGTCGACGCCTTCAACGCCGCCCAGGAGGAGATCTTCGTCCACTACATCCGCACCAGCCAGGTCGACCGCAAGGCGATGCTGGCGATCGTGGGCAAGTCCCCGCCGGAGGTGGTGGGCCTGTGGTCGTCGAACGTCCTGCCCTTCGCCGAGGCCGACGCGCTGATGCCGCTGGACGGCTGGATGCGCGACAGCGGCCTGACGGACGACCACTACATCCGCAACTACCTCGCGCTCTGCCGCCACCGGGGCACGACCTACTGCCTGCCGACCACGCCGGCGACGATCGCGCTGTTCTACAACCAGGACCACTACCGCCAGAAGGCCGACCGGCTCCGCGCCGCCGGGTGTGACCCCAACCGCCCGCCGCGGACCATCGCCGAGCTGGACCGCTACGCCGACGCGCTCAGCGAGTTCAACCCGGACGGCACGCCGAAGGTGATGGGCTTCGTCCCCACCGAGCCGGGCTGGTTTCCCACGTCCTGGCCGTACTACTTCGGCGGGGCCCTCTGGGATGCCAACACCGGCAAGTTGACGGCCGACCGGGAGGAGAACATCCGCGCGTTCGAGTGGCTCAAGAGCTACGCGAACCGCTACGGGCGGCAGAATCTCACGCGGTTCCAGCAGGGGTTCGGCAACTACGACTCGCCGCAGAACGCCTTCATCGACGGCAAGGTCTCGATGGTGCTCCAGGGCGTGTACTTCCCGGCGTTCATCGATCGCCACCGCCCGCACCTGAAGTACGGCGTCACCCCGTTCCCCACCCTCGAGGGCGTGCCCGGCCCGCGGAGCCTGATGAACGAGGACGTCATCGGCATCCCGCGGTACTGCAAGCACCCCGAGGCGGCGTGGAAGTTCGTCCACTGGGTGCAGACCGAGGGCCTGCCCATCGTCTGCCGCCTCCAGGGCAAGCACCTGCCGATCAAGCTACCGCCCGAGAAGGACCGCGCGTTCCGCCAGGGCCACCCCAACCGCTTCCTGGACGTCTTCGACATGCTCGCCAGGGCCGAGCACTCGTTCATCATGCCGATGACGGTCATCTGGCGGGAATACAACGACGAATACCGCCTGTCGTTCGACCACGTATGGCACTGGGCCGTACCGGAAGGCCCGCTGGCGGGCCTGGACGGCGAGGCTCGGAAGGCCAAGGTCAAGGCGCTCTGCCGCGAGGAGATCGTCAAGACGCTTCGCGGCATGCAGCAGCGCCTCGAGGGCCGGCTGAGAACCGTCGAGCAGCGCGTCCGCATGCGGGACGGGGAGGCGGGCCGATGACCGGCGGCGCGCGCAAAGCCCTGACCGGCTACACCTTCGTGCTGCCCTGGCTGATCGGGCTGACGTGCTTCATCGCGATCCCGTTTTTCGCGGCGGGGTACTTCAGCTTCTGCGATTACCCCCCGCTGAAGGGGCCGATGTTCATCGGCGCGGAGAACTACGCCGAGTTGCTGAGCGACCCGATCTTCCACCGCTCGCTGGGCGTGACGACGATGTACTCGGCCGTGGCGATCCCGATCGGCGTGGTCCTGGCGCTGTCGCTGGCGATGTTCCTCAACAGCCGCATCCGCGGGCAGGCGGTCTATCGGGTGGTTTTCTACCTCCCGCACCTCGTGCCGACGGTGGTCGTGGCGATCCTGTGGATGTGGATCTTCAACCCGGAGGCCGGGCTGCTAAACCTCGTGCTGCGGTACATCTTCGCGGCCGGAGACTGGTGGACCGGGCTGTTCTTCGACGTCGACAGGCTCGTTGCCCCAAAGGGCGTAGTCCAGTTGCCAGGGCTGTTCTCCCTTGGCCTGGGCTTGTTGCTTCTGCTCCTGTGTGCGGGCCGTCGGAAGATGGCGGTTCCGCGGGGCCTGCTGCCCGGCATCGTCGTCTCTTGCCTGGGCCTGTTGGGCTTCTTGTTCGGCGGACCGGAGTTCTTCATCTACGGGCTAGCGGGTTGGGCAATTCTGGCCACGTGGGGTCTGGCAGCGATTCTGTCGCTTGTTGTCTGCATTCTGTCCCTCTCATCCCCCCCGGGGCAGAGGAAGCTCATTGACCTTGGGATTCCCATCGCCGGTTGGGCGGCGCTGGCGATGGTGCATGGAGTTCGAGAGGCAGGCATCAGCGGCGTTTCCGAGCAGACGCTCCTGTTGGCCGTCGCCCCGGTCCTGGGCTTGCTAGCATGGGGTAGATCCGCCCGACGCGGCGATACGAGTGATTCTCCGGCGCGTCGGCTGCTCGGGGTGCTGGCGGGCGTGGCGGTCTTCCTGGCCCTCGCGGCGGTGGTCGCGGCGCTGCTGTACCGCTTCGCGCCCGGGGACATGAGGAAGCTGCACGCCCCGGGGTGGCTGACGGACGGCGACCCGTTCCCGGCGGGCGTGTCGTTCGCGCCGTCGTGGGCGCTGTGGTCGATCATCATCATGAGCATGTGGGGCGTGGGGCAGATGGCGGTGATCTACCTCGCCAAGCTCCAGGACGTCCCGCTGGAGCTCTACGAGGCCGCCGAGATCGACGGCGCGGGGTGGTGGCGGAAAACGATCAGCGTCACGATCCCCCTGATCTCGCCGGTGATCCTGTTCAACGTGGTGATGAGCATCATCGGCGCGTTCCAGGTGTTCGCCGCGCCGTACATCATGACCCAAGGCGGGCCGGAGAATAAGACCCGCTTCGTGGCGATGTTCGTCTACGACCAGGCGTTCCAGTACCACCGGGTCGGCTACGCGTCCGCCGTCGCGGCCGTGCTGTTCCTGATTATCGTGGCGCTGACCCTGCTGGCGTTCCGGATCTCAAGGAGCTACGTGCATTACGAAGGGCGGTGAGCCGCCCGTAAGGACCAAATGACAAGCCGCAAAAGACAAACAAGGACCAAGTGACAAGCCCCAAATCACAAACAAGGACCAAGCGGCAAACGACAAGCTCCAAACCGGAACCGGAGCCCGAGGCGCCGTTCCGCGCCGTTTGTGATTTGGTGCTTGCGCTTTGGTCCTTGTTTGTCTCTTGGCATTTGTCTTTTGGTTCTTGTTTGCCTTTTGTCGTTTGTGATTTGCGATCTCAGATCCCCGATCTGAGATCGCCCGAGGAATCGATTGTCTACCGTCGGTAACAAACGCCCGCCGTGGCATCTTCGAGCGGTGATCCACCTCGTGTTGATCGTCGGCGGCGTGTTCTTCGTCCTGCCGCTGGTGT
>Ga0272441_10015005_pt1 | contig 10898 bp, 6 predicted proteins | sample SSMProp6N_FD_193582 | JGI IMG/M metagenome (GOLD analysis project Ga0272441, IMG submission 193582) | Marine sediment archaeal communities from Little Sippewissett salt marsh, Falmouth, MA, United States - SSM-Prop-6N | ecosystem: Environmental > Aquatic > Marine > Wetlands > Sediment ...
ATCGCGGACCTTCTTCATGTAATTGTCGCGCGAGACGTTCATCTTGAGGCCGACCATTGCCCTGGCGTCGATGGCCCCCTGGAGAAGGACGGCGAGGTGCTCGATGCGGTCGCGTTTGGCCTCGTCTTTCCAGGCCTCGCGGTTGGCGATGAACTGGGTGTTCGACTCCATGACGGTGGCGACCTCGCGGAGGCGATTCGCCCGGAGGGTGGAGCCCGTTTCGGTGACGTCGACGATGGCGTCGACACCGGGGAACCGGGCCTTGATCTCCGTCGAGCCCCACGAGTTCTCGACCTTGGCGTCGATGCCGAGCCGCTTGAAGTACCCCTTCGTGACGCCGACGAGTTCCGTGGCGACGAGGCCGCCGGCCAGGTCCTCCGGCTTGCGGACGGGGCTCTCCTCGGCGACCGCGAGCACCCACCGCACCGGCACCATGCGGGCCTTGGAGTAAATGAGGTCGCGGACCACGTGGACGCGGGACCGGTTCTCGGCGATCCAGTCCTTGCCCGTGAGGCCGGCGTCCAGCACGCCGTCGTCGACGTAGCGCGACAGTTCCTGGGCGCGGAACATGATGACCGTCAGGTCCGGGTCGGAGGTGCGGCGGACGTCGGCCCGGGAGGACTCTTCGATATCGTAGCCGGCGCGGGCCATCAGGTCGAACGTGGCCCGTTCGAGGCTGCCCTTGGGCAGGCCGAGCGTCAGGATGGCATCGTCGCTCATGCGGTTCTTCCTTGCGTCGACGTTTCAGGCGCCTCGAACGGCACGTGCCACGGCCGGTCTTGCCCGGCCGTGCCGTGCGAAAGGGCGCGCGGCCCGCAAGCGGGCCGGCGAACACGGGCCGCTCCGCGCGGGTCAGCCCGCGAGGACCGTTCGAGTGCCGCAGGCGTGCCCATGCCCCCGGCGCCGTCAGCGTTTCTTTTTGCGTTTGGCGGACTTCTTCCTGGTGACCTTCTTACTTTTCGCCCGGCTCGCGGTCTTGCCTTTAGCAGACTTGGTGCGGGCGGCCTTACGTTTACCCTTCGTCTTTTTCTTCTTCGTGGCCTTCTTTGCCTTATCCTTGGCGGGCTTGCCGGCGGCCTTTTTCTTTTTCTTCCCGGCGGCCTTTTTCTTGCGTTTGCGTTCGGCGGCGCGCGCCTCGGCCGTCGGGCACATCGTCTTCAGCGGGCAGGCGCTGCATCGGGGCTCGCCGACGCGGCAGACGTCCTCGGCCAGGCGGTGCAGCAGGGCGTGGAGCGGCCACGCCTCGTCGGACTTGACGGCCCGTTCCATGAACGCCTGCATATCCGACTCGGAGTCGGCGTCGGCGTCGACGAGGCCCAGCCGGGCGAGCACCCGGCCGATGTCGCGGTCGACCGGAAAGGTGTGGGCCTCGGCGCAGTCGCGGGCCATCGTGGCCGCTACGTAAGGGCGAACCTCCTCGAGGGCCTCGAAGAACGCGCGGCACTCGATCTTGCCCATTTCCTCCAGAAAATCCCAGACCATGCTGTTGTGCCGCTTGAACACCTGGTCCAGCAGCCGCGGGATGACGCGGGCCTTGGCGCTGGCGCGGGGGAAGTCGTCGCCGAGCACGTCACGGATTTCCCTCGGCCGGGAAACCCGCAGGTCGTTGAAGTCAATGAAGTGGTGGCGGATGCGCTCCATGGCGGCGTCGACGTCGGCGCGGGTCGCCTCTTCCGCCAGGACCGTGCGGACGGCGTGCTCGACCGGGTGCGTAACGGGCGGCCGCGGCACGTCGCCGTACTTCCGCTTCAGCGCCCGGCGGATGCGATCGAGACGTTTCGTCTTGTCGGTGAAGGTTTCCATGGCGTTGGGGTTCCGATTCTCGTGCGCCGCGCGCCTCGCACGGCACGCGCCGAGTAAACTCGGCGGCTAACTGTGAACGACACCAACCACATTCAGCCGCCCTGCTTGCAGGGCGCGTCTTACGTGTTGTCGGAAGGTCCGGCCCCGTCGTTTTCATCGCCGTCCGGCATCTCCACGCCGCGGCGGATGCGGTCGGCGCGGGCCGCTTCGTCCTCGGCGCGGGCCTTGGCGATCAGGGCGCTGACGGCCACGCTCTTCTTGACCGATTCGTCCAGGTGGAACCGGAGGACGGGGCAGTACTTCATGTCGATGGCGTCGGCGACGAATTCCTGGATGTGCCCGCGGGAGTGGGCGATCGCCTCCATGCACGCCTGCTGGGCCTTCGGCTCGCCCAGCACCGACACGCGGACGTCGGCGAGGCGGAGGTCCGCCGAGACGTCCACGCCGGTCACCGTCACGAGCCCCACGCGGGGATCGGAGAGTTCCGTGACCAGCGCACGGCTGACGACTTGACGAATGAGGCTGGCCACGCGGCGGCCGCGGCGGCCGCCTTTTCGGCGTCGGGTCGGTTTCACGGCATCACTCAGAGAATTTCGGTTTCGTAATCGACCAGTTGGGCGCCCGGCGTCCGCCGGACCCGTTCGACGATCTTCGCGAGGACCTTGTCGGCGAAGTCGCGCCGGCCCGTGACGAGGGCGACCGCCAGGCGGGCGCTGCGGCGCCGGTCCAGGTCGCCGACCTCGCTGATCGAGACGTTGAAGTCGTTGCGGATGCGGTCGCGGAGCCCCTTGACGACGCGGCGTTTGTCCTTCAGGGACTGCGCCTCCCGGATCGCCAGTTGCAGGTGGAGGACACCGATCACCATACGGTTGCTCGCAATCGGGGCGTCGGCGCGGGGGCGCCATGCCGCACCGCGACAGGCCGACCCGGCTTGAACGGCACGCGCCGGGCCACGTGCCACGGCCGGCCTTGTCCGGCCGCGCGCTGCCCGCGGCACGCGCCGGGCGTTACAGGGTCCGGGCGACGGAAACGACCTCGAACGCCTGGAACCGGTCGCCGACCTTGACGTCGTCGTATCCCTCCAGGTGGATGCCACATTCCTGGCCGGACCGCGCCTCGCGGACGTCGTCCTGGAAGTGCTTCAGGGAGTCGATCTTGCCCTCGTAGACGACCAGCCCGTCGCGGACGACCCGGATGCGGGCGCCCCGCGGGATCCGGCCGTCGGTCACCCGGCAGCCGGCGATGGTGCCGACGCGGCTGACGCGGAAGATCTGGAGCACTTCGGCCTCGCCGAGGCCGCGCTGCTCCTCCTCGGGGGCCAAGAGGCCTTCGAGCGCCTTCCGCACGTCCTCGGTCACCCGGTAGATGACGTTGTACTGGCGGACGTCCACGCCGCGCACCTCGGCCAGCGCCCGGGCGGCCGGGTCCGGGACGGCGTTGAAACCGATGATAACGGCGTCGGAGGCGTCGGCCAGAAGGACGTCGCTCTCGTTGATGCCGCCCACCCCGCCGTGGATCACGCGGACGCGGACCTCCGGGTGCTCGATCTTCTCGAGGTTCTCCCGCAGCGCCTCCAGGGACCCCTGGACGTCGGCCTTGATGATGACGGCCAGTTCGCTCACCTGCTGCTCGGTCATCTGCTCGAAGACGGCTTCGAGGGTGCGTGGGCGGCGCTGTTCGGCGAGTTCGGCCTCGCGGGTGCGGCGGTGGCGCTCGCCGGCGAGTCCCTTCGCGACCGCCAAGTCATCGAGCACGTAGAAGCGGTCGCCCGCTTCGGGCACGTCGGAGAGGCCGGCCACGCGGACCGGGGCGGCCGGCCGGGCTTCCTTCATCTCCTGCCCGTTCTCGTCGTGCATGACGCGGACCCGGCCGTACGCCGTCCCCGCCAGGACGACGTCGCCCGGCCGGAGCGTCCCGTTCTGGACGAGGAGGGTGGCCATCGGGCCCATGCCCTCGGTCAATTCGCCTTCGACGACGGTGCCGAGCGCCTCGCGTTCCGGGTTGGCCCGGAGTTCGAGGATCTCGGCCTCCAGCGAGAGCGATTCCAACAGTTGGTCGACGTTCTCGCCGGTCACGGCGGAGGTCTCGACGCAGATCGTCTGGCCGCCCCATTCCTCGGCGAGCAGTTCGTACTGCGTGAGTTGCCGGCGGACCTTGTCGGGGTCGGCCTGCGGCAGGTCGCACTTGTTGATGGCGACGACGATGGGCACCTCGGCGGCCCGGGCGTGGTTGATGGCCTCTTCGGTCTGCGGCATGACGCCGTCGTCGGCCGCGACGACGAGGACGACGACGTCGGTGACCTTGGCGCCGCGTGCCCGCATCTGCGTGAACGCCGCGTGGCCGGGCGTATCGAGGAACGTGACGGACTTCTCGCCGATCGGGATGCGGTACGCCCCGATGTGCTGGGTGATGCCGCCGGCTTCGCCCTCGGCCACCTTCGTCTTGCGGATGTAGTCCATGAGGCTCGTCTTGCCGTGGTCCACGTGACCGAGGAAGGTGACGACGGGCGGCCGGGACTGGAGGGCCTCGTCGGCATCCTGGCGCTGCTCGATCTCCTCGATGACCTGGGCGGGGGCGCGTTCGGCCCGGACCTGGATCTCCACGTCGTGCGCCAAGGCCACCTCCACCGCCTGGTCCTCGGTCAGGGCGTCGTTGATGGTCGCCATCTGGCCTTGCATCATCAGGTACTTGATGATGTCGCTGGCCTTGAGGCCGATGGCAGCCGAGAGCGACTTGACCGTGATGGGCGCCTCGACGGTGACGGGCTTGGCGCCCTCGGCAGCCCGGGGTCGGGCGGGCCGGCCGGCGACCCGGCCCCCGGCCCGACGACCGCCGCGGCGGCCGCGTTCGCTGAGGGTGGGCGTGCCGGTGCCGCCCTCGCCGGCACCGACCTCCTCGAGTTCCTCGCGCTGGCGGATGCGTTCGCGCCGGCGGAACGCCTGGGCCCGGCGGATGCCTTCCTCTTTTTCGCCTTCGGCCCCTTCGCGGCGGCGGCGTCCGCGACGGGAGGGCGGGGCCTTGCGGGCGACGGCCTCCATCTCGGCCTTCATCTGCTCGTCGACCCGCTCGCCCTTCTTGCCCTTGCGGCCCTTGCCGCGCTTCGGACGCGCCGGCGGACGCTGCTTCGCCCCGGACCCGATGCCGACGGCCTGGGGATGCGGCTTGGGGGGCGCGGCCGCCTCGGCCTCTCCGACTTTCTGCGGATGGGCCCGCGGTTTCTGCGGCTTGGGCGCCAGTTTCGGGCCGGGCTTCGAGGGGCGCGGGGCCAGTTTCGGACGCGGACGCGGTGGACGCCGGCGGACGGGCCGGCGCTTCGGCCGCTCGGACGGGGGCTCGGCCACCTCTTCCTCGACCGCTTCCTCGACCGCTTCCTCGACCGCTTCCTCGATTTCTGGAGCGGCCTCGACCTCGGTCTCGCCAGGCGCTTCGGCGGCGGGGGCCTCGGCGTCCGCCACCGCGGCGCCTTCGGTCTCGACGGGGGCTTCGGCGGCGGGGGCCTCGGCGGCGGGGGCCTCGGTTTCGACGACCTCGGCGACCTCGGCGGCAGGGGCTTCGGCCTGGGCGACGGCGGCCTCAACGGGGGCTTCGGCCTCTTCCTCGGCTTCCTCCGCAGCGGGGCGCGCGGGCGGCTTGCGGCGGCTGGGGAGTTTGACGCCCTCGGCCTTCGGCTTCCGCCGGCCGCGCGTCGGCAGCGCCACGACCCGGCTCCGGGCCTGGGCGAGTTGCTCCTCGGGGCTCAGTTCCGGCTCGGGTTCCGGTTCCGGCTCGGCGGGCGGCGGGGGCGGAGCCTCGGCGACGGCGGTCGGGGCCGACGGCGCCGGCAAGGCCTCCTCCGGTTCCGGCTCCGGTTCGAGATCGTCTTCGTCCGTACCGAGACGGGCCGCCAGACGCCGCCGGACCATATCGGCTTCGTCTTCGTCGATCGTGCTGGAGTGGCTCTTGACCTCGAGCCCGGCCTTCCGGCAGATCTCGATCACTTCCTTATTCGACATGTCGAACTCGTGGGAGAGTTCGTAAATGCGGACCGACACTCGCGCTCCTTCCCGGTCGGTGACAACGACTCTACGGCTCGGCGCTGCGGGCGACGGATCGTCGGACCCGCCTCACGCCTCGCCGTCCTGCGGCCTACTCCGGTTTACCGCCGTCGTGCTCGGGGGCCGGGGCCGGGGCCTCGGCCGGCGCCGCCTCCTCGTGGGCGGACGCGTTTTCGTCCGATACGTCGTCGGCGTCGGCGGCGGCGTCGGGCGTGTCGGGGTCGTCGGGCGCGACGGCCTCCTCGGCCGGCGCCTCGGCGGGCGTTTCGTCCGACGCGTTCTCCTCGGCCGTCGGGGCCGCCTCGGCCGCTTCCGTCGCCTCGGTCGCCTCGGCCTCCTCGGCCGGCGCCTCGGCGGGCGTTTCGTCCGACGCGTTCTCCTCGGCCGTCGGGGCCGATTCGCCTTCCTCGCCGGCCTCTTCCGCTTTGGCCGCCTCGGCGGCTTCGGCGGCCTGGGCGGCTTCGGCTTCCTCGGCGGCCTGGGCTTCCAGGGCCACGACCAGTTCGCCCACCTGCCGGATGATTTCCTGGGCCTCCTCGGCCGAGACGCCGAACGCCACGAGCCGCTCGGGATCCACCTCCGCCACGTCGGCAAGACTGATGTACCCGGCGGCGACGAGTTCCTCGGCCAGGTCGGGTCCGACGGCGTCGAGGCCGGCGAGTTGATCGGCGGCGTTGGCCCGCTGCTGCTCGCACTCCGCCGGGGTGAGAATATCGATATTCCACCCCGTCAGCCGGGCCGCCAGCCGCACGTTCTGCCCCTTCTTGCCGATGGCGAGGCTCAACTGGTCCTCGGCCACGAGGACGGTGGCGCGGTTGATGTCCGGGTTGAGGAGCGTCTCGCGGATCTCGGCCGGTTTCAGGGCGTTGGCGATGAAGACCTGGCTGGATTCGTTGTAGCGGACGATGTCGATCTTTTCGCCGGCCACCTCCTCCACGATGTTCTTGATGCGGCTGCCGCGGATCCCCACGCACGCGCCGACGGCGTCGACGCGGCTGTCGACGCTGGAGACGGCGACCTTGGTCCGGTGGCCGGGCTCGCGGGCGATGGCCTCCACCTCGATGACGCGGTCGGCGACCTCGGGCACCTCCAGTTCGAACAGGCGGATGATGAGGTCCGGATGGATCCGCGAGATGACGATCTTGACGCCGGACCCCGACTCGCGGACCTCGATGATCAGGGCCCGGATGCGGTCGCCCACGTGCAGCGTTTCGCCGGGAATCTGTTCGCTTCGCGGCAGGAAGCCCTCGCCCCGTCCGAGGCTGACGACGGCGTTGCCGTGGTCCACGCGCGTGACCTGGCCGGAGATGACCGTCCCGACCTGGTCGCCGTAATCCTCCATGAGGCTGGCGCGTTCGGCCTCGCGGATTTTCTGGATGATGACCTGCTTGGCGGTCTGGGCGGCGATGCGTCCGAGGACGGTGGGGTCAATGGGCCGGCCCTCGATCGAGGCCGTAATCTCGCCACTCTCCCGGTCGATCTCAACGATCGCCTCCTCGACGGAGGCGAAGTGCTTCTTGGCGGCCGAGGCCAGCGCGGCCTCGATGCCCTGGAACACGACCTCGGCGTCGATATTGCGTTCGCGCCGGATCGCGTCGACGATCCGGACCAGATCGGGTCCATTCATTCGGTCACCCACTCCCACTCAGGCCGTGCTATGCCATCCGGTCGCTCGCTGCCGCCAAACAAAAAAGTGGGACGACGACCCGACCCCACTTCGGCCGCCTCCGCATCCGCGGAGAGACGGGCACACACCTCGCCTCGGGTTAACGGACGGTGGCTACATGCTCAGGCTCCACCCGGAGGGCTCTGCCCGTCTGGTCGCTCCACCGGCAGACGGGGCGCGGAAGATGCCGGCCGGTCGGGCCGCCCGTCTGCGCCGCACTGTTCTGAGCGTCTGCCATGATCGTATCGACTTTTTTCTTCGGCGCCCGGCGCGCCCGCGCCTCCCGCGGCGAGGCGCCCGCCTCGGGCACCCCGCGGCGGGCCGGGCGGCTCGCCGGCGCTGCACGTCACCGCGACACGGGTCGCCGTATGGGCGCGCGCCGCAGAGGCGCATACCTGCTGCGCCCCGGCGGCGTCGGCCACCGCGCGTTCCCGCTGTCGCGGGATGTGTCCTACCAAGGTACTCCGCGCCCGTGGCGGCGTCAACCGCTTTTTCCGGCCACACCAAGCGCACGCGGCCCACAAGTTTACCCGCCGGCGTTGGCGTGGCGGGCGGGCCGGCGAACACGAACCGGTTCGCGCGGGCGATGCGGTACCGACAGTTCGAGCGCTACGTGCCACGGCCGGCCTTGTCCGGCCGTGGGCCAGTCCACCCATGGCCACGGCAAGCGTGGCCATGCCACCCGCGGCGCGCTAGGCGTCCTTCGTCTCGCCCTCACCCTCGTCGGCAGGGGTGTCCGGCTCGTCGGCAGGGGTGTCCGGCTCGTCGGCAGCGGGCGTGTCGGGCTCGGCGGATTCGTCGGCCGCTTCCGTCTCGGGGACCTCGGCGGGCGCGTCCGATTCGGCTGCTTCGGCGTCGGCCTGGGGCTCGTCGGCTTCGGCGGGGGTTTCGGCTGCCGGTTCGGCGGGGGTTTCGGCCGCCGGTTCGGCGGTGTCCGCCTCGGCCGCTTCCGGCTCGGGCGTTACTGCTTCGGATTCGATGCGTTCGAGGCGAATCGTGTCGCCCTCGCGGACCTGGCGGAAGACCTTCACGTCGCCCTCGCACCGGCCGATCGGGCTGACGGGGCTGGCGGCCCGGGGCTCGTCGCTCTTGGAGGCGGGCGTCTTGCCAAAGAAGACGCAGAACGCGCTGCCGGTGGGCCAGTAGGCCACTTCGCCGATCTCCATGCGGTCGCGGGCCTCGGGGCCCAGGTCGCACTGGATGGGAATGCTGAAGTAGATTTCCTGACCCCACGTGTTGACCGTGCTCTCGATGGGCAGCGCATCCCAGATGCGCTCCGCAGTGGGCGCATCGTTCAGCGTGGCGAGCATTTCGATCGTGCCGGTCGTAATCCGGATCTCGTGCATAACCCTCTCCTTCCGGGCGGCGCGCCGGCCGCCCTCCCGTCAAGACCATTCACCTGCAAACACGTCAGCCTACCGGGACCGCGGGGCGATGCAAGGAAAAAGCCCGCGGCGGTCGGTGTGCGGCATCGCGAAAAAGGTTCCAGGAGTCTTTTTCGCGACGGCCACCGTGCCGATAGAGTACGGACCGGAACAGCCCGCGCGGGCGGGCCCATCCGGTCCGCCAATGCCTCCCTCCGGCGCGCCGCGCCTCGGCCGCACGCCGATGAGGAATTACTGCTGCTGTTTCTTGCGTACGACGACGAAAATGATGATCAAGGCAATCAGCGCCAGAATCAGTAGCACGTAATACAACATGGATCGTCTCCTTCCCCCACACACCCGTTCGTCGTACTGGGTCCCTTGACGTCCGCCAAGGGTACGCATTGACACGCGGGAGTCAAGGACTATTTGCGTCCGGCGAGGATGCCGAGAGGGCCCGGAGGCGGGCCTCGACCTCGGCCCGCGTCGCCTCCGAGAGCCGCCGGCCGGCCATCGGCATCAGGCGGTCGAGGCGGAGGACCTCCTCGTATTCGGCCCGCGCCTCGCGCCGTCGGCCGAGCCGGTCGAGCACGCCGGCCAGCCGCAGCCGCGTCGGAATGTGCGTCGGATACAGGGCGGCGGCGGCCTCCAGGGCCTTGCGGGCCTCGGCCAGGAGGGCCGGGTCCCGCTCGGCGCCCGGCATGGCGAGATAGGCGTCCGCGATGGCCAAGTGCGCCCGCCGAAGCCGCGGATGCCGCGCCAGCGCCGCCCGGTACCCCTCGACGGCGTTGGCGAGACGCATGGCGGCGACGGGGCCGCCCGCCCCGGCCGCCCGGCGGTGCCACAGCCGGCCGCGAAGGAACGCCGGCTCCCACGCCAGCGGGTTGACGCGGGCGGCCTCCCGCGTCGGCTCCTCGCCGAACTGGTCGAACGTCTGGGGGGCGTCCCGCAGCATCCGCCGCTCCTGCGCCACCGGCACGATCAGGAGGCGGGCGTAACCGAAGCAGAACGCCATGGCCAGGAGAACGATCGCGAATCGGGCCACCAGGCCGATGGGGCGCGACACGGGAGAAGCGCGGCGGGTCGGAGCCTGTCCCGAGCGCAGCCGAGGGGTACCCGCCGCGCCCTCGTTTGCGGGTACCCTGCGGATCGTCACGACGAGCAGGACGAGCATCGCCCACGCGGTGGGGGGTTCGAGGACGGCGGTGCCGATCTGCTCGGCCAGGGCGAACGCCACCAGGCCCACCACGACGGCGGTCGCCAAGCGGTCCGGCGGACGGTCGGCGGCGGCGAGGCGGTCCAGGCGCTCGGACGGCAACAGCCCTGCCAGCATCACCATGGCCGCCACGCCGCCCATCCCCCACGCCAGGCCCTCCACCGTGCCCGGGCCGCCGAAGAACTGGGCCAGGAACCAGAAGACGGCCGGCCCGGCCAGGGCGACCGTCGGGACGAGCAGGGCCGGCAGGGACGGGCCGGGCGAACCCGGGCGCGGGGGCGCTCCGTCCCCCCCGCGTTGCGCGTCAGACTCGCGCGGCATGTACCCCTCGGCTGCGCTCGGGACAGGCTCCGACCCGCCGCGCTTCCCATTCGCAGAGGCGCTCGAACCGCCCCACCGCCGCCACGCCCGCACGGCCGTCGCCCAGACGAGCACAAGGGCCACGAGACCCGCCACGCCCACCGTGCTCCAGACCGAGAGGAGCATGTGGTGCGGGTCGGCCACCTCCTCCGGGGCCCACGCCGCCTTGTGCTCCACGTAATGCGAGCCGAAGTTCTCCAGGCCGACGCCCGTCGCCCAGTGCCGGGCCAGGATCTCGAGCGTCGCCGACCAGTAATCCAGACGGTATCGGAGGGTGGTGAGGGCGGCCTGGACGGCGGGCTGCTCGATCTGCGTCGCGGCGGCGATCGCGACCGCCGCCACCGCCAGCGGCGCGAGGCACAAAACGATCCGCATCCTCCCCCGCCGCACCCGCCGGGCCACGACCAGCCAGTAGACGCCGACGCCGGCGGCGGCGACGGCGGCCCGGCTCTGCG
>Ga0272441_10015006_pt1 | contig 10898 bp, 8 predicted proteins | sample SSMProp6N_FD_193582 | JGI IMG/M metagenome (GOLD analysis project Ga0272441, IMG submission 193582) | Marine sediment archaeal communities from Little Sippewissett salt marsh, Falmouth, MA, United States - SSM-Prop-6N | ecosystem: Environmental > Aquatic > Marine > Wetlands > Sediment ...
CGGTACTGAAAACTAAGGGGTATTCCTTGTCAGGCAACTCTTCCGGCAGATTATAGTCTGCCGGGAAGAAGACGCCTTTCCCGCTTGTCGTGTTGAATGTCTCTTTCCATAAATACAGGGTACCGGGGTGATCGCCGTTCGGACAAGGCCACCGCATACCACCGTCTTCCAAACGGTCATACGAAACACCTCCATAAGGAGGGGTCAAAGAGGCAATTTCATCCATTATCTCTTTTGGATGAGAATACTGCATCTCATATCCCATTTTTTTGCTAAGGTCGCATAGAATTTCCCAGTCCGGTTTGCTCTCTCCCACGGGATCGATTGCTTTGCGCACTCGTTGTATAAAACGGGCGGTATTGGTAAAAGTTCCGTCTTTTTCGGCAAATGAACAGGCAGGCAGCACCACATCGGCAACCTTGGCTGTTTCGGTTAAGAACATATCCTGCACCACGATAAAGTTCATATCGTCCATTACTTCTCTGATGTTATTGAGATTGGGGCCACTTCTCATTGGATTGCCGCCTACGATATAGAGCCCTTTGACCTTCCCTTTGGTGATTACCATATCCGATTCCGTTATTCCGGGGTTCATCGAAAGTTTGGTACCCCATGCCTTCTCGAACTTCGCGTTGATCTCTGGATTTGCAACTTGCTGACCGCCGGGGTAAATAGGGGGAAGACATCCCATATCACCGGCGCCCTGACCATTGTTCTGCTTTGCGATGGTATTGACGCCTGTCCCTTCTTTTCCCATGTTGCCGGTGAGGAGTGCAAGGTTACAAAGAGCCGAAACATTATCAGTTCCATAGATATGCTGCGTCTCACCCATGCCGTACAAAATGGAGGCACGCGCTGCATTCGCGTAGAGGCGTGCTGCTTCAATGATCGTTTCTGCAGGAATCCCCGTAATCGCTTCGACCTTTTGCGGCGTGTAGGCGGCAACCAGATCCTTCAGCTCATCGAACTTTTCCGTCCGCGTCTCTACAAACTCGTGATCGTAAAGATCTTCATTTATGATCACATTCATCAGACCATTGGTCCACGCGACATCCGTTCCAATCTTCGGACTCAGCCAAATCTCGGCATGGTCGACGAGCTTGATCCTTCGCGGATCTACGACGATGAGCTTCAGATTTTCGAATGTTACCCGCTGCTTTGTCAGGGCGGCGGGTACCGGACACATCTCGGTCAAATTAAGGCCTGCTATCAGAATAACATCCGCTTTCTCTGACAAACGCATGGAGTTTGTCATTGCACCGCCGCCGAAGGCACGGGAGAGGGCCACCGCGCTGGGCGTATGACAGAAACGGGTACAGAAGTCTATATTATTCGTGCCCAGACAGACACGTATGAATTTCTGGAACAGATAGACATCCTCATTGGTTGATTTCGAAGAGGCGATGCCGCCCAAGGCATCACTCCCATAGTCTTCCTTTATCTGCCTGAAATTTGCGGCAACCAGATCCAGTGCTTCGTCCCAGCTTGCTTCTTGAAACTCTCCATCTCTCTTTATCAGAGGTGTGGTCAGGCGGTCTGTACTGTGCACAAAATCAAGGCCAAACCTGCCCTTGACACATAACTGCCCCCTGTTTTCAGTATGCGCGCCTTCAACGCCATAGACTGCGCCGATTCTGCCTTTGTGTATCCACAATTCCATCTGGCAGCCTGCTCCGCAGTGAGGACACGTGGTGGTAACTTTTTCGACTTCCCACGGACGACCACCAAACCGGGCCTGCGTAAAGGTCAGCGCGCCGACCGGACAGGCCTGAACACAGGCTCCACAAAACTCACATTCAGACTCAATCAAATCGTCATAAAAAGCGGGGGTAATTTTTGTGTGCGACCCCCGCATGGAAAAATCAATGACATTGTTGCCCCTGATCTCACTGCAAACCCGTACACACCGACCGCACAGGATGCACTTGTTGAGATCTCGTCGAATCATGGAATTGGCATCTTCGATTTCATACCCGGGCGATTCGATTTGAAACCGGGGCTTCTCAATACCCAGTTTATAGACGAGATCCTGAAGTTCACAGGTACCGTTTTTCTCACAGGTAAGACAGTTATGATCACCGGAAGCCCACAGAAGCTCTACAACCAACCGCCGGGCATCCATCACCCGTTTCGTGTCAGTCTTCACAATCATCCCCGGACTCACCGGCATACAGCAGGACGCCACCAGTGACCGCGCATTTTCTACTTCGACCACACAGACACGACATGCTCCCGGATTTGTGGTCCCCTCGTAATGACACAGCGTCGGCACATATATGCCGTTTTCTCTTGCCACTTCCAGGATCGTCTGTCCCGGAGATGCCGTTACCCCTTTTCCATCGATTGTTAATAAAATATCTTTACCCATCTTCACTCCTTACTTATTCCTCAATCCTGACATGCTGACGGCTCTGCAGAATACCTCCTTGGGAGATATTTCCACACTACCGGTACCGCGCGACAGTGCGCGGCCATATTTCCAAAAGTCGCCTTCCTGTGAGGCGATTAGTTTTGATCTTCCATGGCACCGTTGACTTCGGTATCTTGAAAATCATTAGAACAAATCGAGTCGTAGAATTACCGAAACGTGAGGTACCATATATTATTTTGTTATTCTTTTCAAGACGCATAACAAGACACATCAGCGGGAGATTTGCGGAAGGACTGCTTTTCGTGGCTGGTTCTATAACGCAATCATTTCATTGGTATCGCAATGGCGTGGCCGGCCTCCAGCGGCCTCCCTAGAGATGCCGTCACACAATGTTTCCGCCCGGTGGAATCCGTGTCATGTGTGACACACGCCAACATCGTGGTTCACCACAGTTACACCCTTATCTAAAACGACATTTTCGACCGTCATCGGCCGAGACATGGCAGAAAAATCTTTCTCTTCTGTGCTTGAAAAAAGGAGAAAAATAATGTATGACCCGAAAAGTCTGATGGTCATTGTATGATTTCCTAATCGTTGCACAATTCAGACGCATACACTGACAAGGGTGGCGGTGCCCATGGAACAGATGAAAAGTGTTCTACATCTTTCAGATCAACACTCTCGGTCTCACTTTTTTTTCAGTTCTCCACACCTATATAAGGGTTCACCAGCATCAGAATCAAACACATCTTCACGAATAGCGTTATGGAGTTCGTTTCAACTCATACTATGCCTGCCGGTTTTCGAGACCGACAACGGTTATTTATCTTGTAGATAAGGAGTTAGCGATGGAGGAGAAATTTCAAATTACGCTCGATGGCAAGGAAATAGCGGTATCTCCGGGAAAGACAATTCTGGAGGTTGCGCGAGAGAACGGCGTGTACATCCCGACACTGTGCTACTACCCCGGAACGACAAATGTCGGTGCCTGCCGGGTATGTTCCGTGGAGGTAGAAAATGCACGGTCCCTGGTAGCAGCATGCGCCATGCCGGTGAGTCCGGGGATGGTAATAAAAACCGATTCGCAACGGGTAATAGAGGCGCGGAAGTTAGTTGTCGAACTGCTCTGGGCGTCAGGTGACCACAATTGCCTGACATGTGAAAAGAACGGCGATTGCGAGCTTCAGGATCTGATCTACCAGTTGCAGATCGAAAAGCCACGGTTTCCCCTTGCCCCCCCGGGGTACGAAGTGGAACAGACCAACTCAATGATCATGCGGGACCTGAACAAATGTATCCTCTGCGGTCGCTGCGTGCGGGCATGCAACGAGATACAGGTTAATGAAGTGCTCGACTTTGCCATGCGCGGTTCTCACACCAAGGTCGGCCCCGCTTTCGACGCAGATTATATCGACTCAGAATGCGTCTTCTGCGGTGAATGTCTACAGGCCTGTCCGGTAGGAGCCATTACCTTTCGACAGTCACGATTCGCCGGGCGCCCGTGGGAAATCGAAAAGGTGCGCACGACCTGTCCGTACTGCGGGGTCGGTTGTCAGATGGATATCAATGTCCACGACGGGAAAATCGTGAAAGTAACGGGTAACCGTGAATACGGACAACCAAACCTGGGAAGTCTCTGTGTCAAGGGGCGGTTCGGCATGGATTTCGTTTCAAGTCCGGACCGATTGACAACACCGCTGATCAGAAGAAACGGCGACCTCCAGGAGGCAACGTGGAGTGAGGCCCTCGATTTTATTGCTGAAAAATGCAATGCCATCAAGGGAAAACATGGCCCTGACAGTATTGCAGGACTCTCTTCGGCACGATGCACAAATGAAGAAAATTACCTCTTCCAGAAATTCATGCGAGCGGTGGTTGGCACAAACAATGTCGATCACTGCGCACGGCTCTGACACTCCGTCACAGTGGCCGGTCTGGCCGCTGCATTCGGAAGTGGTGCAATGACCAATTCTGTCGACGAGATAGAATTTACGGATACTATCCTCGCGATTGGGACCAATACGACAGAGAATCATCCAATGATCGGGGCGCGCGTCAAACGTGCGGTCCGCCAGCATGGGGCGAAGCTCATAGTCATTGATCCGCGTGAAATCGGCTTGGTACGCTATGCCAATATCTGGCTGCGCCACAAGCCGGGAACTGACGTGGCCGTCCTGAACGGGCTTATGAACGTTATTATCAATGAAGGTCTCCACGCACAGGAATACATCGAAAGCCGAACGGAGGGGTTCGAGGAATTAAAGAAGACCGTTGCGGCGTATACGCCGGAATACGTCGAGGAAATCTCCGGGGTCCCCCCCGAGGAGCTCAAGAGGGCGGCGCGGATGTATGCTGAAGCTGACAGGGCGGCACTTCTCTATACCATGGGCATCACCCAGCACAGAACGGGAACGGACAACGTCAAATCGTGTGCGAACCTCGCGATGGTCTGCGGCAATGTCGGCGTCGAAGGTGGCGGCGTGAATCCGCTGAGGGGACAGAACAACGTCCAGGGTGCCTGTGACATGGGAGCGCTTCCCAACGTCTTTACCGGATACCAGCAGGTTGCAAATGACGACGCGCGGGCAAAGTTTGAAAAGGCCTGGGATGCGACGCTGTCAGGAACACCGGGGTTAACAATTCTCGAAATAATGAATGCCGCCCATGAGGGAAGCATCAAGGCCCTCTACGTGATGGGCGAAAACCCCATGCTGAGCGATCCGGATCTTTCACACGTTGAGGATGCCATGAAAAACCTCGATCTGCTCGTTGTCCAGGATATCTTCCTCAGCGAAACGGCGGAATTTGCCGACGTGGTACTCCCGGCCGCATGCTCCGTAGAAAAAGAAGGAACGTTTACCAATACGGAGCGACGGGTTCAGCGGTTGAGAAAGGCAGTGGATGCCCCCGGCGATGCCTTGTCCGACTGGCAGATTATAGCGGAGCTGGCCAAGAGGATGGGGTATGCCATGAACTATTCATCCGCAAAGGATATCATGGACGAGATCAACGAACTGACCCCCAGTTATGGCGGCATCACCTACGAGAGAATCGACGATGTCGGGCTCCAGTGGCCGTGTCCTACTATAGATCACCCTGGCACGAAATATCTCCACAGGGATCAGTTCAGCAGAGGAAAAGGGCTCTTCCACGCGATTGATTACATACCGCCTGCAGAGCTTCCGGATGCAGAATATCCGTTCATTCTCTCAACCGGCCGCGTGCTCTATCATTATCACACGGGAACCATGAGCCGGAGAACGTCAGGGCTCACTGAACGATATCCCGAAAGTCTGGTCGAAATTAATCCGCTCGATGCCGAAAAGCTCGGCGTTGCGGAAGGTAAAACGATAAAGGTAACCTCGAGAAGGGGAAGTGTCGAGGCGAAGGCAACGGTAACCGCCCGCCCGCCCGAAGGCACCGTTTTCATGAACTTCCACTTCAGAGAAGCTGCCGTTAATCTGCTGACCAACCCTGCACTTGATCCTATCGGGAAGATTCCCGAGTACAAGGTCTGTGCCGTCAAGGTGGAAGCAGCATAGGGGAAAATAATCGATAAAGAGGAGGTATATAGTATGCCGCGATGGAAGTATAAAACGACTATCATTGATCTAAATGCAATCGTTCCTCCGGAATTCATTGAATGCGATGAGAAAGGTTTCTGTGAGGTAACCGGTCTGCCCGGAGGATTGGATCATTTCAAAGGTATCCTCGACGCGGAAGGCGAGAGTGAGTGGGAACTGATACAGGTCCAGGAGCGCGAAGGCAAGCTCCTGTGCATCTGGAAACGGGAAGTAAAGGAGGCGTTTGTAAGTTAGTACCAGAACAAAAATCAGTCTGCTGCGCACATTCGCATGCTCGCGGAGCCGCGTGTTCGAAAAATGGTGACACACAATCCATGCGTGCGAGTGCGATGCTTCATGTAAGACAAGATATACAACGAAAAATATTGTTCAGGAGGATTAGTTATGGCGTTTAACGCACCAGCAAAAATGGTGGGGCTTGTTGGGAATGCTGGAGTATATAAGTCAAAGCTTTCAGTATTTCAGCTTTTGATTCGAGGTTTTATGGCGGGCGCCTATATTGCCATTGGAGGGGCGCTTTGTACTGTTTGTGTGACGGGAACTGCTGCACACCTAGGGCCGGGGATTGCAAAACTTATCGGTGGTGCCGTTTTCCCCGTTGGTCTCATTGCGATCGTCTTAACGGGTATGGAACTCTTTACCGGTGACTGTATGATCGTTCCCATGGCTGCAATGATGAAACGGGCAACCTGGGGTGACGTTTTGAGAAACTGGGTATGGGTATATGTCGGAAACATTATCGGATCGTTCTTCTATGCCTATCTGATGTGTGTCGGTCCCTTTGTGACGGGTCAGGCAGATGGCGCCATGGCGGTGAATGCTTTCGGGCTCACCGCAGTCAATATCGCGACGGGAAAGATCCTTACCTACAAGGCCGTTGGAGCCATGGGTGTGTGGTCATGTTTTATGAAGGCCATCGGGTGTAACTTCTTGGTAAATATCGCCATTCTGCTCGCCATTGTGGCAGACGATGTCATCGGCAAGTTCTTCGGCATCTGGTTCCCCATCATGGCATTCGTTTCGTCCGGTTTTGAGCACTGTGTTGCCAACATGTATTTCCTGCCAGCAGGAAAGTTCCTGTGTGACTGGTATCCCGGGATAGTCAAGAAAGTTGGCGGCCTGCTGGCGATGAACAACGGACTTTCCTGGGGTGACGTGTGGTTCTGGAATATCTTCCCGGTGACCGTGGGTAATATTTTCGGTGGATTTCTCTTCATCGGTGTTGTGTACTTCCTGATGTTCAGGAAAGAAGTACCACAAGACTAGGGGCACGATATTGTCGGCACTTGCCTGGATAACGTTTGCACTCTGCGCGGTAGCAGTCGCACTCCATTACTATGCAGTTGGGGATTCTCGTTTTTTGCTCTTTGCCATACCCGGCCTGGTGCTGTTGCTCGTGATCCCGCTCACGCTGAACTGGATGAGTCGGAAAACGTACCAACAGGCAAGTAGTGAGTACGACAGGAAAGCTCGACGCCATGCAATAAGCGCAATCGGCCCGGGCATGTCGGGAGATGCCGTGCGGATATCGGGCACGGTCAAAAAAGTGAGTTTCAAGTGGTTGATGCGACCTCATTTTCAGATTGAAGACGAAACGGCACGTATCAGGGTGATCATGTTTACCACACCATCAGAGGAAATACGCACTGAAGATCATGTTGAAGTGCTCGGTATGGTCATGAAAAACGTGTTCACGAAAAAGAAACCTCTTATCTCTGCTGTGAACATAAAAAAGATTACGTAGGAGGATACAATGGACGCAAGAGAAGCTCGATTTTTATTCGGTTTCATCTTATTGGGTGTGACTCCGTTAATTGCAACAGCTGGCGGTGCGGGATTGGGTGTAGCCATCTTCTGTGCAGGACTGTTGGTGTCCGTATCAACAGCCTTCGCATAATATACGGTAGTTCATCAAACAATAAAAAAGGGGTGGGAATGCCTTCAGGCATACCCACCCCTTTTTGCGCGCGGTATCACCTTTCAGTCGACTCTATACTCGTTCGTCACCTTATAGCCGGCCTCGGCAAATGCCTTGCACAGATTCGAAGGATCGTCCGTATTGACCCTGATGACCGTCGTTCGGGTATTGCCCCGTTCCCTGCTGATAGCAGAAACGATCGACATAATCGTCAAACCCCTATCATTTACGAGCTTCGCAATCCTGGCTATCTCTCCCATATCACTTGACAATGTAAGCTCGACGCGGGAGCTCATCGTATCCACCCCCATGAATTCCAAGAGCACATTCAACAGATCACACGTCGTGATGATCCCGACGAGCTCATCGTTGACAACAACTGGCAGGCTGTTGACACGTTTTTCGTTAATCAGCCTCGTCGCCTCTTCAATCGTGGTTCCCGGCGTGGCCGTATATACTTTTTTGGTCATTATCTCCTCGGCCTTCATCTCTGAGAGGAGATAATTAAGTTCATGCACCGACAGGGTACTCGCCGGAGACGCGGCATTTTCACGTATATCTTTATCGGTAATGATCCCTAAAAGGTTTTTTCCCTCGACAACCGGAATTTGATCTATATTGTACTGGTTAAGAAGATTTTTCACTTTCAGGATGCTCGCATCCTTCGTCACGGTGATTAAGTTTCGTGTCATTCTTCTTCCGACAAACATGATTCCCCTCCGGTTTCATTCATTGCAGCTATTGAAGCTGCCGTGCCAGGCGCCTCGTTTTTTTCTTCAGCTTCGATATCGTCTTCCGCATCTTTGTCGCTTCGACATTACTGCCCTGTTCTCTAAGACCAGCCAGTTCGACTTTAAGTTCTTTTATCCTGCGCTTCACCCCCGGTATGCCTGCGACTGTCGCATCTCTCTCCTTCTTTAGCGGAATACCCTTAACAGTCTTAATGGCATCAATTAACTCCTGTTTTTTCATGGCGCTCACGCCCTGAATTGTCTCGAGAGAAAGCGCGAGTTCCTTCAGTTCTTTTACCGTGTGTTTTTCGAGTGGTTTGTTGAGCAGCATTTCCTCTGCCATTTCTTTTTCCTCCACAATTTTTTTGTATTCATTCGCCTGCAAATGAGCAAGACACCTGTTGGAAATTTATAGCACAACGCCTTTGATAAAATCAAACTGATTTCTCAGCTACTGAGTCGTGCGATGACACCACACACCGTACAAGATGCCGTCTTGACAGATACTTATATCTTCCCTATAGTTCATCAACCCTACTGATGAGACAGAGTATATGAAAAAGACCGAAACCCGAGAAAAGGACATCGATCCGTCATTCCTTGAGACCAAGACCCTCCTCAGCCGGGTGCGCGCTGTCATGAAAAACGCGATGCGTGCTGAACGATGGCGGGCGGGCCGCGAGCTGAGACGTCTCGGTAACTCGGCAGGAACTCCCCGGGGGCAGAAAAAAATCGCCTCTCGGCTTCATACACTGGAAAAAAAGCTGCGCCGTTCTGCCCGCAAGAAATCATCCCGCCAATCCCGCATTCCCCTCGTTTCATATCCCGATTCGCTTCCCATTGCCGGGAAGAAAGACGAAATCATCGACGCAATACGGTCGAGCCCCGTCGTGGTGATAACGGGAGAAACCGGCTCGGGTAAGACGACTCAGATTCCTAAAATGTGCATTGAAGCAGGCCGGGGAGTTGACGGTATCATCGGCTGCACACAACCCCGAAGAATTGCCGCAATAACCGTATCCCAGAGAATCGCGCAGGAGATGGGCGAAAGTCTCGGCAGATCGGTGGGCTACAAGATCCGGTTTGACGACAGAAGCAATGCCGACAACTTCATCAAGGTGATGACGGACGGCATCCTGCTGATGGAAACGCAGGCCGATCCTCTGCTCAACGACTATGACACCCTCATCGTCGACGAAGCCCATGAGCGAAGCATCAATATCGATTTCATTCTCGGCATACTGAAACAATTATTGAAACGAAGAAAAGATCTCACGGTTATCATTACCTCTGCCACCATCGATACGGAAAAATTTTCCCGCGCCTTTGACAACGCCCCCATAATAGAGGTATCCGGACGAATGTATCCCGTCGAAGTTCGGTATGCGCCTATCGATGAGAGCACCGATGAACAGGGCGACGGTACCCACATCGACGCGGCCGTCCGTACCGTCAGCGAGCTTAAAAAAGACAAACGGCGTGAGGATATTCTCATCTTCATGCCGACGGAACAGGACATCCGTGAGACGTGTGACACCCTTGCGGCCCGCCACTACCGTGACACAACGGTCATGCCGCTCTTTGCCCGGCTGCCGGCGGGCGATCAACAACGGGTGTTTCATCCCGCAGAAGGGCAAAAAATCGTGGTTGCCACCAATGTTGCCGAAACATCGATCACGATTCCCGGCATCACGTACGTGATCGATACGGGACTGGCACGAATTTCCGATTACAGTCCCGCCACACGGACAAAGCGACTCCCCGTAAAGGCCATCTCAAAAAGCAGTGCTGATCAGAGAAAGGGACGCTGCGGAAGAGTACAGAACGGCATCTGTATTCGTCTCTACCCGGAGACCGATTACGAGGCACGAAACCTCTACACCAGCCCGGAAATCCTGCGGTCAAATCTCGCCGAGGTTATACTCAGAATGATATCACTGAGAATGAACGATGTTGCGCACTTTCCCTTCATTGATCCGCCCAGCCGCAAGAGCATCACAGACGGGTACGATATCCTCGAAGAACTCGGTGCGATTCAAAAAGACACGGGCAAAAAAGGCCGGAATCCGTCGTATCATCTTACGGACAAGGGGAAAATCATGGCACGCATGCCGATCGATCCCAGGATTTCCCGGATGATCATCGAGGCACAGCACGAGCACTGCATCAATGACGTCCTCATTGTCGCATCAGCCCTCAGTATTCAGGACCCGAGAGAACGACCCGTTGACCGTGAGGCCCAGGCCGACGAGATACACCGGCGCTTCGTGAATCCCTCGTCCGACTTTATCACA
>Ga0272441_10015007_pt1 | contig 10898 bp, 11 predicted proteins | sample SSMProp6N_FD_193582 | JGI IMG/M metagenome (GOLD analysis project Ga0272441, IMG submission 193582) | Marine sediment archaeal communities from Little Sippewissett salt marsh, Falmouth, MA, United States - SSM-Prop-6N | ecosystem: Environmental > Aquatic > Marine > Wetlands > Sediment ...
CTAAAATTCTGTTATACCGTTGATGGATCGGGAGTCATACGGAGGTAAGGTTTAATTTCTTCTACACCTTTGGTAAAGATATTACGTGCTTCTTCAGTGGGTATAGATGGACTTACCACTACATCCTCGCCATGGTTCCAGTTGGCCGGAGTAGCTACCTTGTGATAGGCAGTTAGTTGGAGAGAATCAATAACCCTTAATAATTCGTGAAAATTACGGCCGGTAGAAGCAGGATAGGTAATAATTAGTTTAACCGTCTTATCCGGTGCAATTATGTATACTGAACGAACCGTAAGATTATTATCGGCATTAGGATGTATCATATCGTATAAGGAGGAAACCTTCTTATCCTCATCAGCAATTATCGGAAAGTTGACCGTTGTATGTTGTGTCTCATTAATATCTTTTATCCATTCATGGTGAGAAGCTATACCATCAACACTAAGGGCTAACATCTTTACATTTCGTTTGTCAAATTCTTCCTTAAATTTAGAAGCTGTCCCAAGTTCAGTAGTACAAACAGGGGTGAAATCTGCAGGATGTGAAAAAAGAATACCCCATCCATCACCTAAATAATTATAAAGATTAATCTTTCCTAAAGAGCTTTCAGCTGTAAAATCTGGGGCAATGTCACCCAATCGAATTGTTGCCATGTTTAATTTTTTTAAGTTAGAATTTAAAAGTCTATAAAATTAGTTGTTAATGAAATGATTTTGTTCAATACCAGGTTAAATATCTATTAAAGTTTAATGGATTAAACTGTCCTGACTACTGAAAATAAAAAGTACTGCAAGGGTTTTGTTTTGGCTTCAGGATCTCAAAATCACTATTTTTGAATATGGAAAAAACAAAACTAGAAGAGTTGCGGTATCCCATCGGTAAATATGAGGTGCCTTCTACCATTTCAGAAGATCAAGTTTTAGAATGGATTCGTATTTTAGAACATTACCCGAATAAATTGGAGTTGCTGGTAAAAGAATTGTCAACTACTCAATTAGAGACCCCCTATAGACCGGACGGCTGGACTGTACGCCAGGTTATTCATCATGTTGCCGATAGCCATCACCATAGCTATATTCGTTTTAAGTGGGCGTTAACAGAAGAAACTCCTGTAATAAAACCCTATCTTGAAAAGAAATGGGCAGAGCTTTTTGACTCAAGGACCGCCCCTGTTGAATTATCACTGAAACATTTAAGTGCAGTACATGCTAAATTAGTGTATTTACTTAAAGGGCTTTCTTCTTCAGATTTGAATCGCGGTTTTGTTCATCCTGAGAGTCAAGAATCAACTACAATTGTAGAAAATATAGGTCGATATGTCTGGCATGGCAACCATCATTACAATCATATTAAAAACCTTTTAAAAAGAGAGGGTTGGATTTGACAGGGCAGGTTAAATGGATGTCAACTAAAAAACTAAGGTCAATCTATTTTTTTCATAAGCACATACATTGGCTTTTGTTTATCCAAAACCAGATCAAATTTCAATTGTTTCTCTTTTAGTATTTGATATCCGTTTTTAAGATAGAAATTCAATGCGGGTCCTTTTTGCATGGTTTCCAACCATAATACCTGTTTGTCAGAGTTCTGGCAGTATGTTTCAACCCAACTAAGCGCAAGGCTCCCTATACCTTTACCGGAGAATTTATTTAGGATGTATATTTTTTCAAGTAAGGTAGCTTCCTTTGAATTATAGGGTCCTATTGGAGCATCTTTGATGAGTTTAAGAATACCAACCGCTGTATCTCCCATATACATTAACCAAAGAGATGATAAATTATCTTTCAATTCATTTACGACAACATCTAAAGTAAAGCTTTCTTCAATGTAAGGGGTAGGATCATTATTTTGCCATAAGTGCAAATAGTGCTCTTTGTAAGCCTTTATTCCGAGTTTACAATAGAGCTCACAGTTTTTACTTGCTACAGCCTCAAATTTTATTTCCATTTTATATTGCAACCAATGCTCGGTTTTTGAACCGGATCTATTGGTTCATTATTTAACAACGCCTCAAAAGCGTTACGTAAATCCAATCCGGTTGAAGGTATTCCATTTCCTGGCCTGGAATCGTCTAATTGGCCTCTATAAACAAGTCTTCGGTTTTTGTCAAAAAGATAAAAATCCGGAGTACATGCGGCCTCATATGCCTTGGCCACCGCCTGCGTTTCATCAAATAAATATGGAAAACTATATCTTTCCAGCAATGCTGTTTGTTTCATGAGTTCCGGGGCATCCTGAGGATAATTTACCACATCATTACTGGAGATTGCAATAAAAGCTATGCCTTGGGCTTGGTAATTAGTTGCCAGTTGTGTTATGGTAGAATTTACGTGTTTAACAAAAGGACAATGATTGCAGATAAACATGATGAGGGTGCCATTTACACCTATTATTTGATCAAGGCTGACCATTTTGTCTGTTACGGTATCTGGTAAATTAAAACCAGGGGCAATTGTGCCTAAAGGCAACATATTACTTGGTGTTCTTGACATCTTTTAAAGCTTTATTTTAAACAGGATTAAAGTTAGTAGTTATAAGCTAAAAAAACGAAACTTCATAAACTCTAATTTCACCACCTATTAACTGCTTAGCCGTAACTTAGAACAAATTTTGGGAATTATAAATTGGATGTTTTTACATTATTTTTCCAAAGAAAATAGCGTTCATAAGAAATTTATTTGTTCCATACCAAAAGGCTCTGAAATTAGTGTTATCTGTAAATAAAATAACGCGGCCCTTGCCAAGTCTTTCTACCTTAAATGGAACACTACCTTTAATCATTTCCAAATTTTCTTCCGAAATATAGCCGCTTTGTAAAGGTTGATTGGTATACCTAATAGGATTGTTATAACTATCCTTATCTGGTTCAATGTAAACGTTTGTATTTCTAAACAGGGATACTTTATCGTTTTTGTATCCAAAATTAATGGGGTGAGAGCGATCTTGTTTAGCCTCAAATATTGCTCCGCCTGTAACCTGAGCCCCGAGGAAATCAGACTTCTGTTCGAATGATATATCCCTGGCTTCCAGGGTATCCTTTCTGAATTTTAAGTTCATGAACTCATGTTTATTAAACCAATCCGCCATATTTCCATAACCAATAAGCGTTCCACCTTCTTTCACCCAATCATTTAACTTTTTAGCCAGAATTTTATCATTCGCATTTTTACCTGATGACCTGGGTATTATAATATCTGTGTAAGAACTCAAATCAACAGAATTAATATATTCCTTATCAATTTTGGTAATCTCCATATTATAACGGGTGTCAAATAAATGCCAAATTTCTCCCGCATCATAAGATCGTATCCCGCTACCTACCACTATGGCAACTTTTTGTTTTTTAACCGGATCAAATTCGTTACTACCCAGGTCAATTCCCTTTGATAAACCTGTATTTACACCCCTTATCATTATCTTACTGTCTTCAGCTACTTCTTTTAGAAAAATATGCAAATCATTGCTGTTTAATACTTGATTTTGAACCGGAATCATTATTGTTCCGTAATCATAGGTGTTATTTTCCAGGGTAAACCGCGACTTTGCTACTTTGGCCCTAAGTCCTTTGGATAAAATTTGATTTAGTGCTCTGGGCGTATAGTATTCATGCCATTCAAATAAATACGCATAACTACTTTGTCGACTCACACTCCCGGTTAACGGTTTAAAGTCGGTTATTTGTGGTCCTGCATTCGTCAGGGATTCCAATTCTGCATAATCAACATTAAAGGCAAGGGGAAATGTCCATGCTGAAATATCATAAAACAAACTATCTGTAAATGTTGTTCGCTTCTCAAACATAGCTTTTATTAACCTATGATTTTTCTGATTCATAGGAACTACATAGCTATGATCTTTTTTAAATGACTTACCGGCCAAAGAAACATCGGCAGCAAGTTCATGGAAGTTTATTTTGTGTCTGCTAAGTATTTCTGCAAGATGCCAGGTTTTGGCGGCATCCTTGCTATCTCCAAAAACTATGGCCTTAGTCCTGCTTTTGGTTGCTTCGTTTCTCATGTTTCGGTAAAATTCCTGCTGATAGGAAAGAATCTTTACACGCATATTTTTAGCAGCTTCTATAGTTGATAATGCGGTTGTAATTTGATTTCTGATTGTAAATGGAAAAGTAAGGATGCCGTTTTCAGTGTCTTGTATATGACCCCTAGAACTAGCCTGTTCAAACAATATTCCAATACCACCGTTGACATCGGGAAAAGTAGATCCCTTGCCATAATAGTAGTCGTCATATCTTTCCTCCGAAAAATAAAGAGAACCTATTTTGTCCAATGCTTTAGCATGGTAGCTTCCAATTTGTGCTGTTAATTCCTGGTTCATGGCAGGGGTTAAAGGATGAACTCTTGTTGGTTCGCCGGGTTGAAAAAAGAAGGTGGCATTAGTAACCATTTCGTGATGGTCTGTTAGAATATTTGGCAACCATTTATGGAATGTTTTTATTCTGGCGCGGCTTTCCGGTAGTTGCACTGGAAGCCAATCCCGATTTATGTCAAACCAGTAATGATTAGTCCGGCCACCAGGCCAAACTTCATGATACTCTCTTTCATTATTATCCGAATTTAGGTTGATGCTTCTATTGGTATTAGCCCAATATGCAAAACGCTGAAGCCCATCCGGATTGAAAGACGGATCCATAAGAATAACTAAATTGTCCAGTAAATTCTCAATTTCGGGGCCCTGAGCTGCTGCCAGGTAGTAAGCGTAAGCTAAACCAGCATTTGCTCCACTGGGTTCGTTGCCGTGAACTGAGAATCCCTGGTAAACTATAATGGGCATATTTTCTATGGAAACTGAGGTGTCTCCATTTTCTGTAAGTGCTATATGTTCTTCTCGAATTTGTTCGAGGTTTTTATGATTTTCAGGGGAAGTGATAGTAAGTAATAAGATAGGCCTGCCTTCAAAGGTAGATCCACGGTTTTCAATACTTATGCGATTACTTTTCTCGGCTAATGTTTGCATATAAAACATCAACTTGTCATGCGTAACATGCCATTCACCTACTTCATGACCAATTATATCGGCCGGTCTGGGAATGTTATTATCATAGGTGATATTCTGTGGTAAATAATAGTCAAGATCAACTGAATTCTGGGCAATGCCTGTAAAGGAGAAGAAAAGGAGTAATGTTGTGATTGTTTTTCTCATTTGTTATGCAGATATTAATAAGTTAAGGTATAAAAACAAAAAACGACCTTTGAATACAAAGATCGTTTAGTTATTTAAGTGATATGAGGTTAGATATCATCAAAATCTAAATCTGTAAAATTATCTGTGGATGAAATCTCTCCGTTCTGACTGGGCTCTTCCTTTTTGAAGTCCTTTTGATGTCTTTCTGAAATGACTTCATGTCCTTTCTCGTCAATTATATAGTCCATCATTTCTTCCATGATTTCTCTAAATGATTGAAAGTCTTCTTTATAGAGATATATTTTGTGTTTCTTATAATGAAAAGAGCCATCATCATGCGTAAATTTTTTACTCTCTGTAATGGTCAGATAATAATCTCCTGCCTTTGTACTCCTTACATCAAAAAAATACGTCCTCCTCCCAGCTCTTAAAACTTTTGAGAAAATTTCTTCCTGATCCATTAAATCTTTATCGCTCATTTGTTAAATATATAGTTAGTATTTATACCTAAAATATATTCAAAAATGGAAAAAAAAAGCGTATCCAGCAACATTTTTCTAGATTTCTTTCCCTGATAGTTGATTGATATATAGCTCCTTGTAATAGCCGTTTATTTCTATCAACTCATTGTGAGTACCCTCCTGGAGTACCTTTCCGTCTTCCAGGACTATAATTTTATCTGCATTTTTAGCCGAAGAAACACGATGACTCACTATTAGGGTGGTCCTTAGATGTGAAGCTTGTTTCAGGTTGTGTAAAATTTCTTCTTCAGTCTCTGTGTCTACAGCAGACAGGCAATCATCGAAAAGATATATCCTGGGGTCTTTTAGTAGAGCCCTGGCTATTGAAACCCGCTGTTTTTGACCTCCACTAAGGGTTATTCCCCTTTCGCCCAGAATTGTATCATACTTTTTAGAAAAGCCCATGATGTTTTCATGCACAGCTGCCTTTTTCGCAACTTCCAGGATTTCATTTTCCGTTGCGGACTCCTTACCGAATTTAATGTTATTTTTAATAGTGTCAGAAAACAGAAATGCATCTTGCGGAACGGCACCAATAGATTCTCTCAGGCTGTGTAAATTTAATCTTTGAACCGGGACATTATCAATTAAAATTTCTCCTGAAGAGGTGTCATATAGCCGGGCAATCAGATCCAGAATAGTGGATTTCCCTGAACCGGTTTTTCCTATTATAGCAACCGTTTCTCCTTCATTTATAATAAAAGATATATCATTGAGTGCGGTAATATTAGTGTCGTCATAAGTAAACGTGACATTCCTGAATTCTATGGTTCCCTTAATCGGAGTGTCTTCTAAAACTTCATTTCTTATCTCGGGTTGTTCTTTTAAGAACTCATTTATTCTCTTTTGTGAAGCTTCTGCACGCTGCACAATAGAAGTTAGCCAACCTACAACAGCTACCGGCCATGTTAACATATTCACATAAAGTATGAATTCAGCAATGGTACCAATAGATGAGATTTCACCACTTATATATTGTTTACCCCCTACATAAATAACAAAAATATTACTGATTCCAATTAGCAGAATCATCAATGGAAAAAACCAGGCGTTTACTTTGGCCAGATCCATGCTTTTCTCTTTTCCTTCATTGGCCAGTATGATTACCTCATTGTTTATCTGAGGCTCCAGACTATATGCCTTTATAACTGATACTCCGGAAAAGGTTTCCTGGGCAAAGGTTGACAAAGTTGACAGGTATTCCTGGACTTTAGTACTGCGCTTATGAATTATCTTACTTATCTGATATATTAAAACGGAGAGTATGGGCAATGGTAATAAGGAATAAAATGCAATGGTTGGAGCCTTAATAAACATTAGGGGTATCAGGCAAACGAATAAGGTGAGTGTCTGAATTCCATACATTATTGCGGGTCCGGTATAAAGCCTTACCTGACCAACATCCTCACTTATCCTGTTCATTAAGTCACCAGTGCGGTTCTTTTTATAAAAATTCAGACTTAAAAGCTGGTAATGATCGAAAACTTCGTTTTTTAAATCATATTCAATATATCGTGATACATTTATAATGGTCTGTCGCATTAAGAAGGTAAAGAATCCGGAAAGTAAAGCCGCCCCAACGATGATCAGGATATATTCCAGAAGTAAATCTCTTGCCTGGGGTTCTGAAATTTGTGAAGCCACGTAATTTTCAACAACTTCGATAGATTTTTTTACAAAAGAAGGCATTACCAATTGAAATATCCTGGCAATAATGGTGATGATAATACCGATGAGTAATTTAAACCCGTATTTTTTGAAGTATTTGTCTAAGTGCCTGAGTTCTTTCATTAAAATGGCTGGTAATGCAAATAGGATTTATCTAATGGACAAATATAGCTGATTGGTCCCAAAGCAAATGTTATAAAACTTATAAGATAAACTGAGAATTAGTTTTGGATTTAAAATAGATTAGTATTTTTGCTGCGTTTTGTATTTATAATTTAACACAAGGTTCTTTAAAATGCTTACACGAAGGCAAATCAGGGTAAAAGTGATGCAATGCATTTATGCCTTAACCTTATCGCACGATGAATCATTAGAAAAGCAGAAAAAATTTCTCCGAATAAGCATTGACAACACCTATATCCTCTATTTACTTGTTTTAAGTCTTCTCATGGAACTCCATAAAATGGAGGAAAATTTCATCAGATTATCTTTCAAGAAATATTTACATGAAAATGACGAAAAATATCCTAATAAAGAAAAATTTCTGAATAATGCAGTGCTTAATCAAATTGTTAATAATTCCCTGTTGCAAAATGAATTGGTTAAACGGAAATTGAATAATTGGGATCTGCACCAGGATTATGTTAAAATAGTATTTAATGAAATAAAAAAGAGTGAACTCTTTGAGCAATATATGCTTTTGGGTGAACAAAGCTATGAAGACGATAAAAATCTAATTGCAAATCTCTTTAAGGAGGTTATAGCTCCAAATGAAAGGATCTATGAATATTTTGAGGATGATAAATTAACCTGGGTAGACGACATTCCCCTGGTAAATACCTTTGTTCTGAAACAATTGCGAAAAGTGAATGAAGAATATAGTCAATCCTTCTTTTTACCAAAGCTTTTAAAAGACTCAGATGATATGGTTTTTGCTGATCAATTATTAACAAAAACCCTACTAAATAATAAAAAATTTGAAGAAGAAATTCAAATAAAAACACCAAACTGGGATAAGGATAGAATTGCAGATATAGATGCAATACTTTTAAAAATGGCCATTTGTGAGCTAACTGGTTTTTCTTCCATACCCGAGCGAGTCACCATTAATGAGTATTTAGAAATTGCTAAAGAGTATTCTACACCTAAGAGCAGCATCTTTATAAATGGGATTTTGGATAAATTGGTAAAGGAATATAGAATTAATGGAAAATTGAAAAAAACGGGGAGAGGCTTATTATAAACAAATATTCCTTAATTTTGCATGCAAATCTTAAACTTAAATTACAATGAAAAGATTATTTATTGCCCTCGGTTTAGCCGCTGTGTTAGTACTTAGCTCATGTAAGGAGAATGCTTCCAGCAAGGTAAATACTGAAAACGTTGAAGTAGCAGCCGAAAGAGACTTGCAGGCCAAAAACCTGCCTGTAATGAATTTTGAAAAAACGGAACACGATTTCGGAACCATCACACAAGGTACTCCACAGGAGACTATCTTTAAATTCACAAACGCAGGTAATGCGCCCTTAATTATTACCAATGCAACCAGTAGTTGTGGGTGTACAGTTCCTAATCCTCCTAAAGATCCTATTGCACCAGGTGAAACAGGCGAACTTATTGTGAAGTTTAATGGTTCTGGTCAAAATCAGGTTACCAAGACCATTACCGTAACAGCGAATACGGAAAAAGGAAAGGAAATTTTAAGAATTAAAGCATTTGTTAACCCTAAAGACGCGGGACCCTCGGCAGCATTGGGACCTGTTAAATAGGTAGGACAAAACTTAACAAAAAACTATGGGTGATATAGGACAATTTCTTCCGATGATACTCATCTTTGCCGTGGCATATTTTTTTATGATACGTCCTCAGATGAAACGTCAAAAAGATGAAAAGAAATTTGCGCAAGCATTAAAGAAAGGTGATAAAATAGTCACTAAAAGTGGCTTGCATGGCAAAGTTGTGGATTTGAACGATAAGGATTTTTCCTGTATTATTGAGACCATGGCCGGAAGACTAAAATTTGACAGGTCAGCCATTTCCATGGAAATGAGCTCCAAGTTGAATGTTGTTCCGAAGGAAAAATAGGAATAAAAACAATTTTATTAAAAAACACCGGCCACTGCCGGTGTTTTTTTTTTGATCGATTAATTGGATGAATTTTTTTATATTAAGCTTTTCAATAAAACAATTGTATGTACACGAACAGAAGAAGGTTTATTAAGAAAAGCTCATTATATCTTTTAGGATCAGCAACTTCGTTTCTATTTCCTGTTGAACTTTTAGCTTCAATGCGCAAAAAAGTTGGCCCGAACGATCAGATTAATATGGGATTAATTGGGTGTAATGGTATGGGATTTAGTAATCTGCTTTCTCTTTTAAAAATAAACGAAGTCAACGTCATAGCACTTTGTGATGTAGATGAAAACGTACTTTCCCGACGTACTTCTGAGCTTGAAAAAGCCGGTATTAAGAAACCCCAATGGTATAAGGATTATCGGAAAATGTTGGATAATAAGGATATTGATTTTGTGGTTATTGGGACACCTGATCACTGGCATTGCCTGCAATTGACAGATGCTTTAAGTGCTGGAAAAGATGTGTATTGTGAAAAACCAATTGCGAATTCAATGCAGGAATGTGAAATTATGCTGAATACTGTTCAGAATAGTAAAAGAATTGTGCAGATTGGGCAATGGCAACGCAGTCAACCTCATTTTGTAGATGCGATTAATTTTGTACACTCTGGAAAACTGGGCGAAATAAGACTGGCAAAAGCCTGGGCATATCAGGGATGGATGAAGCCGGTTCCTTTACAGGCAGACGCGAATGCTCCTGCCGGGGTTGATTACAAAATGTGGTTGGGCCCTGCACCGGAACGTTTATTTAATCCTAACAGATTTCATTTTAATTTCAGGTGGTTTTGGGATTATGCAGGTGGACTTATGACAGATTGGGGTGTTCATCTTATTGATTATGCTTTATACGGAATGAAGGCCGGAACGCCAAAATCTGTTATGGCTCTGGGAGGTAAGTTCGCCTATCCGAATGATGCTTCAGAAACACCAGATTCATTACAAGCGGTCTTTGAATATGATAATTTTTCCATACTATGGGAGCATGCTACTGGTATTGACGGCGGAAATTATGGAAGAAATCATGGGATAGCCTTTATTGGGAATAATGGCACGTTGGTTTTAGATAGAAGCGGCTGGGAAGTAATTCCGGAAAAGGAATTTCAGGGCTGGGGCAAGGAAGGCACCCCAAGAATGGAATCACTACCGCTGCAACAGAATCAGGGAAATGGCCTGGATCTTCATACTAAGAATTTTATAGAGGCTGTAATGAGCAGAGACCCAAAGAACCTTAATGCCCCGATTAAAGTCGGTTACGATGCAGCCATGGTGTCTCATATGGGAAATGTTGCATATAAATCCGGGAATAGAATATATTGGGATGCAGATAAAGGCAGATTTACTGATAAAACATCTAATGATATTATGATGGCTTCATATCATAATGGCTGGAAATTGCCTCAATAATCAATAAAAACAAAAGTAAATTTAGTCT
>Ga0272441_10015008_pt1 | contig 10898 bp, 11 predicted proteins | sample SSMProp6N_FD_193582 | JGI IMG/M metagenome (GOLD analysis project Ga0272441, IMG submission 193582) | Marine sediment archaeal communities from Little Sippewissett salt marsh, Falmouth, MA, United States - SSM-Prop-6N | ecosystem: Environmental > Aquatic > Marine > Wetlands > Sediment ...
AGTTGTTGCACCCAACATATCTCTATAATTTTCAGCAAGTTTAGATTGTGGAACTTCAATTGAAACATCTAGTTCTGCCTTGCCGTCTTTTAAAATATTTATGTTTTCATTATATTCAATTGATAACGTTTCAACATTCGCTATTGTAAAATCTGTGTTTTTTTCTTTAAAATTTCTACCATAACCCCAATCATATTTCATTGTTTTTATTTTGAAATCACTCATTTCAACATTTAAATCATTTTTATTAATTTTATTATAATTTGACCGGATATTTACAGTTACTGCACTACCAAAAATACTGCCAATCATTAGCATGTTTATTAAAAATACTATGATTATTTTATATTTCATTTTCTTCCTCTCCCTATTTCTCGAATGAAATTTAACAGAAAGTTTTCATTTAAAATTTCTGTTAGTATAATAACAAAATATTGGAAAAAATGTTATATAACAAATTTAATCGTTATAAAAATAAGTATTTGATATTAATTGTGTTATTTCTTTTTACTAGGCTTCTTAGCAGAACAATCTGAATTTAAACAAAGTTCCCAAGCACGTTTTCCTTTAGATTTGACTTTTACTACAGGTGCTCCGCACTGACTGCAAGCTTTACCAGAATTATAAATTCCTCCATTCTGAGGTAGCGAGTATGTATTCTTGCAATTTGGATAATTTGTACAACCGGCAAATCGCTTTCCTTTTCTAGATTTACGAATTATCATAGGTTTTCCACATTCAGGACATTTTCCGAGTGTGTTTTCTTCTCTTTCTGCTTTTTGAATGCTAACCCTAATTTTTTCTTTGTCTTTTTCTAGATCGATCATAACAGATTTTAGCATATTGCGAGATTCTTCAACTGTATCCTCTAAGGTTTTTTTACCTTCAGAGATAGCATCCATATCGTTTTCAAGTTTAGCAGTCATCTTTGGTTTAACTACATCACAGTCCCCCATTGCATCAACTACTGCAAAAGCGGTAGGCGTTGGAGCAAGTGGAGAGAGGGTTATATAATTTCTAGAATGAAGTTTGCTAATAATCTCATGTCGCGTGGATTTTGTACCTAAAGAAAGCTGTTCCATTTTAGCAATAAGACTTCCCTGAGTATAACGAGCTGAGGGTTTTGTTTTATCTTCTTTTAACGTAATTTTTGAAATGTCGATGGTTTCTCCTTTTGAAATATCTGGCAAAGGCTTCCTTTTTTCCTTAAAATAGATGTAAATACTACGCCAATTAGGTTCAATAATCCTATATCCTTCTGACTTAAATTGTTCTCCGCAAATATCAAAGTTTACAGTCATTGTTTCTGAAATTGCGTCTTTAGCAAGAGTTGCAAGAAAGCGTCGGCAAACAAGATCATAAATCTTCTCCTGTTCGCTAGTTAATTTCTGACTTGTTGGGGCACCCACAGGATGTATGGGTGGATGATCTGTAGTAAATTTTTTCCCACGAGTTGGGCTACTGCGTCCATTATTTAAAACTTCTTTAGCCTCATTTGAAAATTTTGAGTTAGATAATTTTTGCAAAATTCCTTTGATATTAAGAGAATTAGGATAAACAGTATTGTCAGTACGAGGATAAGAAATTAAACCATTCATATAAAGTTCTTCAGCAATATTCATAGCACGTGAGGCAGAAAGGCCTAAGTATGAACAAGCCTCAAGAAAAGTAGTTGTGCTAAAAGGTGAAGGCGGTAGCTCATGTAATAATTTTTTATCTACACTTTCAACTTTAGCTTCTTTACATGATTTGACTTTGTTAAAAATTTCATTAACCTTTTTTTCATCCCAAAATTGACCTTCTTTATGAATTGCTTGAAAAGATATATTTTTTTTCAAGGTTGCAATAATTTTCCAAAAAGGTTTTGGTACAAAATTTTTTATCTGGTGCTCTCTTTCAACAAGTAAGGCCAATGTAGGGGACTGTACACGACCAATTGAAAGAAAATCTCTACCAAGTCTATGTGATGTAAGACTTATGAATCGTGTTAAAACAGCACCCCATATAAGATCGATTACTTGCCTTGTTTCGCCAGCGCTTGATAAATTATAATCTACCTCTGTAAGTTTATTAAAAGCATTGTTAATTTCGTATCCGGTAATTGCACTGAATTTTGCCCTTTTGATGTCGTTTATATTTTTGTTATATTCCTTAACAAGGTTAACAATCTCAACACCTATGAGCTCCCCTTCTCTGTCATAATCAGTTGCAACAATTAAATACGGATTTTTATCGACAAGTGACCTCAAGGATGCTGCAATGTTCTTTTCACTTACTTTTTTGATAGGTTCAATATCAATTAAATCTGCAGGTGGAACCTTATTCCATCGATTAAAATCTGAAGGAAAATCAAGATTTATTATATGCCCTCTTAAGCCCACTACTTTCCACAGCTCATCATTTTTTGTAAATTCATAAACAGGAGTCTTACCGATACGTGTACTTTTTGATTTCCCATTAGATAAAATATAAGCAATTCTTTTTGCTGAAATGTTTTTCTCGCAGATTACAAGTTTCATTACAATTCCAAATTGATTTTTTTACAGAACATATAAAGCCATTATAATTAGTTTACGCCCCTTTCTGTAAGGCAAAAAGTTATATTATATGATTTCATTATATTTAACAATCGTTTATTATTTGGGGGTGAAATAAAATGAAAAAGAAATTATTAGTAGTATGTATATTAGGCATGTTTTTACTAGCAAGCATATCTGCTACAGGTCTAAAATCTGAAATCAAGAAAGATATTAAGAATATTGATAATTATGAAGAATTATTTCCGGTAATGAGACCTAGTCTCGATACTATAGCTCAATGGGAAGCTGATTTTGAAAATGCTGAAACAGCATTTATTGATCCTAATCTTGTTGATGAAATTGCAACGACAGATAGCTTTAGTCTATTGGATCGTTTAGAATATATTACTTCGGAGCGAACTCAAGGAGGATGCCCTAACTGTTGGGCGTGGCCATCTACTGCTGTACTAGCATTAGACCTGTATAGACAAAAGGGAATAAAAGATCGTTTGTCTGTTCAATTTATCAATACTTGCGGAGAGTTTTATACCAGTGGATTTAATAGAATTGAATGCTGTGAAGGCGGTACCTTAGACATGTTTGCATCGTTTTATAGAGAAACAGATATGGCAATTCCATGGTCAAATACAAATGCCAAATGGGTAGATTTTAGACTCCCGCCTTTGCAATGTAACCAGGTTACATGTGAAGAAATTTCTAAAGAACCAAATTATCCCATATACGATATTCGTGCTGTTAATATACCAGTTCGGACTAATACAACAGAAGAGGCTATAGAAAATATTAAGAATGTTCTACATCAGGAAAAAGGAGTGTATTTCTCAGTATTTTATCCTGATTCGGTGAACTTGGATGCCTTTAGAGCACATTGGAGAGAAGAGGGCGAGACCGATATCTATGATTTAGATTATTACTGTGGTAATGATTGGAATAGTGAAGAAGCTGCAGGACATGCAATGCTTATATGCGGCTATGTCGATGATCCTGGTACTGACAATGATTATTGGATTGTATTAAACAGTTGGGGAGAAGCGGACTATAGACCAAATGGATTATTGGCCTTTGATATGCATATGGATTATGGTTGTAAATATTCTAGTAATTATGCTTTTAATGCCAGGACATTGGATGTAACCTATGATCCGGATGTTGAGGCTCCAGAATCGCCAACAATAACAGGTCCATCAAGTGGAAGCGCTAATGTAGAATACACTTACACAGTATCAACAACTGATAACCAGGGTGATGATGTATACTTCTATGTTAGCTGGGGAGATGGCAAAACAACAAGATGGGATGGGCCTCATGGTTCTGGTGAATCTGTCCAACTTAGTCATACATGGGAAAGTGAGGGCGCTTACGCGGTTAGAGTGAAAGCTAAAGATACAAATAACAAAGAAAGTATGTGGACTTTGCTTGACGTAAGCATGCCAAGAAAGAAATCGGCAGATATTCCGATACTGGAGTTCCTAAAACAATTTGATATGATATATCGTTTGATAGTAAGGATTGTAAATTACTAATACAAACAATCCACTTTTTTATTTTTTCTGTCGAAACTATTAATTACAAATTCAGTATACCCCTGAATTGATGGATATGAAAATTCAGATAATTATGGGTTCTAAATCTGATACCCCTGTTGCTGAAAAAGCCCAAAAAATACTTAATGAATTTAAGGTTGATTATGAAATAACTGTTGCAAGCGCTCACAGGACGCCGGATTTCTTAAAGAAACTAGTTGAAAAAAGCGATGCAGATGTGTTTATTGGTATTGCTGGACTTGCTGCTGCCCTGCCGGGAAGTATTGCAGCCCATACCACCAAGCCTGTTATAGGCGTACCTGTAAGTGGTAAAGTAAACTTAGATTCGATTCTATCAATCATTCAAATGCCTCCAGGCATACCTGTTGGTGCGGTAGGCTTGGACCGGGGAGACAATGCTGCACTTCTTGCAATTCAGATATTATCTGTAAATGATAAAAAATTGAAAGATAAAATGGACAATTATCGAAAAAAAATGAAAGATAAAGTTCTTGGAAAATAGTGATAAATAATGTTTGATGCTGAAAATTTCATAGAAGAATCAGTCGAACAACTTAAAAGGGAAGTCAAGGGCAAATCTTTGATTGCTTTTTCTGGCGGTGTTGATAGTACTGTCTGTGCCGCTTTAATTAATAAAGCAGTTGGTAAACAACTTATTGCAGTACATGTAGACACAGGATATATGCGTAAAAACGAATCCAGAAATGTCGAAAAGCTCATGAAAAAAATGGATTTGAATTATCGATTTATAGATGCAAGCCAAGATTTCTATAGAAAATTGAAGGGTGTTGAAGACCCCGAGGAGAAGCGCAAGATAATAGGTGAAAAATTCATTCGTATTTTTGAAAAAGTGGCTGAAGAAGAAAAAGTTGAATATCTGGTTCAAGGTACAATAGCCCCGGATTGGATAGAATCCGGTGACGATTTAAGAGACAACATAAAATCACATCATAATGTCGGTGGATTACCAGAACATATTAAACTTAAACTGGTGGAACCATTACGCGATCTTTATAAGGATGAAGTTAGAAAAGTTGCACGTGGATTGAAAATCAGTGTCTCTGAAAGACAACCATTTCCAGGACCGGGCTTAGCAGTCAGAATTATAGGAGAAGCTTCACCTGAGCGTGTTGAGATAGTTCGTGAAGCTTGTGATATAGTTGAAAAAGAGATCGAGAATGCAGTTGAAAAAGGTTTGATGGAGTTGCCTTGGCAGTATTTTGCTGTTCTATTACCAATTAAATCTGTTGGAGTTCAGGGAGACAAGCGTGCATATGGTTATGTAATTGCCGTAAGGGCCGTACAAAGCATAGATGCAATGACATGTGATTTTAGCAAAATACCAAATGATGTCATAGATAGGATTTCAACAAAAATTACAAACATTATGAAGGAAAAAGTAAATAGAGTTGTATATGATGTTACGAACAAACCGCCTGGAACTATTGAATGGGAATAGACATGGTAAAAATCATAGTTATAGACAATGGCGGTCAATGGACACATCGAGAATGGAGAACATTAAGAGATATTGGTGTAGATACTAAGATTCTGCCAAATACCGCTTCTTTTAAGATGTTGCTCGACGAAAAGGTAGATGGTTTAATTCTTTCAGGTGGGGCCCCAAGGATAGGACTGAAAGGAGCTCTTGGAAATTGCAAGGAGCATCTTGAAAAAGCTGATTTTCCGATTATGGGAATATGTGCTGGTCATCAATTTATAGCGAGATTTTTTGGTGGAAAAGCATCACCATCAAAGGTTCCAGAATTTGGTAAAGTTGAGCTTACAATATTGAAAGAGGATAATATTTTTAAAGAGGTGCCAAAAAAATCAATTGTATGGGAGTCTCACCATGATGAGGTTACTGAGTTGCCCGATAACTTTGAGATACTTGCAGAAAGCGAAGATTGCAAGATTCAAACAATGAAACATAAAGAAAAGCCGTTTTACGGACTGCAATTCCATCCCGAAGTCGAACATACTGAATTTGGCGAGCGGATTTTTAAAAATTTTGTAAACATCTGCGATAATTATTAGAAATATTTATATATCGCATATAATAATTAATATCTTGTGGTGCCGAAATGAATAAATTGTTAGTAGCCGTATTATGCTCAATAATAACATTACTAAGTACATTTACAGTTACTGTAACCGCATCAAACATACCAAAAATACAAGAGATGGAAAGGTTTGATATAGATGACTTTTCCATCGATTCAATAAATAATATTAGCAATTCAAGCTATTTTTTTAAAACAGCAGGACCAAGAATGTGGTTATATAGCAGAATGAAAATTGAAAATGGATCTATTATCGATAAAGAATTATTACTTTCAAATATAGTATTAAACATAATAGTTCGCATACTTTTCTTATCATATCCTCTTCTCAGACCCATTATATTTACAATATCTGAGAATAATAAAATTGATTTTACACTCGAATATAAAAGAGATATAGCTAATGGAAATCTTTCCAGATATAGATATACAACAGAGTTTGGACGATTAGAAAACAGTACTTTTACAGATGAAAACACGAGCTTCTATAATGAAAAACACGCCATAAGAGTAGAAGGTTTCTATGGAGCTTTACTTACAACTAAAAGATGTACGCTCTTATCTCCAACCTTAATAATGTCTGGATATTGTGATAAAGTTACTTTGCTTTAATAATTACTTCCATCTTTTAAAAAGAGAATGGTCTATACTAAGTTGATCTAGTACTTTACCTACTATAAAATCCACTAAATCTTCTATCTTTTTTGGTTTATTATAGAAACCTGGCATAGCAGGTAATATTGTTGCTCCTGCCAACTTTGCTCTTTCCATGTTTTTGATACTTGGCAGATCCAACGGAGTTTCGCGCACTATAAGAATTAGTTTACGTTCTTCTTTTAAAGAACATGATGCCGCTCTAGAAATCAGGGTATCGCCATATCCATTAGCAACAGCGGAAAGTGTTTTCATGCTACAAGGACAAACTACCATAGCATCTAGTTTGAAAGTACCGCTTGCAGGGCCCACAAAAAGATTGTTATTTTCATAATAAAAATCTGCTTTCTTATTTATATCTTTAAATTTATAGTTTGTTTCATGCTCAATAATCTTTTTGCCACCATCAGAAACAATAAGATGGACTTCTACGCCAGCTTTCTTTAATTCTTCTAATAAACGTATGCCATAAACAGAGCCAGATGCTCCCCCAACACCAAGTAAAACCTTCATTTTTATCCTTCAATTGCACTTATTATATCTTTAAGTTTCTGTTTTAAATTTTTCTCTTCTTCAAGTTTGGTACCAGTTACAATAATATCTGCTCCTGCTCGAGCTTTCTCACCAGCAGTTTTTGGATCTTTTATACCACCTCCCACAAGAAGTGGTATGTCAATGGTTTCCTTTACAGCTGAAATCATTTCATTTGTTACTGGTTCTGGAGCCCCTGATCCCGCTTCCAAATAAAAAAAGTTCATACCTAAATATTGAGCTGCCAAGCCATAGCCTATAGCAGTATCAATATCATTGCGTTTTACAAGGTCACATTCTCCAATCTTTCCTGCAGTCATACCAGGCTCTACGATTACATAACCCATAGAAATAGGTTCGATGCCAGATTTTTTAACAAAATATGCTCCTTTTACATGCTCTTTTATAACGTAATCAAGATTGCGAGAGTTTAAAAGGCTCATAAAAAACACAGCATCAGCGTATTTACTAAGATATTTAGCTCCAGAGGGAAATAGAATAACAGGAAGGTTTGATCGATCTTTGATTGCTTTAACACATTCGTCAACCTGAGTCTGTGAAACCAGTGTAGAACCGCCAACCATAATGGCACTGCTACCTGCTTCCTCTGCCGTTCTAGCCATTTCTCCTGCGGTCTCTGGTTTTTGTTTATCAGGATCTAACAGCGAAAAATGGAGTTTTTTCTCTTTACATCTATCTACAATTTCTTCTGCAGTTATCATTTTTCTCTCCACAACGCTAATGGTCATAATCAACCCGCAATAAAGCTAAAGTATATAAAATGTTTATGTTAAAACAATAATAATATATTTTATAAGTGAGTAAATAATATCAAATATGGGGAGGTCTGGATTTAGTTTAACAGGGGGTATCATCCCATCCGATTCCGCTTTTTCTGGATCTCCTCATTTTATAATATTTTTCACAATATCCATACTACAAGCTGCAACAACACTAGTATGCTCATTTAAATCAAATGGCATGTCTAATTCTTCCCCAAGAATATTTGTAACAACTCCCCCTGCTTCTCTTAAAATTAAAGTAGATGCAGCGATATCAATTACGCGCAAATATTCTTTACCGATAACAAAATAATCTAACCCGCCTATTGCGACCATGCACATTTCTAATGATGATGACCCAAGTGACCTTACCTTCTCCTTTTTTGCTAAACGCATAGTAGTTTTATCACAATTTTTCCCTAGAGCAAGAGATGAAAGTGGCTCTTTGTCAGGGATTTCTGGAACGCCGATTCTCTTGCCATTCATGAAAGCGCCATGTCCTTTCTCTGCAAGATAAACATCTCCAGTTGGAATGTTTTTTACTATACCATATTCCACATCACTTAAGCTTGATTTTCCAATTGCAAGAGATACAGAATAAAAAGAAATTCCACGATAGGCATTTCTGGTGCCATCTAAAGGATCTAAAACAAAAGTATATTCTGCACTATTATCTATAAAACCAATTTCTTCACTAAGCACATTGACTTTGATTTTAGATTTGTTTATAACATCTAGAGCCGTGTCCTCTGCCAATTTATCCACATATTTTGTAATTGTTCCATCAGCGCCAAGGCCAAGATTATTTCCAAATTTATGAAACTCTGTTTTTGATGCTTTCTTGATTTTTCTGGCTACAGTGTCAACTGTTTTATGGGCCAGTACTTTTATATCTTCATCCATTAAATCCATATCCAAATATGTTTCCCAGAGTTAGAGTCAATATTGTCGTAATTATTGCGGCAATAATTACACCAATAAATATAGTTATTAATGATTTTTTAAAATTTAAATCAAAAAGATAAGCGATCAATGCACCAGTCCAAGCGCCTGTGAAAGGTAATGGTATTGCAACAAATAAAAGCAAACCTATATGTTCATAACGTTTGATTTTTTTATCAGCTCGTTTACGAGTTTTTGAGAAAAGCCAATTCATAAGGTTTGTCCAAAATTTGAAGTTACGGAGCCATTTCTCAACATAATGGAAAAACAATAGAATAAAAGGTATTGGAAGCATGTTTCCAATTATTGCTATCGGGAAAGCCTGCCACCATTCCCACCCTAAAGCAATTATTGCATAAGGGATTACATATCGGGATTCTAGCCAAGGAATCATTGAAAAGAAAAAAATCTGAAACCAATGAGGTAACCACTCTAACATTTTCTAAGCACCAACAAACTTTCCGTAACCTTGTTTCACCTGGATTTCATATTCATCTATAACTTTTTCCCCACGTATAAATACAGTTTCTGGGAATATTGCAGGCCAATCTTCGTAAGGAGTCCAACCACATTTTGAGTGGAGTTTTTCACTTCTTATTTTACATTCATCCTTAAGATCAACTACAATAAAATCAGCGTCATATCCAATCTCGAGTTTACCTTTAGGAATGTTAAGTATTTCGGCAGGGCGATTGCATAATAATGAAATTAGACGTCTATAAGAAAATATCTCTTTCTTAGCAAGATAAAGAAACATAGGATACATAGTCTCAACACCCGGAATGCCTGATGGTGTTTCATTAAAATCTAAATCTTTTTCTTGTTTAGAATGTGGCGCATGATCAGACTCAAGAATGTCAGAAATACCATTTTTCAAAGAATTAAATAACAATTCTTTATCAAAGCTAGTTCGAATAGGAGGATTAACTTTATAGAAACTTTGAGTTGAAAACTCTCTTTCGATACTAAGAAGTGAATGATGTGGCGTAATGCCAAAACTAATATTTGCAGACCTATTTTTTAATAGTTCTATGCCTTCACAAGAAGATACATGACAGATATGAATCTTGTAATTTAGTCCGTTTGAAGCTTCTAAAATATTTTTTATCGATATTTCTTCACAACAACTTGGTCGGAAGCGCAAATGATCTTTAAGGTCTGTCTCCCTGGACTTATTTTTTATTAGGCACTCTTCATCTTCAGCATGAAAGAAAACTGGTTTCCCTGTTAAACCAACTTCAGTTAATGCACTTTTAAGATTTTTATTATAAAAAAGAAGGGATCCTGTAGTATTGCCAAGATATATTTTAAAGCCGTTGCATTTCCTTGAAAGATTTTTGATATCTTTTAAATTATTGTTTGAAATGGCTGCATGTAATCCAAAATCAGTTACAGATTTTTTGTTAAAATTATAAATTTTATCATTTAAGTTTTGAATGTTAGTAGTTGGTGGTAAGGTGTTTGGCATGTCAAAAACACAAGAAATTCCGCCAAACGCAGCAGCAAGAGAACCTGTGTAAAAATCTTCTTTGTGTGTCAAACCTGGATCTCGAAAATGAACGTGAGCATCTATACCGGCTGGAAGGACTAGTTTATTTCCAAAGTCAAAATGTTCATCAGCTTTCAGAATTTTCTTAATCTCTGATATTTTCCCATTTTTAATACCAATGCAGCCCTGCTCAAAAGATCCGTTAATGTAGAGTTTTCCTTCAATACTAGCATCCATCTAATTTTTTCTCCTTTATCTCTCCCCTAGGTTCTATCTCTGTAAAAACCTGACCACTAAAACGTAAGATGCGGATATTTTTATCAAACCATGCGTCAGGCATTAAACCAGCCTTC
>Ga0272441_10015009_pt1 | contig 10897 bp, 7 predicted proteins | sample SSMProp6N_FD_193582 | JGI IMG/M metagenome (GOLD analysis project Ga0272441, IMG submission 193582) | Marine sediment archaeal communities from Little Sippewissett salt marsh, Falmouth, MA, United States - SSM-Prop-6N | ecosystem: Environmental > Aquatic > Marine > Wetlands > Sediment ...
AGGAGAACTTACCATGCCCTGACCGATTCGGTACACGCCGGATCGCTCGAAGCTCTTCGGGTCACACGGCCAGAGGCCGTGGTTTAACCGGCGGAATTATCTGGAAAGAATTTCCAGTTCTTGCGAGTTAGTAATACAGACACCACCGGGCCCGCCGCCTATGCGCCGCGCAAATCGTGGAGGAGGTCCCAGTACGCGCCGCGGGCGCCGTTGGCGATGGCCTCGACCAGGTCGGTGTTGTCGTTGTAGTTGTGGTCGGTGGTCTCGGCGCCGGCCTCTTCCTCCATGGGCTCGAAGAACCGCTCGTCGCCGGCGATCAGGTCCTTCACCAGGCCGGCCGGGTTGGGCCCGAGCGTGCTGGAGATGTAGAACGTCGGCCGGAAGAAATCGAACGGCCCCGTGTACTTGCGCCGCAGGGCGGGATTGCTCTGAAGCGGCCCTTCCCGGCGAACGGCCTCGACCATGCCGGTACCGGGATAAATCCGGATGCCCAGCGACGCGCCCACGCAGTTCGGATCGATCTTCTTCATAAACTCAATCGTCGTCGCGACGGTTTCGGGCGTTTCGCCCGGCCCACCGAGCAGCAGATCGATCATGACCCGGATGCCGTTGTCGCGACACAGCCGCACCGCGTTCGCCAGGTCCGCGCTGCGGTGCCGCTGGCGGTACGTGCCGAGCATCGCATCGCTGGCTGAATCGCCCGTGAAGTTGATGCCCACGCAACCGGCCTTGCGCATCGCGATGGCCAGTTCCGCATCGAACGGCGTCACCGCCAAATACGCGTACCATCGCGTTCGATCGCCGAGCGAGCGCCGCGCGAATTCTTCGCAGACCGCCAGCGCGTGACTGCGGGGAATGTTGAACTCGGCGTCGCACGTGTGGAAGACGTCGATCCCCTGGGCCAGCAGCGATTCGATTTCGTCGGCCACCTCAGCCGGAGCGCGCGTGCGCAGCGCAGGCCCCTTAGACAGCGGATCGGCACAGTACAGGCACTTGCGGTTGCAGCCGCGTTTGGTCTCGAAGCCGCACTGCCCGCCCCGCTCGAAATACGCGACGTTGTCGAAAACGCGCCGCCGGGCCGGCAGCGAAAGCTCGGCCGGCCAGGCCGGCCGGTTGCTGACCACCACCCCGTCGCGGCGCCAGAGGAGGCCGTCCACACTCTCGAAATCGCGACCTTTCTCCAACTGGCGATAGAGGGACACGATGGCCTGCTCGCCGTCGCCCCGGATGCCAAAGTCGGCGCCGGTGTAATTCACGATGCGGCCGGCGAAGATGGAGAACCCGACGCCGCCCAAAACCATCGGCGCATCGCTGACCGTGCGTATCCGCTGCACCAGTTCGGCCAAGTCCGGCACGAACCACTGCGCGCTGGGCCAGAAGCAATCGTCCACGTTGCGAAACGACAGACCGATCAGCGTCGGACTGTTCTCGGACAAGTAGGCGGTCAGTGATGTCTCGGGCTCGTCACTGAGCGCAAGATCCAGAACGTCCACGTCAATGCCCTGCCGTTGCGCGGCCTCGGCCACGTACTCCAGACCGACCGGCCCGATGGCGGGCGTCATCCGATTTGTATTGATCAGCGTCAGCATGGACGGTATCCTACCCGCATCACGTGGCCGATTCAAGCCAACGGCGGCAATGGAAAGATCGCATGCGAATGACCGACATCCTGTACAGAAATGCGTGGTGCCTTGTCACTGTCGCGACCCTCTGGCTGGCGCCGGCCGGCGTGAGCCGGACGTCGGCGCAGAAGATCGATCTCGACGTCCTGTACGCGGGCAATCCCGCCAGCGAGCGAACGAACGATTTTGCTGAATTCCTCACCCGCCATTTTGCCAGCGTGGAGACGACCGACCTGGCGGCTCTGACCGAAGAGCAGGCCCGCCGTTTCGACGTGGTCGTGCTGGATCACGACGCCCGGCGGCCTCCTCGACCAAGGTTCTCGCAGGGCTACGGCGTACCGACCGTAACGGTCGGAGCCACCGGCGCACACATCGGCAGCACGAATCGCCTCAAGACGGGCTACTTGTGAAACTGCCTCTCCGATGCGGCCCATGTTGGGTCGTTCCAGCACGAAATCTTCAACCGGCCCTTCACCGTCCGCCCGAAGGTTGTCTCATGGCCAATGCCCGAGAGGTACATACGCCACCCGGAGGCCGGCGACCTGCCTGCGGAGACCAGCGTCTGGCTCGTCCAAAACAGCGGCAAAAAGTACAGCGGTGCCGTCTCGATGGCGTACAATTTCGAGGGCGGGCCGGACGATGAGTCGCTCGTGGCCGGCTGCAATGGGAAAGCGTACCCCCACACCGCCATCGGCCGGCACGGGAACTTCCTCCAGTGGGGTTTTGGCGAGCCCCCTGCGAAGATGACCGAAGACGGGCGCAAGCTCTTTCTCAACTGCATCTGCTACATCAGAGAATTCGCAGGCCATCCGCCCCTGGTGCGCAGGCAGACGATGAACCGGCGATGCGCGTTCCACTACAAAGCCTTCTGCCCAGACCTCGTGAAGGAATACGAGGGCCGCGAAGATGAACTGTACCAGTTCTGCAAAGACAACATCGAACTGCTGCGCTACGAGCAGAAACAGCTCAGCGTCAACACCTTCGAGTTCATGTTCCCCATCGATTCCGAGCTCAAAGAGCTGGGAATCGAGTCCAACCGGCGGATCGACACGCTGGAAAAGTTGATCGCCCTGCTTGCTCCGAAACAGGCCGCTTCGCAGACGAAGCCGGGTTTCTTCGGCCGGCTCAAGGCCAAGCGCACGAATCAGAAGCGAATCAAGACGGCCCGGCGGCTGCTGACGCGATACACCGGCCTGGATTTCGAAACGCACGGGCAGTGGCGACGGTGGCTCGACGAGCATCGCGACCGCCTGTTCTTCAGCGACTTCGGCGGCTACAAGTTCTACATCATCCCCGAAGGCTACCGGGCCGCACCCGCCCCGGATGCAAAGAGCGAGCCCTTCTGGTTTCCCCGATAGCTGGCGTCTGTGAGAATATCCCGGCATGCGGGTGGCAGCGTCAAGCGTCAGCTTGGCGATGGGGAACTTGTCTGCTGTCTGTGGCGCGATGCAAGCCCAGCGCGTTGCGCCATCGGCAAGCCCTTCGGCCTTGACGCTGCCACCCGTAGCTGTCCAGAATCCAAAGACAACGGCCCCGGGAGATTGCACAGACACTATCGACACCGGGCCACGGCTTGACTGCTCTGCCGGCTCTGTTGTACAATGGCCGTATACTGCTCGGGAGATGGTTATGGCACACGAACGCATGGTTTGCTGGCTTGCACGTCCTCAGCGGAATCAACGCAAGGGCTTTACGCTCATCGAGCTGCTGGTCGTGATCTCGATCATCGCTTTGCTGATGGCGATTCTGATCCCGACGTTGAGCCGCGTCAAGAAGCAGGCCGCTTCCGGCGTGTGCCTCTCCAACCAGCGTCACCTCGTGCTGGCCTGGATCATGTACGCCCAGGACAATGACGACCGGCTCATCGGCGGCCACGACGGGCATTCCTCCTCACCCAGCCCGGACTACGATTGGGTCAAGCTCCCGCAGACCGAAGACGGCACCGTCGTCTCCGGCGCCAGCGCCACGCTGGAAGACAAGAAACGCGGCTGCGAGCGCGGCGCCTTGTTCCCCTATGCCAGAGACGTCGATCTCTACCACTGCCCCGGCGACCGGCGGCACCGGACCGAGATGACCCATCGCAGCTACGGCATCCCGGGCAGCATGAACGGCGATGTCGGCACCGGCGCCGACAGTTGGCTCACCCAGCAATGGGGCTACCCCTCCTACAAGAAACTCACGGGCATCAAGAACCCCGGCATCAAGTACGTGTTCCTCGAAGAGAAAACCGACGTGGGCGGCTGGAACTGGGGGTCGTGGAACCTCGAGAAGCAGGGAGATCGCTGGTGGGACCCGATCGTCGTGCGTCACGGACAGCTCAGCGTGCTGGCCTTCGCCGACGGCCATTCCGAGAAGCACAACTGGAAGCAGAAGAGCACGCTGGAAATGACCTACGTCCCCTATCCCGACTGCATCCGCTGGCCCGTCACCGACGGCACCGACGACCTGGAATACATGCGTCGCGGCTACAACCCCGCCCGCTGAGCGTCGCTGCACGTCCGGGACATCCGGCTATGTGTCCTGCACTTTCCGCCGCAGCTCGGCGAGGCAATCGCGGCAGAGCAACTGGCCCGAATCGATGCGGGCCACTTCGCTGGGCAAAAGGTGGTTCCGACTGCAGCACTCGCAGACGGCGTTCCGCACCAACTCGGCGGGCGCCTCGCTACGATCCGGCTCAACCGGCATCTCGGCCGGAGCTTCTTCCACAACCTCCGCCACCAGAGCAACGTCCTGCGGCTCCGCTTCGGCGGGCGCCTCCACAGAGGGCGCCGGCGTCCCCCCGGCCTCCTCGCGCGCCTCGGCCTTCGGCTCCACAGCAGGCGCCGTCATCTTGCCCACGTCCTTGGGCGCCTCGGCCTTCGCCGGCTCGGCTGCCTCCAACAACGCGGCCGCCTGCCACATTTCCGCGGCGATCTCGGCCGCTTCCTGCTTGTCCGTCGCGGTTTCCCGAGAGCCCGCCCGCCGCAGAGGGCGCGACTTGGGCTTGTCCTCTCCCGGCAATTGCACGCGCCACCACCAGCGGCGGCCTCGTTGGTAAAAGGTTCCGGGCAACGTTGTCTTCAGCGATTCATCTGTCATTTGCTTTCGTCCTACCTGTTTCCGGGCCGGTCCTCCCTCGGGCATTTCTATTATACCATCTGAACGGGACTTCGCCAACGACGTCGGAGTCGCTCGGCCCTCGATGATAGCCCTCAGGTTCCGCCACACCCCGCGATCCTCAAGGCTCCTCCAGACTGTCACCAACTCGCGAAAGAGTTCGTGGCGGTGTGCGATCCGCTCGTCCCTGAGAAACTCCAGCCCCGGCCGCAGACGGTGGAAGTTCCGGGCGTGGCCGAAGTACTCCACCGTTCTCCGGCGTTCGTCTGCCATGAAAGTCTCAATCGTCTCGGCCCACACATCGCAGTCGCGAATCTCGCCCAGCAGACGTTGCAGCCCTTGGGCGCCCTCGATCGCGTCACCGAGCCGGTTTCCGCAGGCCGGATTGCATATCTCCAGCGTGTAGCGCAGCCGCTTGGCGGCGATCCGCATCCGATGGTGCTGCTCCTGTGCCTCGGGATCGTCCAGACACGGCTGCAGCTTACGGAGTCCTCTAAGCCGCTTGCGTATCTGCCGGCCGCTCCGGCGAAACGCATATTCGTTCTGCACCGAGGCCCCCCGCCGTCGCAAGGCTGGGCGGACCTGCTCGGCCCTGGCCCGCAGCTTCGCCAGCGCGGGCGAAGCCTCCAACCGGTCTACTTCCGCCAGCACCGCCGGTTGCAACGCCTCTCGCTGCTGCCGCAGGCGCAGCAGCCACCGCTCGACGCCGGGCCGGTTCTTCGCATCGCTTCCGCGCATCTCGGCTGCGACAGCCGTGGCAAACGCGATCTGCACGTCCTTGTCCCGGGCCTCCCCCAATTCTTTCGTTACCCGCCGGATCTCTTTTCGCCACGCGCGAACTTTCTTCGGCGGAAAGCAGCTCGCGAACACACATAACGCCGCCCGCAGCCGCCGCGACGCCACCCGCGCCTGATGCACGCATTCGACGTCGTCGTTGCGCCGAATCCCCGCCACCTGCCCGAACAGCCGGTTCAACTGCTTCCGCAAATAGCGCCAAGCCAGAAGTTGGAAACCCGCGTCAGAATTCACCATCCCACCTACGCGAAACTCCTCGAATCACATCGGCCGGGCCGCGCATGCCTACCACCACCCTGCCACATCACACACCATCTCAGCACCCGACCATACCACCCGGTGTTTGTCAACCTCCCAACCTCAATTTTCCTGCCGATTCGGCCCCGAACGCCACACACGGCCCAAATCCACCACCTCGGCGCGGCGGAGCTACCGCGTGACCTTGAGCCGACGGAGTGGGCCGCTGCGATACTCGCCTTCGATGACGGTTTGCAAAGGAGCCTGCAGCTTGAAACCCAATAAGCAACCGACCCGCTCGCGATCGCAGGACCGCGTTGCACTTCGCATGTTAATGCGCCTTAAGAATCATTCCTCTTTTTCGTCTGTTTTGGGTTGTTCTTCTGCCCCTTCCACTTCTCGGCCCTGGCGTCCGTGGCCCAACCCCATCCCTCCGGCATGCGGCCGCCTCGCCCGTCCTTCTGCCATGAGGTGTCCGGGGCAGGCAGTTCAGCAGTCCAGGCGTCGTAACGTTTACGCATGCTGGCCACGACATCCGGGTGGGCCCGGGCCAGATCGCGGGTCTCCTTCGGGTCGGCTTTCAAATCGAAGAGCCGCCAGCCGTCGGGGTATTTGATCAGCCGCCATTGCTTCCATCGCATCGCCTGGAGCTTTCGCCGCGGCGCGTCTTCCGGATCGACGTTGTGCCAGTACAATTCCTCATGCGCATCGCCGTTAGCCTCGCCCCTCAGATACGGCAGCAGGTTTTTGCCCTCGCATCGCTTCGGCAGCGGCTTGCCCGCAACAGCGGCTGCTGTGGCATAAAAATCCATCGTGCACATGAGGCCCTCGTAGGTCCTGCCCGACGGAATACCTCCGGGCCACGATATGATCGCCGGCGTATGGACCCAGCCTTCAAGTTGGGTTCCCTGGCCTTTCCCGCCGCGATAGGGTTCTGCGCTTCCCTGCTCCCCAAGATTCGGGCCGTTGTCTCCAGTAAGGAAAATGATCGTGTCCTTTGCCAAGTTGTGCTTCTTGAGCATAGAGAGCAGTTTCCCAACCGCATCGTCCACTGCGATCAAGGCGCCAGCCAGGGCTTTGCGCTTCCCCTTCGCTCTGGAGCGGTTCTGATAGTGTGCCGGCGTATCCCCGCTGGGCGAGTGGATGGCGTTCGGCGAGAAATACAAGAAGAAGGGCCTGTCCTTGTTCCGCTGGACAAACTCCGCCATGTAGTCGCCGTCGAGATCGGTCCGAAACACTTCGGATCCGTCGGGTCTCAGGCAGATGAACGGCTTCTTGCTCGGTGCGGACCTGGCGACCTCCATGAACCCGCGATCCAGCGGGCCCTGCTCCCTGGAGCCGATATCCCATTTGCCGATCATGCCGGTCACATAGCCGGTATCCCGCATGAACTCCGCCATCGTCGGATGGTCTGCGGGGATGGGCAGTCCTCTGGCCATGCCGGACTTGCCGAATCGTTGGATATACATACCGGTCATAACGCAGCACCGACTGGGCGAGCAGGGTGGATTGGTGACATAGGAATTCGTGCACTTCACGCCGTTAGCCGCAAGCGAGTCCATATGGGGCGTGGGAATATCCCGGCAGCCGAAGCTGCCCAGATCGCCGTACCCCAGATCGTCAATGAACAAGATGACAACGTTGGGCTTGCGCCCACGGGCCCGGATGATGCCGGGAAAGCCAATCGTAGCTGCCGCACCCAATGCCGCCGATCCTCTTATGAATTGACGCCTCGTCAGTTTTGACACAGCTCTACCTCCTTACTGAACTACGGACGGCTCGTGATGTCGTACCACCATCTTACCACGGACGAACGAAATGTCATCTATCCAATCTGTCACACACGTCCGGCACGAGTTTTGTTGCTCGTCCTTTTTATGGTATAATTGAGCGCATGAAAATCCTTGGTGCCTTGATACTCAGTGTGACGTTTTTGATGCCTGCCGGTGCTGCTGCAGAGTTCCCCGAGCTTGCGAAAGTATCCAATCTGCCGGGAATCGAGCCTCCGTCGCGTTTCACGTCGGACCTTCCGATCATCGTGGTGGAGAACTTCGGTGCCGGGACGATTCCGCGGCCGGGGGCCCCGTTCCAGGGCGCCTGGGCCTTCGTATTCGACGTTGATGAGATTACCGGTCGCAGTTCCCTGGCCAATGGCCCTGATGCAAGTATGCAGATCGGCATCCGGCGTCGCGGCCAGAGCTCCAGCGGTTTTCCCAAAAGTCAGTACCGGGTAGAGCTGTGGGATGAGAACGGCGAGGAAATCGATTACCCCCTGTTGGGTCTGCCGTCGGAATCGGACTGGGTATTCAATGGTCCGTACACGGACAAGGCGTTGATTCGCAACCCCCTGGCCTTTGCCCTGGGCCGCGCCATTGGGCTGGAAGCGCCGCGCACGCGGCATTTCGAAATGTTCCTCAGTACCAACGGCGGCAAGCTGACTTCCAGCGAGTACGTGGGCGTGTACGTGTTGATCGAGAGCATCAAGCGCAGCAAGAACCGAACGGATCTCAGGCGTCTGGACGTCACGGACAACACGGAGCCGCACATCAGCGGGGGGTACGTCATGCGTTTTGAACCCCCGGGAATCGCCAACGATGGTCCGCGCGCCACGGGCTGGAACTCGGTCGAGATCGTGGAGCCCGAGGAGCCGACCGCCGCTCAGAGGAACTGGATCGGGAGCTATCTCACGGACTTCGCCGCCACGCTCGGCTGGGACCGGGGCCAGGCCAACGATGACGGCGTTCCGGACAGCAACCCACTGACCGGGTATCCGGCGTTTATCGATGTGGACTCCTTTGTGAACCTGCTGGTGATCAACGAGCTGCTACGCGAACAGGATTCCTATGTGCGCAGCGACTTCATGTTCAAGGACCGCGAGGGCAAGCTGCACAAGGGGCCTCTCTGGGATTACAACCTGACTGTCGGAACGGGGTGTTGTTTCGACAACCGCAACCCCGCGGGCTGGCAGTACGAGCAGGACTACAACCGTGGCGGGCGCGATCACCGCTATGAGCCGGACTGGTTTGTGCCACTGCTGCGCTGCCCTCATTTTCGGCAGGCCTTCATCGATCGCTGGAGCCGATTGCGTACCGATGGCATCCTGGAGACGAACCAGCTCTTCGGCTTGATCGACAGCCTGGCGTACCCGTTGCACGAATCGGCGGTACGCAACTTCATCCGATGGGACAATCTCCGTGATGGTCACGTCGGTTTCCCGACGCCGGTCAGTAATACCTGGCCGGAGCAGATCGACGCGATCAAGAACTGGCTTACACAACGCCTGGCCTGGATTGACGGGCAGTTCCCTCAGGCCCCTGTCATCACGCCCGGCACCGGTGTGGTAGCCCCGGGCACTGACGTGACGCTCAGTGTGGCCGATGGGGTGATCTGCTGTACCCTGGACGGCTCGGACCCGCGTTTGCCAAACAACTCGCTTAATCCCGAGGCTTTGGTGCTCGGCATCGGTGCTTCGTCCAGAACGGAGACTCTGGTTTCCCGGGATGCCGAGCAGGTGCAGATCCTGCGTCCGATCAGGCCCTGGTCCGACGCTGCGTTGTGGACGGGGCTGGACTTCGATGCGGCCGACTGGTTTACGGGCCGAAATGGCGTGGGGTACGAGAACGTGCCAGCCGATTACGCCGGATTGATTCACGTCGATGTGGATGATCTCCCCCAGGGCCGGCCCTACAGTGTCTATGTGCGATACCCGTTCACGGTGCACGACCCGGAAACCGTTGACTTGTTGACCCTGCGTGTGAATTATGACGACGGTTTCGTGGCATATCTCAACGGGACGCGCGTTGCGGCGCGCAATGCCCCGACTGGCACCCCCCCCTGGAACAGCGCCGCCACCGACGACCACCCCGACAGCGCGGCGCTCGTAGCCGAGGAGATCGACGTCAGTGCCTTCTGGAACTCTCTGGTATCCGGCAACAACATCCTGGCCGTGCACCTGCTCAACCGTGGCGGCACCCCGAACATGTCCAACGCTGGCTGCACCAGCTCGGATATGCTCCTGATCGCTGAACTGGTTGGCGCCTGTGCCAATGCGGTCAGTAGCACGCTGACGGTGGACGGCAGCATGAAGCTGACCGCGCGCAGCTTTGACGGCGGAAACTGGAGCATGCCCGTCACCGCTACGTACGTGGTGGGCACGCCGGCCGATGCCGGAAATCTGGCGCTCACCGAACTGAACTACCATCCCGCCGACCCCAGCGGCGCCGAGCTTCAGGCGGACCCGAACGTCGGCGACGACGACTTCGAGTTCATCGAGCTGCGAAACGTCAGCAGTGGCCAAATCGACCTCACGGGTATCGCGTTCGTCGACGGAATTACCTTTACCATGCCTGCCTCGACCACGCTGGACCCCGGGAAGCGGATTGTCCTGGTCGAAAACCAGGCTGCTTTTGAGCTGCGCTATGGGGCCCAGCCAACCGTCGGCGGAACCTATGCCAAGAACCTCAGCAACAGCGGCGAAACCCTGGCACTGCGCGATGTCCAGGGAAACGATGTTTTCCGCTTCACTTTCGATGACGCGTGGTATCCCTCGACCGACGGCCGGGGATACACCATGGTGCTCAGAGATCAAGACCGCGTCCCGGACGACTACAACGATCCGCAGACGTGGACGACAAGCGATGAGATGCTCGGCAGTCCTGCGCGGTAAAGTGGAGGTGCATCCTGGTGCAATTGCACCGAAACGCTTCCATGGGTATGTAGCACCAATCCCGGGGCTCGCTCTCATATGCGTTATTCTTCAAGCGGAGAGGGCACTTGCCTCCAAGTGGTCGGCAAAGACAAGATTAGGGCTCATCCGGTTTCTGGGTAATTCCGTGTCTCTTGGGGGCTCTGCCTGCTGTCGATCTAAAAGTATCCGAAAACCGGATGAGCCATATATATCGTATCGGCAGATACGCCCCCTTGCGCCGGCACCTGTGCGGCCGCTGCATTTCTCACTTCCGCTACCGCCATCGTAGCTGCTTCAGCTCTTCTTCTGTGCGGATGAATCTGACCGTGCCGTCGTTGAGCACAACGCAACCGCCCTTCGGATCGTGGTTGTCGAACGTGAACAGGTCGGGCCCGCCGTGTTGATTCCACCCCACCTTCGTTTCGAATAAGAGAACCATATCCGCCGGCGAGTTGGCTTC
>Ga0272441_10015010_pt1 | contig 10897 bp, 8 predicted proteins | sample SSMProp6N_FD_193582 | JGI IMG/M metagenome (GOLD analysis project Ga0272441, IMG submission 193582) | Marine sediment archaeal communities from Little Sippewissett salt marsh, Falmouth, MA, United States - SSM-Prop-6N | ecosystem: Environmental > Aquatic > Marine > Wetlands > Sediment ...
CCGAAGTTATTTCACCCATCAAAATTCGATAAAGTTCCAGTTCCGTCAAGCTTTTTCGCCCGTTTTTCACCTTTTGAACCATTGTCTGGAATATATCATATCGATCCCACCGCGTAAACTTGACTGCCTTGCGAGTAAGAGATACCCTTGAATATCAATGTTTTTTAGGTCTGAAGGGGCTATATTAACCCGCATCCATGAGCAATGAATCCAATATAGACTATTAGATGTCCAAAATAGAGAAAAAACGCGCGGCCAGGATAGCGGCATCGCTCGAGAAACATTACGGTAAACCGCGACCTATGAGCCGGGACCGCGAGGACCCTCTTTATGTCCTTGTTTTGACTATACTTTCTCAAAACACAAACGACGTAAACCGAGACAGGGCGATGGAGCGGCTCCAAATTCGTTTTCCCGAATGGAAAGACCTGGCCCGCGCAAACAGGAGGAGCATAGAGTCGGCGATCCGGGTCGGAGGACTGGCGAATCAAAAAAGTGCGAGGATAAAAGAAGTGATGAAGTGGACAAAAGCTACTTTCGGGGACTATTCACTGGATAAAATGAGTGAAATGTCCACTGAAAAGGCTTACGAAACGCTGACCGCTTTAAAAGGCGTGGGGCCCAAAACGGCCTCGATAGTGCTCCTGTTCGGTTTCGACAGGCCACTGTTCCCGGTAGATACGCATATCCACCGCGTATCCACTAGACTCGGCTTTCTCAAACCGGGGACAACGGCCGCGGAGGCTCACACCGTACTCGGGAACATTTTCGACCCGAAAAACTACTACTCCATACATATAAATATAATCAACCACGGAAGAGCGCTGTGTTCCGCGAGAAAACCGTCTTGCGCGAAATGTTTTCTTGCGGATGAGTGCCCTTGGCCGGAATCGAACCCGGAAAAGCGTAATTGAGAAAAAATGACAGTTTCCGATAAAATAAAGGGAGTAATAGACGCCATAAGACGCCGGACGGCGATGGCCAACCGGCTTGGCGCGTCGCTGTATATCGTGTCCGTCCTGTCGGCGTCGGTACTTCTGGCCACCCTTCTGTTCGGACTGATTTCCCCTGAAATTCCTCCCGCCTGGGCGGCCGCTTTATTGAAGGTGTTTTCCATTGCGGGCCTTTTGGCCGCGATTGCGGCGCTTTTCATCAAAGGCGCAACACCCGGAAGACGGCCCATGGTCATAGCCATGGAAAAAGCTCTCGGCGGTCTGAACAACGAACTTATCGTAAGCTACGAACTTATCGAATCGAAAAAAGTCGATCGCAATATCTACAGCGACGAGCTGGCGTCCGCTCACATCTCCCGCGCGGCGGAAAGGATTTCGTCACTCGATTTTTCGCCGGTTATACCCTGGAGTCGGCTCAAAAGGTCGATCGCCATCGCCCTGACAATCGTCTTGACGGCGATGATCGTCGGCTTCATTATGCCGGAGGGTTTCCGGGCGGGGACGTCTTTCCTTGTCGCGCCGGACTTGAGGCCGGACGAAAACGGCAACGGCGTGAAAGAAGAAATCCCGCTGGCGCTCGGAGACGTCGAAATACGATACGAATATCCATCATACACGGAGCGCGGCCCGTCCCAATGGGAGCTTTCCGACGGATCGATCAAAGCCATAAAGGGGTCGATAGCTTATATGAGAGCGCGAAGCGCCGACCGGATCGCGAACGCGACGGCAAGACTCGAAGACTCGAACATACCGGCGACCGTAACTGATTTCAAGATTATCGAAATCTCCATACCCGTAATGAAAAGAGGCTCATTCAAACTCGAAGCGACTGGTGCCCAGGGCGAAATTTACACCGAAACCTCGGCGCATAAAATCGAAATCGTACCCGACAAATACCCGAAAATAGAACTTGTATCGCCAAAGGGCGACGTCGAGGTGGAAGAGGCGGAAGTGCTGGAATTGACCTTCCACTCCGAAGACGATTTCGGTATAAAAAGCGTCGATGTGGTTTACTGGCTGCGCGGGCGGGAAGACAGAGTGTCCGTGATGACTCCGGAATCCGGGCAAAGGGAAGTGGCGGGGACATTCAACTGGGACATCGGCGCGCTGGGTCTCAAACCGGGAGACAGGGTCCGCTATTATGTCGAAGTAACGGATAACGACGAAGTGTCCGTGCCGAAAAAATCGGCGAGCAACGCTAAAGTGCTGGAGGTATTCGACCCGAAGAAAATCCACGGTGAAATCGTCGACAAGCAATGGGAATTGCTTAAAAAAATAGTGCATCTTCTGGGAGACGAACTTATCCACGACCCCCCGCGCGGCACAGTGTTGAGTAAAGCACAGGTCGAACCGGAAAAGAAGCTGCACGAAAAGATTGTCGATGTTCACGGTTTCACGGTGGAATTGCTCGCGGCGATGAAAGACGACAGATACTCGGAAGCCGGAACTTATATGGTGCTCGGCAACATAAGAGACGACCTCGACAACCTAGCGGACGCAAGGAAAAAACGTCTGGATTCCAGAGTACTTCGAGCCTCTTTGTTTTCTAGTCTGAAGGAAAGGGAAACACCCGTGGTCGAGCGGGACGTGATCGACCTCGACAAAACCCTCGAACGCCAGAAACTGCTCGATTTCATGGCGGCTTCGGACGAATTACTCGACGCTCAACGATCCATAAGCGATCTGCTGGCGAAAGCCAAGTCCGGCGACAAGGACGCTCTGGCCCAACTCGAAGCGGAAATCGAAAGAATGAAACGCGCGATGGCTCAGATGATGGAGGCAATGGCGAAAGGCTCGAAAAGCCTGCCCGAAGAGTTCCTCAACACCGAGGCGCTCAAGCAGATGCCGATGAGCGAGGCCGCGAATTCGTTTGACGCCCTGCAAAAAGCCATAAACGACGGCGATATCGAAAGCGCGCTCGAAATGGCGAAGCAGTTGCAGAATTCAATTGCGAGAATGATGTCGGCCATCGAGGGGGGCATGCGGCAGTTCGGTCAAAACAAGTACGGCGAGCAGTTCGCCGAATATATGAAAATTATCGAAGATATCGACGCGGCAATATTAAAGCAGCGAAAAATATACGAGGAAACACAAAAAATCGGGGTCGGCGACCAGGAGGAAATGCTGGGCAGGCAGGAGAAAAAATTGAACGACTCCATCGACAAACTCCATGCCCTGGTCGAAGAACTGACGGGTATCGTCAAAACCGCTCGATCCGATGCGAGAAAACTCAAACCACCCGAAAATAAAATGGACCGTAGCGTTTTTTATAACGCGCGTAACGGCGCCGTGAACGCAATGTACCGTATGGAGAGAGATTCGGACTACGTAAAAAACCTGCTCGAAACGCGGGATATGTACCGGTTCAAGCGCGAGATACTCACATGGGACGTACACGTAAATAACGTCAAAGATGAACTTGTCGTTATAGAAAAACTCGGCGAGTTCGAAAACGACGAAGATAAATCGCTCGTCGGGCAAGCGGTACGCATGCGGGAAATCGTCGATGAAATCCTCAAGATGCTGGACGAGATATTGATCTCGCCGGACCGTATGCCGTCCAGAGCGGAAAAGAAAAGGATGGACGAACTTTCGGAGCGGCAACTGCAACTGGAAAAGGAAACCGCGGCCCTCGAAAAACGTCTTAAAAAACTGAGGGAAGAAGTGCCGATGATATGCTCGGCCTGTCAAAAACGCATCGGCGACGCTTCTAAAGCCATGAACCGGGCGGGCGGAAAACTGGGCGAATCGTCTCCGAACGGAGCCTTGCCGCACGAGGCGGAGGCGCTCAAGAACCTTGAGAAGGCGTCGGAGAATCTAAAGAATATGGGCCAGGGGATGGGCTCGGGCATGGGTGGTGGAATGTTTTTGCCGATGCCGATGGGCGGTGGCTCAAGTATGGGCGGAAACCGCAAAAACGGATACCAGACGCCCGGAACGTTTGTGCCCGGAAAGGTCATGATACCGGGCCGGGCGGGATATAAAGTGCCCGAAGAATACCGGAAGGAAATACTCAGGGCCATGAGGAACAAGTCTCCCGAAAAATACAGGGAACTCAACAGGGATTATTACAGGAAACTTGTGGAATGAGGCGCCGATGAAACATATCAAAAAACATAGTTACTCGAATATCGCGTTTGTGTTAATCCTTTTGCTGATGTGTACCGCCGTTTTCGGAGCCACGAGGAACGTCGAAAACATCCCCCCCGCCGAGGTTCCCGAAAGACACGATGTCGGATACGTGCCGGTAAGCGATCCGCTCGCGATCAGGGGTGTCGCGGCCCTCGCCTCATGGGACCTCGCCGCAGCGGACAACGTGGCCGAACAAATGAAGACCGAAGGGAAATGGTCCTCCAGAGACGCCCTTGCGTTCAGGTCGCGGCTGGCTTTTTTCCATGGGGATTACGCGCTCAGCTCACAAATATACGAAGAACTCAACTCCGCATACGACGTGAAAGACCCCGAGAAATTCGGCGAGAGGGTAAAAAAACTCGCCGAAATAATGAAAGGGGTTAAATCCTTCGAAAGCGAAAATTTTATAGTAAGAGTCACCCCGGGCCCCGATGAAATATTGATTTACGACGCCCTCGAAACTCTCGAAAAAGCGTACGACATACTTACCGTGGACCTCGACGTCAAGCCGACATCGAAAGTGGTTCTCGAGGTTTTCCCGTCGTTCGAATCGTTCGAACTGGCTTCGGGTTTGTCCGAGGAAAATGTCGAGACGACCGGCACCGTCGCGGTATGCAAATTCGCCAGATTAATCGTCACAACGCCAAGGGCCCTCATGCGGGGCTATGAGTGGCGGGACACGATAGCCCATGAGTTCGTGCATTACCTCATATTTCTGCGGGCGGGTTACAATTGCCCGATCTGGCTGCACGAGGGCATCGCGAAGTATGAGGAAAACAGGTGGAGAAACCAGAAGGGCGGACAGCTCAGTCCCATATCTCAAAGCCTGCTGGCGGCCGCGATAAAACGTAACAACCTCATCACATTCAAGGAAATGGACCCCAGCTTCGCTTTGCTTCCGAGCGCCACGGCGGGGCAACTCGCATTCGCCGAGGTCGTCTACTGCGTCAAGTACCTTGTGCACAGGGGCGGGTTCAAACTGGTTCTGAACATATTGGACAGACTCCGCAAAGACAACGATTACGAAAAAGCGATATCGGCGGAGTTGGGAGAACCTTATCCCAGGTTCATGGCGAAGTGGAAAAAGTTCATGGCGCAAAGCGACCTCGAATCGATCGAAGGCGTCGATATCGTAGGCATCAAAATAAGGAAAACCGGAACCCGAAACGAAGAAGAGGAAGAAGAGCCCGAAGAGGAATTCGACGAGAACGACCCCGCCGACCGTTATTCCAGGCTGGGGAAATTGCTGCAAAACGAGGGGCGCGACGCCGCGGCTTTGATCGAATACAAGAAGGCTCTCGAAATTCAGCCCAATAACGTTTATCTGATGAACAAAACCGCGTACATGCATATGAGGCTCAAAAACTTCGACGACGCAATCCCCCTGCTCGAAAAAATCGCCCACATATATCCGGATGCGTTCCCCGCCACATACAAAAGACTGGGAATCATATACCGTCACAGAAGAGATTACGAAAAAGCGAAAGAATATTTCGAACTGAGCACCGATATCAACCCTTATGACCATGAAGTGCAATCCGCGCTGTGGAAGATATACTCGGAACTCAGCCTCGAAGACGAGAGACTGGAAGCCCAACGAAAGTTGGCTATACTCGTACCGATGTCGACCACTTCGGGACCGGTGCGATAAACCTGAAATCCGAATTCGGAGTAACAATGAAAACCGGACAAATTCCAAATCGCGACCTCGCCTCGGTCGAAGAAATAGCTCAAGCTAAAAAACACATCGCGGACGAGGTCGGAAAAGTAATAATAGGCCAGGACGACGTTATCGAACTGCTCCTGATCGCTCTTTTTTCACGCGGACACTGCATCTTCGTCGGAGTGCCCGGCCTGGCGAAGACACTGCTCGTAAGCACTCTCGCCCAGGCGCTCGACCTGTGCTTCCAGCGCATCCAGTTCACACCGGACCTGATGCCGAGCGACATAGTCGGAACGGACATTCTCCAGGAAGACCACACGACCGGGAAACGTTTTTTTCATTTCGTCAAAGGTCCGGTATTCTGCAATTTGCTCCTGGCCGACGAAATAAACCGCACCAGCCCCAAGACACAGGCCGCGCTGCTGCAGGCCATGCAGGAATACAAGGTTACGGCGGGAGGACAGACTTTCGATCTCACCCGCCCTTTCCTGGTGTTTGCGACCCAGAACCCCATTGAACAGGAAGGCACATATCCCCTCCCGGAAGCGCAGTTGGACCGGTTTATGTTCCATATAGACGTCGATTACCCGAGCGCCGCCGAGGAAGTCACAATCGTCGAAAGCACCACGAGCGCTTACGAACCGGACGTGAAACCCATACTCGGCCCCGAAAAGATCGTCGAGTTGCAGGAGTTGGTGCGCCGCGTACCCGCGTCGGACCACGTGGTTAAATACGCCGTCAACCTCGCGCGCCGTACCCGTCCCGAGCACGAAAAAGCGCCGGATTTCATAAAGGAATGGGTCGCGTGGGGAGCCGGTCCGCGAGCGGCGCAGTATCTGACACTCGCCGCCAAAGCGCGAGCGGTGCTGCACAGCCGGTACGCCGCAACATGTGAAGACGTGCGGGAAGTGTTGCTGCCCGTGTTGAAACACCGCGTACTGACCAATTTCAGGGCCGAAGCCGAGGGAGTGGCGAGCAACGACATCGTCGCGAAGCTGGTGGACACCGTCAAGGAAGACGAGGAACTCTCATAAATCGAATTTTTTGAGCTGATATTTCGAAGTGAAAATTTCCATGGAGTACGGCGGGCAAATTCCGATTGTTTTGTTAAGATAAGTTTTCGCGCTTTTTTCGTTTCGATACAGTTTCATTTGCGCGACCGCGAAATAAGTTTCGCATAAACGCTTATTGCCGCCCCGATTACTTTTTTTCATCTCATTAATAAGCCGTTTTTCATCGGACCTTCCGGCCATGTATTCCAGGATCGGCTTACGCCATTCGACATAGTCGCCGTCCTCGATAAAATCTTCCAGCGCCCCGACAACCCACTTGTCGTCTCCCTTGCGCCATTGCGCGCATACTCCCAACACGACGGCCCGGCTTCCACCCGGAAATGGCGCGTACATCGACTTGGCCCTGTTGCAGTCGTCGTAAGCGCTCGAATAATCTCCACCGAGGTATTCGACGGCGCACCGTCCCAAATGCGCGTCGGGGCTGATTTTGTGGGTCCACACGGCTTTATTGTACATATCGCGGGCCGAATCGATATTTCCCTTCGAAAACTCGATATCGCCCAGTGCGACAAACGGCTCGGGGACGTCGGGGAATTCTTTGCGCGCTTTTTCAAAATACTCGACGGCTTTTTTTATATTTCCCGCCCCCCAAAGCGTATAACCGTACAACACAAGCGAATATACATCGGGCTCTTCGGTGGATTCGAAATATTTATCGAGGTCGCGGGCCGCCTTTTTATAATTCCCCAGACTCATCGAAACATAAGCGCGGTCCGGAAGCACACCGTTCATAGAAACGTCCAGTTCGAGGCATTTATTCAAATGCAGGAGTGACTTTTCCAGGTCGCCCATGTGGAGAAGCGCTATACCCATATGCATATGGCAATCGGCGCACGCGGGGTTGTTTTCGAGCGCTTTCCGGGCCGTTTCGACGGCATCGTCAAGATGCCCCGTCATGAGGTGCGAATAAGACTCGTTCGAATAAGCCCTCGCTTTGTCCGCAGGTTCTTTATACAGGTTCGCGGCCGTATGAAAATCTCCGGCGGCTCGATAATAATCCTCGGTTTCCATTTCGACTTCGCCCCTGTGGAAAAACGCGGGCGCATATTCGGGATCGAGCCTGACGGCATAAGTGAAATTGCTCTTCGCTTTTTCCAGATCGCCTTCTTCCATCTTCTTTACACCCTGTTCAGTCAAGTATTCCGCCATTGCCTTGCGGTCGGCGCAGGATGAAAGCAGTGCGCAAAGAAACAAAACGAGCGCCACCGCAGGCAGCGCCCGTTTTTTTAATTTATCGCTTTGATCGAAAATTTTCATCTTGGGGCTTAATATAGCCCAAAGATGGGGTTTCGACATCAAAATCGTTTTAAACGTATTCGACGACGCAACTCCCGATCAGGGTTTCTCCACGTACTGGAAAGTAACCAGTATCTCGTCGAGCTTGGGTTTTCTTTCCTCGAACTTGTCTTTTTCCGTGCCCGTGAAAATGGCGTAGAAATACGGGTCCTTCTTGGTGAAGAAGCACATAAGCCTCAGCTCTTCACCGCCGAACATCGCATCGTAAATCACGTAAACGCCCGAGAGGTTGTTGAATCCCCGTTTCTGTTTTTCGACGACCGTGGCGTTCTCCAGGATTTTCTTTTCGAGAAATTCCATGAAAGTGTCCAGGTCCAGGCCTTCACCGACTTCCATGCTCGCGATAGCCGCCACCATCGTCAGTTTTTCGTCTTCGGCGTTGTTTGCCAGGACCAGGTGCGCCTGCTTGTTTTCGGGACCGACCATCACTTTATAAGTGGTGTTCCATCCATCCGGAATCCTAACTTGCGCATGATGATTCGCATTGGTCATCCATGCCGCGTAAACCGTCACTACGGAGAATGCCAGCACCGCCGCGCAGATCGTTAGAGTTCTTTTCATGCCTATTTCCTCCTCTTTAAACGAAATGTTTTAATGCCGCCTTTATACTTTTTACAGGTGGCGCTATCGACCAAGAACCGTCATCGGTCTTGTGCATTTTACCTATGCGTTCCGGCAAAGCCATCCTTATTTTTCCGTTCTTGACCTTCTTATCCGAACGCATCGCCGTCACGACTTCCTCGGGCCTCACCCCCCTCGGCAACTTGAGTTTAAATCCCAACCGGTCGAGCAATTCGTTCTGCCGTTCGAGATCCCCTTCGGGAAAGATTCCCATCTTTTTCGCCACGGTTCCTTCGACGGCCATTCCCAGGGCCACCGCCTCGCCGTGTAAAGTTTTGAATCCCGACAATTTTTCGACCGCGTGCGCCGCAGTGTGTCCGTAATTCAAAACCTGTCTGTAATTACCCTCCCGCTCGTCTTTCGAGACCACCGCCGCTTTTATAGAGCAGTTTTTAGCCAGGACGGGTTCATAAGTATCGAAATCGGATTCCAACAGTTTTTCCGATTTTTTATAGAGGGTATTGAAAAACCCGTTATCCGCCACCACCGCGTGTTTTACAACCTCCGCCAGTCCCGCTCTTACCTGCCTTTTGGGAAGCGAAGCCAAAAGCGCCGGGTCTATAAAAACTCCTTTCGGCTGATGAAACGCGCCGACCATGTTTTTCCCCGCGGGGGTGTCCACCGCGACCTTGCCGCCCACAGAGGCATCCACCATCGCCAGAAGCGTCGTCGGCACCTGAACAAACGGTATACCCCGCATGTAAGTGGCGGCCACAAAACCGGCGAGGTCTCCCGTCACTCCACCACCGAGAGCTATTATACACCCATCGCGACCCAAATTTCCAGCAAAAAGTTTATCTTCGAGCCTGGTCTTGACATTTCGGTTCTTGTTTCTTTCACCGCTTTTGAACGTATATATATCGCATTTCAACCCGGCTTTTTTAATTAATTCAATAAGTTGTGCGCCATAAAGCCGCGCGACCCTGTCGTCGGCCACCACGGCGTAATAGGCCGCCAGCGGTAATAAATCCGGAATTTTACCGAAGATACCGTTCGATACGGACACATCGTAGGAATTGTCCCCGCCGCCCGCCAGTTTTACACGAACTTTTCGCATCGTATTAGTTTAAGACATCGGCACTAAAGGGGCAAGACTAATCGCCGTCCGCGAAAAAACCGAACCTTTCGATGCTTTTCGCGCGCGCCCCCTCGATCTCGATACATACCCCCATAACCGCCTGGTTTTCCTTTTCGGGTTCGAGCCGCCGGGGTATTCCGTCCAGAAACCGGACCATAACGTCCTCGTGTCGATACCCTATAACTCCCGCGGTGCCGCCCGTCATGCCCAGGTCGCTTATATATGCCGTTCCTCCCGGAAGGATTTTCTCGTCGGCCGTCTGCACATGCGTGTGAGTCCCCACCACGGCGGCTATCTTGCCATCGAAATGCAACCCGAAAGCCTCCTTCTCGCTGGTCGCTTCCGCGTGCAAATCCACGACGACCGCGTCCGCGTCCTCCAAGTCACGCAGCAGGCGCCCCATGGTCCGGAAAGGACATTCGCACGGCGGCATCGTAACCCTTCCCTGCAAATTCACCACCGCAACCATGGAGTCTTCGGCGGGCAAAACGACCCACCCCTTACCGGGAGCGCTGGACGGATAATTGGCCGGCCTGACCAACCTGCTTTCTTCGTCGATCCATGTCTCGATTTCCCGCTTGTCGTATATATGGTTACCGCCGGTAATTACATCGACACCCATCTTAAACAGCTCGCGAAGCACTTTCCTCGTTATGCCGTAACCCCCCGCGGCGTTCTCGCCGTTGGCGACAACCAGAGCCGGGTCGTATTCGTTCTTGAGACGGGGCATCGTTTTCGATAAAAAGCTTCTGCCCGGTCTGCCGATAATGTCTCCTATAAAAAGAATTCGCATGATGGTATGATATTAGCCTATCGAGAGCGCGGCAACCGCGAACTTATCAGAGCTCGTGCTTGTGGGAGGCAATTCGATGAGTATGTCTCGACGTATTAAGGGAATGCGGCACTTCAAGCCCGGTACGTTCCATCAACTCTTTATCGGCGAGCACAACCCGGGGATCGCCGTCCGCCACGAGAGCGCCTTCGCGCAACAACAGAACGCGATTGCACAAATCGAGCACCATCTCCAGATCGTGGCCGGTTACAATACGGGTGTTTTTCAATTCTCCAAGCTGATTTATCA
>Ga0272441_10015012_pt1 | contig 10896 bp, 8 predicted proteins | sample SSMProp6N_FD_193582 | JGI IMG/M metagenome (GOLD analysis project Ga0272441, IMG submission 193582) | Marine sediment archaeal communities from Little Sippewissett salt marsh, Falmouth, MA, United States - SSM-Prop-6N | ecosystem: Environmental > Aquatic > Marine > Wetlands > Sediment ...
TTCTTCAATACGGAAGTGAGTTCTATCAATTCTTCTGTGCCCGTAAAATTACCAGGAGGATAGATCAGGCCGGTAGAAATACCAAAGGCACCTTCTTCCATTGATCGTTCAAGGAGTTTTTTCATTTGGGCCATCTCTTCGGGGGAAGCAGGTGAAGAATCGAACCCTTTCACCGCTATTCTTATGGTGCCCTGCCCTACGAAGGGTGCCAGGTTCTGTCCCATTCCCCTCTCTTGAACCTTCTGATAATATTCCCCGAAACTTTTCCAGTCCCATTCATAGTCGAAACCCGGGTGGAGAAAGGGCAGGTTGTACTTGACCAGAAGATCTAACCTCATCGGTTCCACAGGGGCCATGGAAAGGCCGCAGTTACCCGCTACAGACGTGGTAACCCCCTGCAATACCGAACTTTCAGCCTGAGGGAAGGGGAGGATCCCCTGGTCGCAATGGTTATGAAGATCTATAAAACCCGGGCAGACAACCCTTTGAGAGGCATCTATCGACAACCTGCCCTCCTGAGGGGAAATTGAGCCTATCCTTACTATGACTCCGTCCTTTATTGCCAGATCTTTCCTGACGTAAGGATTACCGGCGCCATCGATTACCATGCCATTATTTATTACCACATCATATTTTTTTTCCATCTTTACAGAATCTCCTTCTGTTCGTTGAAATAAAAGGGCAATTATTCCTGACTGAAACTTACCAGGGGCCCACTACCTGGGGTCCAAGGACTACCGTTGGAAGCCAGCATGAAAGGCCGGGAATATACGTGGTGAGCAAAAGGACAGGGATACCGACAAATACAAGAAGCAGCATCATAGGCTTTATAAGTTCACCAGATGGCACACCAGATAATCTTGACCCAACGAAGATAGACATGGCAAAGGGTGGTGTCATTACCCCAAGCCCAACGTTCAGGATAATAATGGCACCCAGATGGACAAGATTGATGTTGAACTCTGCCACAAGAGGTAGTATCAGTGGAACTGCAAGGATCAGAATAGGAATACCCTCGATGAACATACCCAGGATCAGGAGAAATACATTTATTGACAACAACACCAGGACCTTGCTGTCAAACATGCCAAGCATCATTGCTGCAAAGGATTGGGCTACTCCTTCTCTTATGAGGAAGCGGGTAAAGACCGTCCCCCCGGCAATAAGCATCCCTATCATTCCCAGGGTAACGAGAGTACTGAAAGTAGCCTTCCAGAAAGTCTCACGATTCAAGTCCCTGTACATGAAAAGGCCAACAAAAATGGTATAGATAACCGCTATTGCCCCGGCTTCGTTGGGAGTACATATCCCTCCGTATATACCCACCAGAATTATTATAGGACAACCGAGGGCAGGAAGCGCCGCCCATGTAGCAGAAAGCCTCTCTTTCATAGTCTCAGTGAAAGTTTCGGGTAATTCCTTGGCCTCTTCAGAAGGGATCATATATTTATCAACGATAAAGTAATTCATGATAGCATAGCCTGAAGCGATAAGAAGCCCGGGGAATACAGTTGCAAGGAACAGTGCTGCTACTGACTGTTGTGCAACGAGACAATAGATCAGGGCAGGCACACTCGGAGGGATCATATAGCCCAGGAAACTGGATGAACAGAGAACCGCCGTAGTATACCTTCTCTGGTAGCCATATTTCTCAAGCCTCGGTACAAGAAGGGGGATCAGGGCGGAAATACATGGAACAGAAGATCCTGTAAGGGCACTCATGAAAAGGGTCGCAATAATACCCACAAGTATAAGCCCGCCTTTGACGCGCCCCACCAGGGCATATGAAAAACGTACTATTCTGTCCGCCAGGCCTGCCTCAGAAATGAGGCTTCCAGCATATACAAAAAACGCTATAGCCATGAAAACATCCGTAAAAAGAGCATGATGAAAAGTTCCAGCAATAAAGGAAAGAGGGGCCTCAATAAAGAACAGACCACTGGCTGCGCTGATGAGGAATACCCATCCGAGAGGCAGCCCAACAGCAAGGGTAAGAAGGAAAATGATCAGCGAAAAGACTATCCCGGTATTCATTCCTGAGTACCCCCTTTAAACGATTTCCTCTGAAGCATTACTTCTTTCAGATCTTCGATGATCTGTATGGAAAGATGAAGGATAATAAGACATATCATGGTAAACATGGAATACACAAGCCAGCTTGTATTGAACCATCTGACAAGCGTTCCAAATTCCGGATACTTCAGGGATCTTAGAAAAAATTTGTACACCGGGAAATAAAAGATCAGGGCTACACACAGGGAAGCTATACTTCGCACAAGGAAATACAGGCTTCTTGCAAAAGGCCTGCTCATGAACAAATGCTCCTGGAGCATCTCAACAGCAGTATGACCTCGTTCTCTTGTTGTGAGGGCTACAGTAATAAAAACGGTAAGAACAAAGATATATAGAGCCAGATCGTTGATCCACATCACTTCAAAATGAAGCCAATACCGGTTAATGACCTGGATGAAAATAAGAACTGTGGTAATGATCAGTCCCACAGAGCTCACTATATTCTCCAGTATTCGCAATACTTTCATTATTTTTTCGAACACAAGGCCACACTCCTTCAAAACACGATTTTACGGAACTTATCCTCTGTGTTCTGGTGTTGTCGTGTCAGATAAACTTCTGGCACGACAACACCATTTAGTGAAGACCGTTCCTTATCGTGCAATCCTGAGGGAAAGCACAAGATTTCAATGAAACAACGAAGAATATTACTGCTCCATTTCCACCTGTTTTCTGATACCATCAAGCTCTGCAAGGATCTTATCTGTCATATTCTGGCCCGGATAATGTTTTTCCAGCCATGGTGTGCAAAGCTCTTCCCATATAGTCCTCATATTTGCCTTTTCACGGAAGGTAGCTCTTTCTTCGGATGTAAGGTAAGTGATCGTGAAATTAGGCTGCTTTGAGAGCCATTCCATTTTTTCCCTGACAGCTCTTCTCTGGAGCTCGTACTGATGCTCCTCAGCTATCATGGCTGCTTTGTTGATGGCATCTTTGAACTCCTGGGGAAGAGCATCCCATTTTTCCTTGTTCACCACTACATTGTTCGCATCCCATGCAAAATCAAGAGCAGTGTAATGTTTCAATACCTCGTAATGCCTTTCTTCCACAAGTGAAGGCCACATGGACCAGCATCCGTCCACAACTCCCCGGGATAGAGCATTGTAGAGCTCTGCCCAGGGCACTGTCTGGAGGGTCATCCCTGTACCCTTACCCATATTCTCAAGGGTTTTGACAAAACCAAGGGAAGAAGAGACCCTGAGTTTAAGATTTTCGAAATCCTCTGGTTTCTTGATGGGTCTGACGTTATTCCCTATACCGTAAGATCCCTGTGACTGGGAGAAGAGCATGTGCATGCCCACTTCGTTGTATGCCTCTTCCATGACCTTGTAAAGAATGCCGTCAGGACCTGTGTAGGCAAGAATGGCCTCATCGAAATTGGAAATGGTCCAGGGCATCCAGTTCAGCATCCCGCCAGGTACCAGATTCACATAGGGGGCGAATACACCTATCTCTACGCTACCTTCCTGAACGGCATGGAAAGACTCATCGTGGGTGCCAAGAAGACCATCAGGATAAAGCTTGATCTCCATCTTCCCATCTGTGTAGGCCTTGACGAGATCACAGAAAAGCTCATAGGATTTCTGATTGGTTGGTCTTACCCATGGCTGGGCAAATCTCCACTTGTACGTGGGCTCCTCATCCTTTGCTTCCACTCTGGAAACCTGGAAGGCTGCAAATAAACCGGCCATAACGAACGCAAAAACCAAGATCCTGAAAAATCTGTTCCTGAATAAGTTCAACTCAAACCCTCCTTTGATCGTGATACTCTTTCCCATCCCCTGGATGGAACAGGGAAAATCGAAACACACTCATTACACTGACCACATCAACTGAAAAACAATCACTCCTTTTTTATTCAGGTTATACATAAAAAGCAAAATTCTAAAAAGAATCAACTCAGGACAGGCCTTTGGCTCTATCCTTTTTTCAGAACTCTCCCCTTGCGGAAACCGGTTAATTCCCCATCCTTCAGGGCCTGTTCTCCATTTACCAACACATGGACTATCCCTTCAGGATATTGATTGGGTTCCCGGAAGGTCCCCCTCTCATGGACTTTATCAAGGTCGAAAATGGTGATATCCGCCTTCATCCCCTCCCTTATCAGCCCCCTGTCCTTAAGACCAAGTCTCTGGGCAGGTCGGGCCGTCATTCGTGAGATTGCCTGGGGAAGCGAGAGAACACCCTGTTCCCGGACATATTTCTCCACTAACCTGCAGGTGCTTCCAAAAGCTCTGGGGTGAGGTTTGCCTCCCACAATGGCATCGGAACAAAGGGTCATGTAATCACTTTTCATGAAGGATTCCACGTCCTCTTCCGCACCGTAGAACTGGGTCATCACCACTCTTCCCTCCTCTGAGATCAGGAGATTGCATAAGGCCTCAAAAGGAGACTGATCGGTGATCTTTCCTATCTCGTCAAGGGTCTTACCCTCGGCAAAACGGTTAGTATCGGTGGAAACCGAATTTATGAGAATACCGTCCCATCCGCAATGGGCAACCCAGTTTTCCCACCTTTCCACTTTTTCACTTTCCACTATCATCCTTATCTCTTCACGAATATCAGGGTCTGATAGTCTTTCAAGAAGTTTTTCAGTTCCCCCGGTATGAAACCTCGGAGGTATGAGGGCATCAAGCATGGTGCTGCCCGCTGTATAGGGATACTGGTCAAAGGTCACATCAAGCCCTTCCGTTCTCATTTCCTCTATCAGCGCAAGGGCTTCTCCGGATTTACCCCAGTTGACCTTCCCGGCCACCTTCAAATGAGAAATATGAAGGGGACATTGGGCTTCCATGCATATCTCGGAAACCTCCCTGATGGAATCCAGAAGATAATTGCCCTCATCACGCATATGGACAACGAAAAAACCGCCCTTGCTACCTGTGACCCTGCATAGTTCGACCAGCTCTCTCCTGTCCCCGTACATGCCTGGAGGATATATCAGACCCGTAGAAAAACCGCAGGCTCCCTCGTCGAGTGCCATTGACAGGAGGGAACTCATCTTTTTCAGCTCCCCCTTTGACGCCGGGCGATCATCCCAGCCCATAGCCTCGACACGTACGGAGCCGTGGGGGACAAGCATCATGTAGTTGGTCGCAGGTTCAGCCCTGTCAAGGAAATCCAGGTATTCCTCCATACTGTTCCATGGCCATTTCTCGATATAGCTGCCAAGAAGCCCCGAAACCCGGAGCTTCATCTCCTCTTTTACCGAATCGCTCAGGGGAGCTACTGAAAGTCCATCCTGACCAATGAGGGAGGTGGTAATACCCTGTTTAAGTTTTTCCTTTTCCTCCGGGTGAGCAAAGACCCTTAGGTCCCAATGGGTATGCATATCAATGAAACCAGGGGTTACGTACAGGTCTTCCGCATGGATAACAGGACAATCCTGTTCCTCCATTTGAGATGAGATCCTTACGATCTCCTCTCCCTGGATACCAAGGTCCGCCCTGAACCAGGGATTCCCTGTACCATCAAGGATCCTTCCGTTTTTGATAACCAGATCCATCAACACACCTCCTAAATTCATGGAAATGAATATGTCAAAAATGGAAACCGAAAGTTTGATTTCAACATGAATATGAATAAATGACTTTGCGAAAAGAAGACTTTATGAAGTGCAGGAACATGAAATTACTGTTTTATTATTAGTACGAATATTAAAAGAATTCAGCAATCTTGTCATTATACCGAAGGGACAAAGAAAGGCGTCCTTATATGTTCTGAAGGAATAAAGGCATTAAGTATTTCGGTAGAAATTACCTTACAACGCGATATGGATCTGAAGGTGAAGGGTGAGGATATCTCAAGAGGTGTGCCCCTGGTTGTTGATCCTGAAAAGCTTCAGGGCCAGGAGCAGGGTAAGTCTTTCCTCATCATTATCCAGGTTTATGGAGAGCACTTCTCTGATCCTGGAAAACCTGTATTTTACAGTATTATAATGAACATGAAGAGCCTCGGCAGTTTTTCTGAGGTTCCAGTTATTCTCGCAGATGGACAGAAGGGTTTCCAGAAGTTCCGTGTGGTTGTTCCTGTCGTAGTTTTTCAACGGTTCCAGGTAGGTCTGGTAAAACTCGGTCCCTTCAGGGGATTCTGAAATCCTCGAAATAAAATGGTACAGACCTTTTTCATCCCAGAAAATTAAACTTTCATTCTCGTTCTTCAGCAGTTTTGCTATATCCTTGGCCTTCCTGGCATTCTCAAAGCTGATGCTTGCATTGGTAAGCAGAGGATCTACATAGGAACCTATTCCGAAACAGGTATCCCACCCTGTTTCTTTCCTGACCTCCCGGTCTATCTCCCGGAGCAGTTTTTTCAATACCTCCCTTTTGCTCTTGTAAACGGAAAAATCCGCAGCCGCTATCAATATGAGAGAATCTGTCATGGTTGTGAAAAGAACCTCTGAACAAAGTTCTGATAATTTGCCCTTCATGAAGGTCAGGGCTTTTTCTTTCACTGTCTCTTCAGAATAGAGCCCGATCTTTTCCCTGTTAATAAAGGATGCTACCAGCACAAAACCTCCTCTATCCAGATCCCAGTCAAAAATGGATGCCCTTGAAGATATCTCTTTCGGAGACTCACCATGATTGAAAAGGAGATCCAGAAGAAATTCGTCACGGTGCTTTCTCTCCAGCTGAATGTGGAGCCTGTCCCTTTTTATCTGGAATTTGAGGACTGTCTTTGCGTGCATCAGGGCATTATGGGTCAGAAGTGAAGTCTTTTCCGGATCAGGATTATCGTCAAGAAGAATGTACCCATATCTTGTATCACCCACTCGAACTTCTTCTGACCTGTAAAGGCGGACAAGTTCCGATAGCGGAAGATCTCTGACGTCTTCTTCCAGCTGTGAATTCTGTTCTGAAACGTAACTGACCCCTGAATAGGTATCTACAAAAGCTACATGATCTCCCAGGATCTCCGCAAGTTTTTTTATGACCCGCTCCGTCTCTCCTGTTTCAATGGAGAGATCTGTAAGGGACCGGTGGATCTCCATGGAACGGTACAGGATATCCGCCTGTCGATTCACTATCCTGGAAAGGACCGGGTTGATGATATCTACAAAAGAAAAATGGCTGGGGTATGAAAAGATGGGATAGTCTATCCGGTTGGCCAGATCAATGATCTCTTCAGGTAAGGATGAATAGAACCTCTTCAGCTTTATCCCCATGGCAGCCGAACCGTTCTCGTACACTTTCTCAATGAAGGATAGCAGACCCTGGGGGTCATCTTTCCAGATATAAAGGGTGGAGAGGATGATCTCTCCACCCTTTATGTACGGTGCAGCATCAGGTGCATCAACTATCGTAACTGTCCGGACAGGCCGCCATAGACCTTTCTCTCCGGTCAGAACCTCTATCCCTTCAAAACCAGGGGTCTCAAGTATCTGTCTTACCGTAAGCATGACGGATACTTTTCCCGTTCGCTCATTATGTTCCTACTCCAGGGGGAACTTCCCGCAAAGATCTTGAACTTCTCCTTTCAGATCCTCCAGTTCATCCTGGGATACTTCCTTATTTAGCGCGCGGTCAATTATTCCGGCCACCTGTTCCATATCCTTTTCCTTCAGTCCCCTGAAGGTGGGTGCGGTAGTTCCGAGCCTTATCCCACTCGCCTCCCAGGGCGGCCTTTTGTCAAAGGGGATCACGTTCCTGTTCACGTTGATACCTATGGATTCCAGAAGTTTTTCAGCTTCCTTGCCGCTGATACCCCTGTCCTCGAGATCCAGGAGGACAATATGTGTGTCCGTTCCACCGGTCACAAGCTTGAAACCCATGTTAGCAAGGCTTTGTCCGAGGGCTTTTGCGTTCTGGATTATCCCCTTCGCAGCAGAACGGAAGGTGTCAGTGGCCGCTATCCTGAAACAGGCAGCCTTGGCTCCGATCAGGGGTGCGTTCAAGGATCCCTGGATACCGGGGAAAACAGCCCTGTCGATCTTTGAGGCATAATCTTTCCTGCAGAGAATGACCCCTCCCCTGGGTCCGGGCAGGGTCTTGTAGCAGGAGAAGGTCACAAAATCAGCGTAAGGAACAGGACTTTCCACAGCCTCTGCCGCTATCAGTCCGGCAGTATGGGCCACATCTGCCAGTAGAAGGGCAGAACACTCATCCGCCGCTTCCCTGAGTTTCTTCCAATCAACGAGCCTGGGATAACTGCTGGCTCCCCCTATGATCATCCTGGGGGAATGCTTCCGGGCGAGCTCGATAACCTCATCATAGTCAATAAGACCTGTTTGTTCGTCCACTCCATAATGGATAACGTTATAGACCTTACTGCTTATGTTAAGAGGATGACCGTGGGACAGGTGACCTCCTGCGGAAAGGTTCATGGCCAGTATGGTATCACCGGGCTCCAGCACGGCATGATAGACAGACAGGTTGGTGTTGGCTCCGCAATGGGGCTGCACATTGGCATGCTCGGCTTTGAAAAGATCCTTTGCCCTCTGGATAGCTATGGACTCGATCTGATCAAAGTATTTTCCCCCGGCATAGTATCTCTTTCCCGGATAACCCTCAAAGGTCCTGTTGGTTAGAATGGTACCTCCGATTTTTTTAATGATGGCCGGTGCCAGGCTTTCCGAAGCTACAAGGCTCAGAGTGTTTTCCTGCCTCTCCTTTTCTAGGGATATGAGCTCTTCTATTTCAGGGTCTTTATCAAAGGGTAGTATCAATTTTTTCACCTCTCAAGAAATTTAAAGTGCAATTTTACTTAATTTCGATTATTATGCCATAAAAGCCCCCCTCGGGTGTTAGGATTTTCCCATAAGGGAAAGTGTCAGAGAATTTTTATTCGGAGGTGCAGGAGAGTATGGATCCCTATTGCAATAGTGATTCGGATAGAGGACTGAGAGAAGAACTTAAAGTGATCTACCGCCATTTTCATGAATACCCTGAACTGAGTTTCCAGGAGGAACAAACCAGAGCTTTCATAGCGGATTTTCTGGAGGGCCTGGGCTTCCAGGTTGATAAACAAATCGCTAAAACAGGTCTTGTAGCCGTACTGAAAGGTAAGGAAACTGGACCCTCTATCGCCTGGAGAGCAGATATGGACGCTCTCCCCATTATGGAGGGAACAGGGCTTCCATACTGTTCCAGCAACGAGGGTGTTATGCATGCCTGCGGCCATGACGTCCATATGACCTGTGCCCTGGGTGCTGCAAAAATAATCGCTGAAGAAGAAAACTTCCCAGGGTCATTGATCATGATCTTCCAGCCTGCAGAGGAACTAAATGCCGGGGCAAAGACTATGATCGACGATGGACTTTTCGAAAGATATAAAATCGATATGATCTTCGGGCTCCACAACCAGCCGGATACACCCAGCGGGAAGGTAGCCATCAAAGCAGGCGGCCTCATGGCTGCAGTGGACAGGATAGAAATATCCATAACAGGCAAGGGTGGCCATGGGGGTGTCCCTCACAGGAATATCGATCCTGTGGTAGCCACGGCTTCAGTAATAACTAATCTCCAGTCTATTGTCAGCCGTAACGTGGACCCCCTGGATGCGGCAGTGATAAGCCTTGGAACTATCCACGGAGGTACTGCAAACAACATCATCCCGGACAGCATAGAGATTACCGGTACTGTCAGGACTTTCGATCCTGAAACAAGGAACAGGATGGAATCTTCCATCAGGCGGGTGGTGGAAAATTCTGCTTCTGCCTTCGGATGCACTGGAGGACTGGATTACATTTACCAGCTTCCTGCTGTCACGAATCCTCCAGAACTCACAAAACTGGTCTACGAGGCTGCAGCTGAAATAATCGGGGAAAATAACATCGTGGACCCTACGCCAAGTACCGGGGGGGAAGACTTTTCCCTTTTCCAGGAAAGAGTGCCGGGTTGTTTCTTCTGGCTGGGAGTGGGAAATCCGGATAAAGGAGCTATCCACCCCTGGCACAGCCCCCTGTTCAGGATAGATGAAGATTCCCTGATCATTGGAGCCAGGGTCGCTTCGGAGATCATCAGGCGGGCATGGAAAGAGCTCTCCTGAGAGGAGAACAGCAGATAATAAAAGGAGGTCGGGAGTTCTATCCCGAACTCCTTTTTAGATAGCAATCCAGGTATGCCTTATTCCTCCGAAGCCGGATAGGAATAGTCATCTCCCCCTGTAGGAACTATGCAGATAAAGGTTAGATCCCCGTCACCGGAGTTGGTGAAATTATGGTCCACCATGGGAGGGACATAGGCATAGAAACCTTCCTCCAGGTCTATGTTTACTCCATCGATGACCCCTCGGGCCTTACCCTGCAGGATAATAACGTAATGAGGCCAGTCATGGTGGTGGAAAGGACTTGCTGCTCCGGGTTTCACTGTAAAAACTCTCATCACATGGTCGTCCCAGAACTTTCCGGGACCAAAGACCACTCTCTTTGAAATACTGTCTCCTTCACCCGCACCCAGTGCTTTAAGATCCATGATCTTTCCATGATACGGTTTTGAAATAGTCATCTGCTGGAAACCTCCTTAAGTATTTCTATTCTGCTTAATATGGGGAGTATAGCAAAAGGGAGAGTTGTCAGAAACCCCTCTTCTGACCTTTCCATGGAGGAGGATCCCCTCTTCTGTACTCTTCCACTCCAGGTCCTCCCAGTTTGCGAAGTCTCCATGTCCCGTAAAGATAACTTACCACCAGAAGGGTCAGTATGGCAGGCCAGCCCGACAACAGGGCATAGAACAGCACGAAAAGGTGTTTTTCTGATCCAAGCATAAGGATCTGAAGGAACAGCCGCCCCCCAAAGAAAAGGATCCAGAGAAGGGTCACTTCCGAATAGGCGGGCCTCACCCTGGGGTGCCAATACCATGAAAGAGGATAATGACGGGCAAAATA
>Ga0272441_10015013_pt1 | contig 10895 bp, 5 predicted proteins | sample SSMProp6N_FD_193582 | JGI IMG/M metagenome (GOLD analysis project Ga0272441, IMG submission 193582) | Marine sediment archaeal communities from Little Sippewissett salt marsh, Falmouth, MA, United States - SSM-Prop-6N | ecosystem: Environmental > Aquatic > Marine > Wetlands > Sediment ...
TGAATGCTTTAAGACTCGAAGCACCGCGCGGCCCGGATTACCTGTTTAAGAAATGTGATGAGGAGGGTATCATGCTGATGGTAGGCTGGTGCTGCTGCTGCTCATGGGAAAGATGGGACAGATGGACACCACATTTGAAGACAATTGCCGAAAAAAGCTGGACAGACCAGATCGTCCGCCTGAGAAACCACCCTTCGGTATTCACCTGGCTGATGGGTAGTGATTATATTCCTGTTCCCGATGTTGAAAAAATGTATACCAGGGTTCTGGATGACCTCGATGGTACAAGACCATGGATTGCATCAGCAACAAATGATTCGAGTGAAATCTCAGGTAACACTGGAGTATGGATGGGGCCTTACCCGAAGGTCTATGCATATTTCCCTCCCTCCTACTGGTACGGGAAACTTGAATTCAATACAGAAGCCGGACCGTCGGGAGAACAGATACCTCCCCTGGAGACAATGAGGAAAATGATGCCTGAAAAAGATATGTGGCCAATGAGCCGATCATGGGACCTCCGCCTGCACAGGGCATTCTACCCACATGCACGTGAAGCACTCTATTCAAGATATGGAAAACCGTCCGGAGTAAAAGAATACAGCATGAAGTCGCAGGTTCTCCAGTATGAGGCCACAAGAGCAATGTTCGAGGCTTTCGCAGGCAATAAATACAAGTCGAGTGGTATAATCTACTGGATGTACAACTCAGCATGGCCGTCGATGTACTGGCAACTGTACGATTATTTCTTTGCTCCTAACGGTGCTTTCTATGGAACAAGGAAAGCAACAGAAAATCTTCACATCCAATTTGCATATGATGACAATTCTGTTCAGGTTGTTAATGGACATTACAAAGATTTCAACGGGTTAAAGGCTGTTGCGAAAATGTATAACTTCTATATGCAGGAGGTCTTATCAAAAGAAGAGACTTTTGATATCAAAGCCGACGAGAGTAGGAAAATAATCTCGGTTGAACCACGTACAGATCCTGTCTATTTCCTGAAGCTCATGCTTCTTGACGATGAGGGTAATGAGATATCATCAAATTTCTACTGGCTGTCGGGTAAAGGTGATGAGGAAGCCGACTTTAAAGCTCTCAACAGGCTGCCGGAAGTAGAACTGATATGTACCCCCTCATCTATTCAAAAGGAAAACGGTAAAAACACACTTACCATGGAGATTGAAAACCCATCTGCCTCCCTGGCCTTTTTCGTTAATCCAAAAATCATAATGAAGGATTCAAAGGATCTGGTATTACCAGTATTCTGGGAAGACAATTATTTTTCACTTCTACCGAATGAAAAGAAAGAGGTGACGGTTACATTCCTTGAAAAGGACCTTAACGGAGAGGATCCTGTTCTGGCAATTGAAGGTTGGAATATCAAATATGGGGAAGTGGAACTGGAGTAATAATAAAGGGGGAAAATTTACCACAGACTTCACGGAGGAACACGGAGAAAATCACAGAGTAAAAGATCCGTGTAAATCCGTGTGATCTGTGGTAAAAATTTTGCTCAATCATAATTCAATATCACCTGTCAGGCGAATATCTCTTGATGAGGCTGATGCATTAATTGAATAATTTCCTTTTTCAATTATCCATCGGTCATTTTCCTCATCCCAGTAAGCCAATTCAGAAACAGGTATCTTTATTATTAATTCAACCGACTCCCCCGGCCCCAGCAGTCTTGTTTTGGCAAAGGCTTTCAGTTCCTGAACGGGACGGTCAATCTCTGTTTCCAGCTTCGATACATAGATCTGAACCACCTCTTTGCCTTCATTATTACCGGTATTCCTGACTCTCACAACTATATCAACAGTATCATTGGCCAGTTCCACCCTCATATCTTCATATTCAAAACAAGTATAGCTTAATCCATATCCGAAAGGATAAGATACTTCCAGGTTATTTTTGTCAAAATGGCGGTATCCTACATAGATACCTTCTTCGTATACTGTATAATCAATATTGCGAACCTGTTCTTCCTCTGGTTTTTCTTTACCTCCGGAAATCATTGACAATATTCTCATTGATCCACCCTCAAGAGGGAAATTAGCTGTTGATGCATGATCAGCAAGTTTTATCGGAAATGTCATCGGTAGTCTCCCGCTTGGATTTACCTTACCAGTGAGAATATCGGCAACCGAATTACCTCCTTCCTGACCTCCCTGCCATGCCAGCAGAATGGCATCGGGTGTGTCCTTCCATGAATCTGTTTCAATGACACCCGCGATATTAAGGACAACAACCACTTTTTTCCCGACAGCATGAAAATATTCACAGACTTTACTTATCAGTTCCTGTTCAATTTCTGATAGGAGGAAATCGTCCTTTTCAATCCTGTCGACTGTTTCACCGCTGTTTCGTCCGATAGTGATAACTGCCAGATCAGCCTCTGCGGCACATGCTTCAATCTGTTCAGGTAAAGGTAGATATTCCGGCGGATCATAAGGATGCCTCATGGCTGCGAGAGTTCCTTTGGGTTTTCTGAATGCCTTTTTATTTTCTGCCCTATGTTTTTCAAATATTTCTTCAGCAATATCATTGATTTGAAAACCAACATTCCTGAGTCCCTCGTCAAGAGAAACCGTATATGCTTCATTAACATCACCCGCACCTGTCCCACCAGAAATGAAATCATAGGATGTAACACCAAACAGTGCAATATTCATCACATTCTGAAGCGGCAGTGTACCGTCATTTTTCAGCAGTATCATTCCTTCCGATGCAGATTGACGGGTTAATTCGGCATTGGCTTTCAGATCAGGATTATTGCTGCTACTATGATCTTCCATTTTGTGTGATCCTGCTACAAGTTCCAATACCCGGTGCACGCTTGTATTCACATCATCCATGGAAAGTTCACCACTTTCGACAGCCTTTTTAATGGCTTTGTACTGTTTTTTAAGTCCGGGTTGCAGAAGATCGTTACCTGCATGGATCATTGCCGGAGCATTCTTGCCTCCAAACCAGTCGGACATTACAAGGCCGTCAAAACCCCATTCTCCCCTTAAGATATCTGTAAGAAGACCGCGGCTTTCAGATGTATAATTTCCATTAACCTTATTATATGATGACATGATAGTCCAGGGCTGTGAGTTTTTAACAATGATCTCGAAGCCCTTCAGGTATATTTCACGCATTGCCCGGTCATTAACGATGGAATTGTTTATGTTACGATTTGTTTCCTGGTTGTTGGCAACATAATGTTTAACGGAGGCACCTACGCCGTTCGATTCAATACCATTTACCATAGCAGCTCCAAGTAATCCGGTCAGCAAAGGATCTTCAGAGTAATACTCATAATTTCTACCGCATAGGGGATTACGCATAATATTCACCCCGGGACCGAGGACCACATCAACACCATAATCAAAAACTTCACTGCCTATGGCTTTCCCTACATCTTCCAGAAGTCCCGTATCCCATGATGAGGCAAGCAGTGTACCTACCGGAAATGCTGTACAATAATAAGTCTTGTCATCCCTTTTGCGGGTAGGATTGATACGCAGTCCTGCAGGACCATCGGCCAGTACTATCGAGGGTATACCCAGTCGTGGAACAGGATATGTCGTTCCGGCAGCTCCGGGTACATCCTTGTCGGTATCACCGATAGCCGTACCCATACCCAGCATTGCTTTCATACCTGTACCCTTGAGTATAAGTATCTTTTCATCTAGTGTCATGGCAGAAATGACCTCGTCAATATTATCTGCTGTCAGCTGAGGTCCCTGTTCCTCAACAGCTTTCCTGCATCCTACAAGCAATAGCAAAGCACCAATACAGGTCACCAGAAATGTTTTTTTCATTTTATCCTTTTTTTAGAAAATAATATGCAAAACTATTCAAAAAAGGTAATCTTTCTAAGCTTCCTGATTAGCTTTGATATTATTCCGGATATGTAATTATTCAGCATTTTCACTTAAAAATGTTCATAGAGGTCCACTGAGAAGTATCGTTATTGAAGACATATGGTACCTCATCTGTATGAAATGCACCGAAATCGCCCACTCCGGTGGAGGCTGAGGTGCTTTCCATCTCAAGTCACCAACGGGCGGAGCAGCATAGGGTATCCCTAAAAAGATTTTCACGGTACCATCTTCCCCGGTTGTTCTCAGGATTAATCCTGACTCAATACTCCCCTTTTCAAGGTCTATCTTTTCAACTGATGAACAGGAAAAAAGAAGAGGTATTAGTATTATTAACAAGAGTATTTTCTTAATAATCTGTTATTCAAAAAGCATTGGTGCAAATTCAGAGAGGTATATTCTCCAGTTAGCCCATGTATGGCCGCCGGTACTTTCTCGATATACATATTCAAAATCATTTTTATCAAGGATTTCCCTGAGTGTAATAACACCCTGGTATACAAAGTCATCTTTCCCGCATGCTATCCAGTAGAGTTCATATCCACTTTTCTTAAGCGCCTGTATCTTTTCATTTCTTTCTTTCTCAATACGTTCCATGGCTTCTTCATCCTGTTCCTGGCCACGGAAACTCATTATTCCCATACTGAACACACCTATATAGTTGAACATACCGGGATTATCATTAGTGATTGTCTGGGTGTGCATTCCTCCCATTGACAAACCTGCTATTGCACGGTTTTCTTTACCTGTCAGGGCACGATAGTTATTCTCTATAAACGGGATAACATCTTTTACCAGATGTTCTTCAAATTTGCCTGCATAGCGCTGGTATGCAGCCATACCCTGTTCGCCCTCCATGGGAACAGGAGGTACTTCATTCTGGGCACCAGCCTGATTGGCATTACCGTTAGTCATAACCACAATCATTGGTTTAGACCTGCCCTGTGCAATAAGGTTATCCATTATCTGGGGTGTACAGCCCATATTGGTCCAGGCATCTTCGTCTCCACCAGCCCCATGCAACAAATAAAACACCGGATATTTTTCTTTTCCGCTTTCATATCCCGGTGGTGTATAAACATATAACCTGCGATCCATATCAAGAACATCCGACCTGTACCATATTTTTGTCACTGTTCCGTGGGGAACATCATGTTTATGGAAATACAGATCCGATTCAGGGCCCGGTATAATAAAAAAGCTCTGGTATCGTGCACCATCACGCCGTAGCTGTACATTATTTGCATCGATCGTGTTTACACCGTCAACGGTGAAAGTATATCCGTATAGTTCAGGTTCCAGTGGCCCGACTGTCAATTCAAACATTCCCGTATCATTTTTAACAAGGGCTTCTCTTGCCGCGAATCCCTGCTGCCATTCACCGGATACAGTAACTGTTTGGGCATCATCCGAATAGACCCTAAAGGTCACACTATTATCGGAATTTATCTCAGGCGATATTACCCGTGCCGGCATTCTGAATGCCGGTCTGTCCTGACCATAACTACATAGTGAGGTCACAAAAATTGCAACAAGTGTTACAAATGCTGATTTTACAATGGTTTTCATCTTTATGTGTTTTGTTATTAATTATTTATACATTATTAAGTTTGGAGTGCCTAAAGTGCCTAGAGTTTGAAGTTATCACTAACTCTAGTCACTTTAAACTCTAGCTCACTCCAAACTTTTTAAGCACTTGGCAATGCTTTTCTTGCTTCCCTGTCAGGATCATTTTGCAATTCACTGACATCGTTAAGTACCATTACTTCACCATTTTCCGTAGTATATTGTGACCAGGCCGGTAATCCGCCGCCATCAGGGTTACCTGTAAGCATAAACTGTACCAATGCTCCTGCCATCTTTTCCGACAGTGCCCTGGGTCGTGGTCCCCCGCCTGTATGTGTGAGCATTACGTCAGTATTATAGTACCAGAAACAGATATCTACGCAGTGAAATGCCCTCATACGATTATCGAACAGTGGTGGTTGCCAGCAGAACCATGCTACATATACCGGTGCAGGCTGTTTCACCTTGGCATCGGCGAGAGCGACAACGCCGCTACGACTGGCGCTAACCAGCGACCATATTTCAACAGGTTTGAGGTCAGGGAATGCCTTTGCATAGGCATCAACCACTTCACCTGCCTTATCGCCCAGACCAGCACTGAATCCGGCCCTCTCTTTCACATACTCTTTAACTTCATCTAATGTCACATTTTCAAGTTCGGCATTGGTACGGCTGGGAGCCATCTCATTCATTGTCGAGCAAATTATCATCGGCACATCAGCAGCTGTAGGTGATGGTTCAGGATGATAAGGATGTTGTGGAATATATACTCCATCAGCACACGGACTGAATCCCATTCGCATACCGCCTCCTACAGGACCCATTTCTTCCCGCATCTTTGCTGAGGCATGGTTTGCAAGTGCATAGTATTCCTGCCAGGGCATCTCCTGGAGCTTACCTATATCCTGTGGTTTAAGGCCAGCTTCTTTGAGGATATATTCCCCAAGCTTCTCTGCATATTCCTTATCACCTGTCATAACACCAGCCCCACTCAGTACCACTGCTTTGTGTATCAGGCCTTTAGCCGAGGGCATAGCAGTTAGTGTAGTTACTTTGGCACCGCCTCCCGACTGTCCCATTATTGTAACATTCCCTGGGTCACCGCCAAAATTGGCAATATTATCCCTCACCCACTCGAGTGCAGCTACAAGGTCAAGCATACCGACATTTCCGGATGCTGCAAATTCTTCTCCGCCGACACCGGCAAGATTTGAAAATCCCATCGGACCAAGCCTGTGGTTAACAGAGACAAAGACGACATCGCCAAACCTGCATAGATTCTCTCCGTTATATCCATCCTGTTCAATGCCGTTTCCGTTTGTGAATCCTCCGCCATGGCACCAGAACATGACCGGTCTCTTCTTACCGTCATTGACAGCAGGTGTAAAGACATTCAACTTAAGGCAATTCTCACTGACATCATAATAATTCCAGTGGTCAGCAAACGACTGGTAGGCATTTGAATACCTTCCCTCCATATTCTGGGGAGCTGTATCACCCCACCATACTGCTGGATAAATATCATCCCAGGGTTCAGGCTTCTGTGGCGGCATGAACCTGTTCTTGCCGGATGTATCGGCACCATAGGGCATACCGAGGAAATAATATATATCCCTGAGCTTATAACCCTTTACTTTACCATACTGAGTATCGGCAAGAGCTATTTCATCACCGATAAAAAGCACCTGGTCGTCATATTCCACATTCTCTGTACCGGCAGTAGTTCCTGCCCTGGTACAAGATGTGGCAGCGAGGGAAGCTGATCCGAAAGCAACACCTGTTGCTCCGGCTCCCATAGTCTTGATAAAATTTCTTCTGTTTGATTTCATTGGTTTGTTTTTTTTCTTATTATGTCTTTTCCTTAGTGTTAATTTGTACTGCACTTAGTGTCCCTGCCTACCGGCAGGCAGGCTTTGTGGTTAAGGTTCTTTAATAGTAACAACACCGCTTGATTTCATTGCTTCTAAAGCTTCAGCCGGTAGTACCCAGTTATTGTCGAATCGTCCTCCAGCAACAATATTATAGGGCGTTTCTTTAAATAATATAAAGTCTTCAAACTGGTTCAGTATTTCTACTTTATTCCCCATAAATAAGATTCCTCCTGACTCTCCTTCCTGTCTGGCAGGTGTCCACCACGGAAGACCTGAATTCACTACCACATAATGCTGACTCAACGGAAAAATATAGACCAACCCGTATTCCTTTTCCGCCTCAGGATTAAGATGTACCGGCAGTTTATCAGCATACTTTGCAATTATCGAATTTGTTTCTTTTGTTCCGAACAATATAAGGTTTGATGTTTCATAATCGCTCTGGCGGACCTCTCTGTCGGCTATTATACGCGGGAATACCATTATCCTTCCTCCCATACCTGTCCAGTCAGCCAACGAGGCTATCGCAGCTCTTCTTTCAGCTATAACCTCCTGTCCCACAGTGCCATAAACATAAATATGGTTGCTGCTGGCAGCTGCATACAGAGGTCCTTCTGCTCCGGGTTGTTTTGCTGTTAGTCCTGGTGTAAACTTCTTATTGACCCAAAGGCCATTTTCCTTCATGAATGAAACAGCATCCGAGGTTCTGAAAGTGAATGATTTTGTGTCGAGAGTAACTGTACCTCTTTTACCCGGAATGAACATCGGATGACCTTCGATGTTAAGTGAGAAGGCTTCAAGGCCGCTGGTTGTTATTTCAATATTATTATCAGCAATGAATTTTGCATCTATTGATGCCAGTGTTCCCGGAGTCAGGTTATCGAACTTCACCCAGTAGGCTTTATTGTATTTAAACCATTTTGTTTTGAATTTTACCTGTTGCGGGAAGAGGTCTCTTTTGAATTGTGAAAACCACTCGAAGATAAAACCATCCTTATATGCATATTCCCAGCTGTTGTGTCCTATACCGGGATATTCGATATAATTGAAGACGGGTGCGGTATTCTCATATTTTTCTTTCCAATTAAGAGCTGTCTGGTAGAGAAAATCCTTATCACCGATAAAGAGATGTACAGGCAGGTTACAGACATTTGATGCCAGTTCGTCCGAACCATCAGGTGGTGCAGGACAACAGGGAGCCACTGCTGCCCATATATCGGGACGGGTCAGGCTAAGCCATACGGTACCTCCGCCACCCATCGATAACCCGGTAAGATATATCCGGTCTTCATCAATTGAAAAACGGCTCTTAAGGTCGTTGAGCATCTCATACACATCCTGCTCAGGTATTCCCTGATAGCCTGCAGTACCACGGGCATAAGGTGCTGCAACAATATAGTCGACATCCTTTAAATCAGGCCAGTACCTTGTTGCTTCAAGATCGGTTTCAACTACAACACGGTTCGGTAGAATAAAATCCGTACCGGCAATATTACCTTCTCCAAATACACGGCGAAGGCCAAGCCGGTGGTTCGACCATGCTCCATGTAAAAAAATGACCAGCGGATAGTTCCTTGATTCATCAAAATTCTCAGGGATATAAACAGCATAAGGCTGGTCAGTCTCATCCACAGATGAAAAGAAGGAGAGGTCCTGTGGTCCGGATTTCAATCTCTGTGCCCCAATGTTACCAGTACATAAAACACAAAAGATAATTGTCATCAAAAACTGATGAAAAATAAATGATTTCTTCATTTCTTAAAAGATATTTGGAGTTCGTACTGTGAAGATACAATATCAAGTCTTCATATATGTATCTTTGACATTTTTTAACATCGAAGCTTAATCCTTCCTTTAGGTTGGTGGTTTAATTTATTCACCGGACGTTACTCCTGGAGGAAGTTCTATTATCATCAGGTTTCGGAAATGTATCTCCGCTCCCTCAGATTCAAGACATATATATCCCTTCTTCTGTGTCGACTTGCTTATACCATTTACAAATTTGCCGTTTACCGATAGTTTTATCACACCATCCACACAAACCACATCATAGGTATTCCATTCTCCCCTGCCCTCACAGCGGTTTTCAATTGATTTGCTCCTTGTTCCCCTGGGATTGTCGGGTACGGTTTCCACTCCGCCGACACCGAAAAGCTCACCATGAACATAGGCATCAGGAGGCTTAACACCGTCGCGTATATTAAGATTTACCCAGTCGAGTTCCAGCATCTGGACTTCAACACCATCGGGATAAGGAGAATCTTCGGGCGGATTTGCATTACTCCACACGAATACACCTGAATTACCTCCGGCTTCCATATGCATCCATTCTATATGAAGGATAAAATTCTCATATTGCTTCTCTGACCGCATAACACCTGTGGGGTGACCTGTACATAGCAGAATGTCTTTCTGTAAAGTCCAGGTATCAGGGTCAGTATTGACATTCAACCAGTTCAGGTCTTTGTCTTTCTCCTTTGTTACGGAGAATATCTTTTGAGAGTTTATCGCTTTGCCAAATTTAATGGCAGTTTGCTGGGCAGATGTGTTTACGCCGGTGCCGTATAGCACCAATATACAAAGAATTATTACTGTGTTTTTACAAGAATTCTTCATGTCAGATAGTATTATAAGGATTATATTTCGTTATATCTGTGCAAATGCATAAATCCCCCCTCGAGGGGGGTTAGGGGGGTGTATAAAATTTTAAAACATCCCCCCAACCCCCTTCAAAGGGGGAGATTCTATATCCTTGTCAGCAATGAAGTGTTCATTTCATACTTAAATTTGAAATCATTTCATTAAACAACGCCAGCTGCTCTTTCATCGCCTCCACCCTGTCAGCAGGTTCGGTACGGGCTTCGAGGAGGATCCATCCGCTGTATTCTGTTGATATTAGCAGATCGAAAAGTTGCTGATACGGGTAATTACCGATATTGAGTTCTCTTATATGAAGTGTATCGCCAAACCATTTTCTGACCATGTTGAAGTTGCCTTCAAGTCCCGGAGGAAGAAGATCCTGGTCATTACAGTTCCAGCATATTTTAACATTATCTTCTGTAACCTGGTCGAATATGGCTTTCATATTCGGAAGCTCCTGGGTTATCTCCCCATGTACTTCCACTCTTATCAGCTGTCCATAATCCTGTGCAAATTTCCCAACTTCGTTGAGTGATGCTGCGATCTGTGCAATGGTTTTTTCTCTCGGAACTTCAGGCGGCATGTAATTCGGTTTTACCTTCAAACCGGTTGCACCAATATCCTTGCACAGCTTTATGTATTCTTTGGCCTGGTCGATATTCCACCGAAGCTTGTCGGGATCGGGACTATGAAACTCAAAATTCGAGCCGTAACCTATGCATGTTACCTGACTGTCGGCAAATCTTTTCTTCACTTCTGCACGTTGTGCCGGTGAAAGATCTGTTTCAACCTTATGTGCATGTTCTGTTCTCAGCTCCACACCAAGACAACCTGCTGTTTCACAATTTGTTATGAGTGTCGGCAGATCCCAGTCCCTGCCCCACAGGTAGGTGACGAGGCCGAATTTCATTGCGGCAGGAACATTGTTTATCAGTTCAGGAAAATC
>Ga0272441_10015014_pt1 | contig 10895 bp, 9 predicted proteins | sample SSMProp6N_FD_193582 | JGI IMG/M metagenome (GOLD analysis project Ga0272441, IMG submission 193582) | Marine sediment archaeal communities from Little Sippewissett salt marsh, Falmouth, MA, United States - SSM-Prop-6N | ecosystem: Environmental > Aquatic > Marine > Wetlands > Sediment ...
TCGGCCCGTCTAACATTCAGCGAACCGTTGCCCCAGCACGTCAGCGTCCGCCGCAGGGCGCTACCGTCCTCTCCGTCGGCGTCGCCGACGAGTTGTTCGGGGCTGTCCAGCTCCAGAAGCTGGTCGAAGCTGTAATACCGTATCGGGATGGTGCTGCCTTGGGCGATGGCGGCGGCCGAGGGACGCGGCTCGACGGGAATGGGCTCCTTGTCCAGCAGTTGCAGGTTGCGCAGGGCCAGCGAGAGGGCGACCTGTCCCCTGCGATCGGCCAGGAAGTTGGCGTTGGCCTTGCCCAGTTCGTCGGCGACAATCATCGCGAAGCGGATTCCGCCGAGCGTCACCTCGGCCCGCGCCTCCAGGATGATCGGGTCAACGGTCGTGGCCCGCTCGTCGAGGATCTCGCTGGCCCGGGGCAGGACCGTCGCCCGGCAGCTCAGCGCGCCCCAGCGAAGCTGCAGGTCGCGCTGCGCACTGTGGGCCCGCAGCGCCTCCAGCCCGGAGCGGCGCGCCGCAGCCGCCAGGACCGTCCCCGCCACCGCCAGCACCAGCAGCACCAGCAGTAAAGCGAAGCCCGAGTTTCGTTTGGCGTTCCGTATCACATCAGTCCTTTCGGAACGTATAGGTGTAAACGGCTTCGGGGATGTCCTCGTCCTCGAAACTGGCAGCCACGAGCACCGTCCCGGTCATCTTTTGCCAGGCGGCTTCCTCGTCGGGCGGTTGAAGCGAGAGCGTCTCCAGCGTGACGCCCGCGACGCCCACGCCCACCAGCTCGCCGAGATTCTTCGCCACGCCGGTGTCCTCGCTCCGCTGGATTCGCACCAGGCAGCTTCGTCCGGCGAGTCGCTGCACGCGGTACTCGACCTCGACGGGCAGGTGTTCAAGCTTCATCGAATCCGGGCGCAAGGCCGCCAGCGTCCGCAGGGCAAAGCCCTGCTCGGTGGTGCGGCACTCGCCGGCGTGCATGAGGTCGGCCTCGAAGACCTGCTGGAGGCGGTCGGGCAGCCACTTGTGCTCGCCGAGGGCGATCTGCCGGTTGGCGCTGGCCGAGGCCCGCGTCAGGGCGGTCAGCGCCGCGCCCGTCAGCAGCGAGACAATCGCCACCGTCGCCATCAGCTCGATCAGCGTCAGTCCTTTGCGGCTACTCGTCATCGGCGTCCTCGTCCTGCTCGTCGTCATCCACGGCCGCCCCGGCGTCTTCGTCCAGCTCGGCCAGGTGGGGCAGCAGCAGCTCGACGCGAGCGGCCGCGACGTCCTCGCCCTGCTGGTGCGGCCCGAACACCTCCACCGTCACCACCTCCGCCTCCAGCGCCTCGGACTGTTCCGTGACGGTGGTTCGCCAGGTCCAGCCTTCCTGGTCGAAGACTTCACCCTCGTCGTCGCGAGGCATGGAGTCCGGGTCGGCCCACCAGTCCTGCAGCAGCTCACTGAGCACGCCGCAGGCCTCGATGCGATATCGTGCCAGGCGGGTCTGGGCGTTGGCGCGCGCCTCGGCGACGATGATGCCCACCAGCAGCGTCCCCATCAGCAGCGTGCCGACGAGGGCCTCAACCAGCGTAACTCCGCTCGCCCGTCGCCTCGATGATTTGGCGTACCTCGTTCTCATCTTCCAGTTCGATCATCTGGCTGGTGATTCCGGCGAAGGCCAGCCACTGCTTGCGGCTGGCGCTTTCGATCAGCATGGCATAGGTCGGCATGGCGCCCTGGCGGCTGCAGCTTATGGCCGTGCGCCCGCTGTAGGCCACGCTGTCCCGCACGTGCAGCGCGCGGATGCGGAAGCCTTCCGGCAGGCGCAGCGGCGTCATCGCCAGCGACTTGCCCTCGGCATCGGTGAGGCGCAGTTCGCCGGCGGTCAGGTCCACGATCATGTACATCGCCCGCCCCTGCTCCCGAGCGGCGGTGCGGGTGAGGTGGTCGAAGTGCTCTACTTGCCCGATCACGTCGCCCATGCGGGCCGCCGCCAGCGGGCGCCGCGTGTTCAGCGCCACCGCAGCGGCTGCGATCGCCAGGATCAGCAGCACCACGGTCAGTTCGATCAGGGTGAAGGCACGTCGCATCATGTTGATTACTTCAGGTCGACGCTCGATATATCGGCCTCGGCCCCGCTGCCGCCCTCGCGCCCGTCGGCGCCCAGGCTGATCACCTCGTAAGGCGCCTCGGCCGCGGGGCAGTTGTACTGGTAAGGGTTGTCCCACGGATCGATCAGCGCCGACGGTCCGCCGTCCAGGAATGATTCGCCGGTCTCCTCGGTCGCCTGGGTGAGCACATCCAGGCCTTCGTCGTTGGTCGGGTAACGGCTGTTGACCGCCCAGTACTCGTCCAGCGCCGTGGCGATCGTGGAGATCTCCTGGCGGGCAATGTTCTGGCGGGCCCGCGTAAGGTAGTTGCGAACGTTGATGGTCACCACGCCAGCCAACAGACCGATGATGACGATCACGATCATAATCTCCACGAGGGAGAACGCCCGCCGCTGGAGCGCGCGACGGTTGCGGATATCACAGGACATTGCTTGCCTCCAGAATGGGCAAAATGGTTGCGAACGCGATAAAGCCGACCATCACGGCCAGCAGGACAATCAGCAGGGGTTCCAGGACGGCCGTCAGACGGGCCGCGGCGGTGGCCACCTGTTGCTCGAAGGCCTCGGCGAGTTGCTGGAGCATGTCTTCGAGCTGGCCGGCCTGCTGACCGACGGCGAGCATCTGGATGACCATCGGGCTGAACACGCCGCTGGCCTCCAGCGGCGCGGCGACATCCCGCCCAGCCGTCACCGCGTGCTCGTATTCCACCAGCGCTTCCTGGTAGATGCGGTTGCGGACGGTCTGGCGGGTAATCTGCAGCGCGGTGACGAACGGCAGGCCGCTGCGCAGCAGCGCCTCCAGCACCACGGCCATGCGCGAGGTGTTCTCCTTGCGGATCAGCTCGCCGAGGATGGGAACTTTCAGCAGCAGGCGGTCGGCGGTGCGGCGGCCCTGCTCGGTGCGGAGGATCGCCGTCGCACCGGCGACAATCCCCGCCGCGGCCAGCAGCATCAGCCACCACCAGTGCAGCAGCAAGTCGCTGATGCCTTTGACGGCGCGCGTGACGGTGGGCAGGTCCTTGCCCGACTGCTGCAGCGTGCTGAGCAGGTTGGGCACGACGTAGGTCATCAGGAAGATCGATACGGCTACACCGATCAGGCAGACGACCGCGGGGTAGATCAGGGCGGTGGTGATGCGGCTGCGGAGGCGGTGGGCCTTTTCCTTGAAGTCGGCCAAGCGCTTCAGCGCGGTCTCCAGCGAGCCGGTATTCTCGCCGACGCGGACGATCGAGATGCTCATCTCGTCGAAATGGTCGCCCAGGCGTTCCATCGCGTCGGCCAGGCTCAGCCCCGCGGCCACGTGGTCGGTAAGCTGCTGGACGACCGCGTGGAAGCGTCCGCGGTGCTGGCGGGTGAGGGTCTGCAAGGCGTTCAACAGCGGGATGCCCGCGTGCAGGAGCGTCGCCAATTCGCGGACGAGCGCGACGACCTCACCGCTGGAGCGCCGGCTCCGATGCAGCAGCACGGTGCGCTTGCGGGACTCCTCTATCTGGGAGATCTGGGTGATCGCCAGTCCGCGCTCGCGCAGCGTGTCGCGCGCCTGGCGCGGCGTGTCGGCGATGATGGTCCCGGCCGCCGGGGTCGAGTCCATATCCATTGCTTTGTATGCGTAAACCGGCATATTCCGTAATCCGTTCCGTGCGGCGTTGGCGTCAACAGCGGCTGGCAGTTTCTTCCGCGGGGTCGGGGCCCGGGCTCCTTAGAACTCGTCGCGGCTGGTGACGCGGGCGACTTCGTCCATCGTGGTCAGACCGGCGGCGGCCTTGGCCAGCCCGTCGGCCCGCAGCGTCTTCATCCCGCTCTGCAGCGCCACGGCCTTGATGCTGGAGGCCTTGCCCCGCTGGAGGATCAGCTCGCGAATGGGCTCGCTGACGAGCAGCAGCTCGAAGATACCCATGCGCCCGGAGTATCCCAGGTCCAGGCAGCGGTCGCAGCCGGCGCCGCGGTAGAGCTTTTCGGGCAGCTTTTCGTCGGCGGCGATGTTCCACCGCCGCAGGTCGTTGGCGGCCGGAACGTATTCCTCGCGGCAGTGCGGGCAGATGCGGCGGACCAGGCGCTGGGCCTGCACGCCCAGCAGGCTGCTGGCCAGCAGGTATGGCTCGACGCCCAGGTCCAGCATGCGGGCCACCGCGCCGGCAGCGTCATTGGTGTGCAGCGTGGAGAACACCATGTGACCGGTCAGCGCGGACTGGATCGCCATGCGGGCGGTCTCACCGTCGCGAATCTCGCCCAGCATGATGATGTCCGGGTCCTGGCGCAACACGTGGCGCAGACCGCTGGCAAAGGTCATCCCCTTCTTCTCGCTGACCTGCGTCTGGCTGATGCCTTCCAGGCGGTACTCGATGGGGTCCTCCAGCGTCAGGATGTTCAGCTCCTTGGAGTTGACCTCCTGCAGGGCGGCATACAGCGTGGTGCTCTTGCCGCTGCCGGTGGGCCCGGTAACCAGGAAGATGCCGTGGTCGGTATGGATGACCTTCTCAAGCGACTCGAAGGCCTCGGCCGGCATGGCGAGTTCCTGGAGCGAGTACAGGTGGATGCTCTTGTCCAGCAGGCGGATGACCGCCCGCTCGCCGAAGCTGGTGGGCAGCGACGAGATGCGCAGGTCCACGATTCGGTCGCCGACCTCCACCGTCGCGCGCCCGTCCTGCGGCAGGCGGTGTTCGGCGATGTTCATCCCGCCCATGACCTTGATGCGGCTGATGATCTCCGGGTGCAGGGCCTTGGGCGGCTCGAAGATATCCCGCAGCACGCCGTCGATGCGGAATCGCACCACCAGGCGCTCCTCGTAGGGCTGGACGTGCACATCGGACGCGCCGCGCTTGACCGCCTCCAGCAGCACGAGGTTGACCAGCTTGATCACCGGCGCCCGGCTGGCCACGTCGAGCAGGTCCTCGTTGCCGACGCTCTCGCCGTCGAGGCGATGGACAACGTCGTCCTCGCTGAACTGGTCGATGAGGCGCTGCGCGCCGCCGGCGTCTTGCTGGTAGGCGGCGTTGATCGCCCGGAGGATCTCGTTGCGCGGCGCGAAGAACGGCTCGATCCGGCGGTAAATGAGCTTGCTCAACGTGTCCAGCACCGGCCATTGGGTCAGGTCGCTGAGGGCGACGGCGGTGGCCCCGTCCTCGCCGGCGACGCCCATGATGACGTGCTGGCGGGCGAAGGCGATGGGCACGGCCATGATGAAGTCGTGGCTGATCGGGAGGCTGTTGAGCGTTTCGACGAAGGGCAGGCCCATGGTCTCGGCGGTGGCGGCGGTGACCGCGTCGCTGTCGGCCTGTCCGGCCCGCGCGGCGGCGGGGCTGGTATAGTCGCTGAGCTGGGAGGGGGCCTCTCGCTGGTCGTCGGGCACGCGTTTCCGCAAGGCGGCCTCGAATTGCTCGTTCACGGTAGACAAAGCGTCCGGCTCCTTCAGTACCTGCGCGGCCGGGCTTCGCGGGAACACTCCAACCGCGCGGAAGGCTCGGCAACCTACTATTATACGTTCGGCCAAGTCGGCGGTTTCGTTCCAGTTGAACTGAATGCTTTGCCGATCATAGAATGGTGACTAACGCTAGGCGCTGTCCCGTGAGAGGTAGTAGCAAGTGACATCGATCAAGGCCACCATCGGTGCGTGGGCGAACTGCGCGGCCGTCATGCTCTGCCTGGCCGGTGCTGCCGGCGCCCAGGACGACCCGGCCATCACCGCCACCGTGCCCGACGAGCAAGGCTACATCCAGCTCAACTTCCCCCAGACGGTCGATCTGAGCACGCTCATCGAGTACGTCTCCAAGCGTCTGGAGATCAACATCATCTACAACGAGGCCATCGGGGCTAATCGCATCTCGCTGGTTTCGCCCGTACGCATTCAGGAAGACGGGCTGATGAAGCTGCTTCGCACCGCCCTCGAGATGAATGACCTGGAGCTGGTGGACACGGACAATCCCCGCTGGAAGATCATTGGTCGCAAGGCCGTTGTGCGGTTCGTGGCGGTCGAGCACATCAGCGCCTCCGACCTGGCTCAGCAGATCACCTCCGTGCTGGCGGAGAAGAACCGCATCTCCTCGACGGGCGGGCCGGCCGCATCGCCCACCGCCCGGCGGGTCGTCCGAACGCCCGGGGCCCAGATGGCCTCCGGGGCGGGCGTGACGCTGATCCCGGACGATCGCACCAACCAGATCATCGTCGTGGGGACCGAGGAGGCCGCCAACGACGCCGTCCGCCTCGTCCGGGAGATGGACCTGCCCGCCAACGTCGCCACAAAGGTCTACCGCCTGCGGTACATCACTCCCGAGCGCCTGGACACGCTGATGAAAAGCCGCGTAGAAGCCCAGGAGCCGCGGACCACCTACCAGTCGACCATCGACGAGGCGTCGGGACTGCTGATCGTGACCGCTTCGCCGATGCTCCACGAGCAGATCCAGGCACTGCAGGCCGAACTGGACGTGGAGGCCGACCCCAACCGCAGCTACGTGCAGTACTACAAGCTCATCAACACCACAGCCGACGACGTGCTGTCCACCATCCGCAGCCTCCAGGGCCAGCCGGATGTCGGCTCGAAGGACGAGCAGCGCCTGCCCAGCACTCACCAGCGCTTCACCGGTGTGAACTACCCGCCGGTGCCCGGAGCGGCGGTCCAGCCGCCGCCGCGGATCTACCAGCGGACCGCCGAGCCCCCCGCCGCGGGGCAACCAGCACCGACCGCGGCGACGACGCAGCCGTCGGTGAGCCCGGCGCAATTGCTCGCCGAGGACGTGGTGGTCACGGCTGACGAGAACACCAACACGATCATCGTGATCGGCCCGCCGGACGTGCAGGCGATCTACCGGGAGCTGATCTCGGTATTGGACAAACGTCGCCCGCAGGTGCTCGTCGAGGTGATCCTGGTTTCACTGGACACCACCGACGATTTCCGTTTGGGCGTGGAGTTGGGCTTCCGCAACGACGGGGACAACCCGCTGATCGTGTTCAGCCAGTTCGGACTGAGCGTGCACGACGCGGCCGGCATTCCTACGTTGGCACCGGCGACGGGCTTTAACGGCGTATTGCTGAGCCCGGGGACGCTGGACGTGGTGGTTCAGGCGCTTAAGGGCGACAGCAGGGCGCGGGTGCTGGCGGCACCGAAAATCCTGGTCAACGACAACGCCTCGGGCAAGCTCGCCAGCCTGGACGAGCGACCTTACACGAGCATCAACGCCTCCGAAACGGTCAACACCACGAGCTTCGCCGGCTACGCCGAGGCGGGCACGACGCTGGCGGTAACCCCGCATATCAGCGAGGGCGACCACCTGCAGCTTCAGTATTCCATCACGCTCAACAGCTTCACCGGCGAAGGGACGGAGAATAGCCCGCCGCCCCGTGCGACCGACACGGTGGACAGCGAGGTGACCGTCCCAAACGGATACGCCGTCGTGGTCGGAGGCCTGCGGCGACAGGACCGGACCGAGCGGAACTCCCGCATTCCGGGCGTCGGGGAGATTCCGCTGATCGGGCGGTATCTCTTCGGGTCGGAGGTCCGCAGCGACGACGAATCGACGCTGTTCGTCTTCATCCGCCCGACGATTCTGCGGGACGACGAATTCGAAGACCTCAAGTACCTCTCGGAGTACGAGCTAAACCTCGCCGAGCTGCCGTCCAATCTGCCGCACAGCGAGCCGGTGCCGATGCACTAGACGCAGCCGATCGCGAAGAAATGAAAAGGGCGGACGTCGCCCAAGCAACTCCGCCCTTTTTCTATTGAATGTGGGCGCGTGGGATAGCTCTCACGTCTTCGACGTGTACTCGATCCGCTCGACCTCAATGGATCCGGAGCGGACCTCCAGCCGTGCCCGCCCGCCCTCGACAATCACCGTCCCGAACCCGCCGGCCGTGGCGAGGAACGCCCGCCAGTCACCGGCGAGGCTAGGCGCAACGTAAAGCACCTTGTCCACCGCGTCGTAGCGGATGCCGGTGAGGCCCTGGATCATCCCGTAGCTGGACATCGCCCGGGCGTACCAGTGACCGCACTCGTACTCATTGAAGGGATTGCGCACCCGCCCGTCGTAGCGATCGCGCACCGCCCGGACGATCCGCAGCCCTTCGTCCACGTACCCCGTCATCATCAAGTGCGCCGCGACGTGGTACTCGATGCCGGTCCAGACCTCGTTGCTGTACACGAACGGCAGCGACGGCTGACCGCCCTTCGGCCAGGAGCACAACAGCAGCCCCGCCTCGCTGCCAACGGCATAGGTCGGCCGCTGCGGGTTGGCGTGCTCGGAGAGATCCTTGCGGAAGTTGTGCTTGAAGACGGATTGCAGGTGGCTTTCCACCTTGGCCTCGTCGAGCACCGCCCCGACGCCGCAGACGCGGGCCATCCAGTCGCCCAGCACGCCGTCGGAGAGACACCCCTTGCCGTACTGGTACTTGGGCCCTTCGGCCTGCATCAACTCCATCGCCTCGGGGGAGTAGTTGGTGTTCCAGTGCCCCTCGGCCTGGACGTCCGGAGCGGCTGCACGGAGGTTTTTCCACTGCACCTTCTGGAAGAAGTACTTCCCGTTATAGAGTTTGCTCTCGACGTATTCCTTGCCCTTGGCCAAAAGGTCCTCGAAGGCGGACACGTCGTCGCCCATCTCGCGTCCCATCGCCACGGCCGCCGCCAGGGCGCCCAGGTAGAACGAGGAGCACATCCCGTCCGGGCCCCAGAACTCGATGTCGTAGGTGTTGTGGTGGGGTTCCACGAGCACGCCAAGGCGATCCGGGTCCCAGGTCTCGATGCAGTATTCCAGGCTCGCGCGCGTCTTCGGCCAGTACTCCGCCAGCCAGGCGCGGTCACCGCTGATGCGCCATTCGCGGTAGACCTTCATGATCCCGCCAAGCTGCCCGTCGGCCGCCGCGTGCCACTCCGGCAACTGCCGGCGGATGGGCAACGTCGCCCGGAACGCCTGCTTGCCGTCGGGTCCCTGGTTCTCGTTGAACTCGGTCTGGCGGAAGCTGCGCTCCAGGTCGGGGAAGAGGTGGCACAGCGCCTGGGCGTAGTTCCACACGTGCGTGCACGAGCCGCTGCAGCAGCCCCACGAGTCGCAGCAGCCTTCCCACGCCCACAGCCGCCCGTCGCGCTGGCGCAAAACCGTGGGCGATTTGAGAATGGTCAGGTTGGCGGCGATCGCCTCGACGACCTCGCCGGGAAGTGTCGTATCGTAGAACGCGTCGCGGAACGCGGCCGAGCGCGACCGCAGGTCCGCGTAATTCGCCTGCCAGTACTCGTTGACGGCTTGGACGTCTTCGAACCGTTCCGCGTACCAGGGTTCGTGGCGGGGCAAGTCCTTGATATCCGGCTTGGCCGACTCGCAACACGCCCCGGCGGCGCAAGTGGACGCGTCAATATCATCCGGATCGTCCACACCCTTGCCGTTGCGCAGGTCGCTCTGCGGGACATACCAACTCAGCATCAGCCGGATGGTCTTCTACTGGCCCGGGGCAAGCTGGACGGGCACGTACAGGCTGCCGCCGCCGCTGGGATCGCCCTCGGTGATCGGCCCGGCCTGGACCATCTCGCCCCGCTCGACGGTTTTCCAGGCCATCGTCTGGGCGTCGAACCACCCGCCGCGGAACCACGCGCAGTTGACCCGCACGTCGCCGTCATCCACGGCGGCACAGAACGCGCCCTGGCACCAGGGCTCCTCATCGGTAGCGTCCTGCTTCAGTACGAACCCGCCCTTGGCAGGCAGCACGCCCGCGCCGGGCTTCTGCCAGATGGACATGAAGTTGGCGGCGTGGAAGGAGTAGACCGCGTCCACGTCCTTGTCGCTGGTGTTGGTGAAGCGATACTCGATCGACGCGGCCGGGAGCGAGGAATTATCCGCGTCGCCGGGGATGAACGGGCTCCAGCCGGTGACCTCCACGGCCAGCGGCAGCTTGCGGTCGGTGAGCTTCACGGTCGCGAAGGGAAACCGCGGGAGCATCTCGGCCTTGCGGCAGTGCGGCAGGCCGTAGTTCTTGCCGCGGTTGCCGTTGCCGGAGCTCGCCTGCCCGCTGCCCCAAGGGAACAGCAACTTCCAGCCGGGGACGGGGCCCTCCAGCACCCGGGTGATAGTCTTTCGCCCCTTGACACAGATGGCGGCGAACGTCAGCGGCTCGTTGAATACCTGTGGCTGGTTGCGCACGGATACGTGGGAGATCGCCCCGGTCCCTTCCAAACAGATCATCCCAGCGCCGATCCCGCCCAGCGGAAACGCCGTCCGGTGGAGATGCTCGCCCGTCAATACGCCGTTGTACTGTCTTCTAGCCATGTCTATCTCGGACCTCGATTCTTCCCATGCTTCCGCGTGCAGCATAGCTGCACGCCCTACATATCGATGACGGCCACGCCGAAGCGATCGAGCTTCAGCGAATCGCCGGTCTTCTTTCCGGTCAGCAGTTCCTTCTTTCCGGCGGGGACTTGGACTTCCTGTGGCTGCTCCGTGTGGTTGATGAGGAACAGCAGTTTGGCGCCCTTGCCCTGGCGGACGGACACTTCCACGCCGGCCGGCGGACGAACGACCGGCCAGACGCGGGCAGTCTTCAGCACGTCGGCGATGATCGCGTCGTAGAACTCCGGCTCGGCCACCACCGCGCCGACGTAGTACCCGCATCCCTTGCCGAAGGCGTTTCGCGTGGCGGCAGCGAACTTCCGCATGTGCCAGTCGGTGTATCCGGCGAGCACGTCGGCCTTCGTCGCGCGGGCCCAGTCTGCGTACGATTCCGCGGTGAACTCGCCCGCCACCGCGGCGGCGCGTCCGACGACGGCGTAGCCAAAGCCCTCGCTGGCCTCGCGGCCCATCATCGTCTCGTATTCCTCTATGGTGATGCCCAGCGCATCGCTCAGCAG
>Ga0272441_10015015_pt1 | contig 10894 bp, 7 predicted proteins | sample SSMProp6N_FD_193582 | JGI IMG/M metagenome (GOLD analysis project Ga0272441, IMG submission 193582) | Marine sediment archaeal communities from Little Sippewissett salt marsh, Falmouth, MA, United States - SSM-Prop-6N | ecosystem: Environmental > Aquatic > Marine > Wetlands > Sediment ...
CTTTCGGAATAGGCGAAAGGCCGTCAGAGATCTCGCCACGTACATGCGGGCCGAGTACAGCTACGGCGGTCATGACGATCTGCCCAGCATCTGCGATTGGATGGCTGAGCACAATGAAGACCTGGGCGTGGACATCTTCGCCGCCCCCGTTGATCTGAGCTGAGCACACAAACACATCGAGAGATCAGGAGGTGATCTATATGAAAGCGCATTGTAAGGAGAAACACCGCCACCGGGCGGTGGACGAAACACGGGACAGGAGACTGTCGCCACCACAGGGGCTCATCATTGAGCCGCCACCGAAGGAAGACGGGCCCGAGCGGCTCTATCGCGTCGTCTACGTGATCGACGTCAGCGCCATGAACCCGCAGCAGGCGGCGGAGCACGCTTATGAGATTATGCGAGATGCCGAGTCAATGCGTCCCGTCTTGGACGTGCTTGATAGTGCAGGGCAGCCCACTCGGGTGGATCTATCCGAGGAGTGACGACAGTGCCCAGAGAGAGTCCCACCAGTCAAAGGAGGTAACCATGCTGGACGAAGTGTATGACACAATCGGGGCGATCTTGGAGGGCCTCGACGCCGGCGGCGAGCAGTCTCTCGCATTTGCCGAGGAGATCAAGATGCTCAGGGAGGTCCTGGGCTATCCCGAGCCTGCACGAGATGCACTCGAAGAGACGCTGAGGCGATGCCAGATCGCCCGCAAGCTCGAGCGATTGGCCATCCAGGCAGAAGAGACCCGCGTGGATCTGCCGACTCTGCCCGTCAACCAATGGCTGGATGGCAGCTTCAAGAATGCCTCGGTTGAGGTGTCCTTCAAGACGTGCGACTTGGCCAGGCTGCTCCAATTCATCGCTGATTTTGGGGTCAGAGAGAAGATCTGATCCTGGACGCCACACCTGAACATCCTGCCATCACCCGCATCTGACTAACCCACCCATAACACTGCAACGAAAGGAAGCACCATGTACAGCAAGGGACAGTGTGCGCGCAACCCGCCCGAATGGCTCCGGTACAACATCACACACAGAAGAACACCGATGTACGAAGAAACGCAGTTACTGAAAGGAACACGACTATGAGACTCTTGTTCATCAACAACGATGGTGGCGGATTCGCAGATTACGTGCAGGTTTCCGACGGCATGACAGTCGAGCAGTTCTTCAAGCAGGAGATGCCTGGCCGAAAGCCCGAAGACTACCTGATCCGGGTGAACCGCCAACCGGTTCCGCGCGAGTATGTGTTGCAGGAGAACGACCGCGTGACACTCACGCCGACAAAAGTCGAGGGCGCGTAATAGGTTGCGCTACTCCGCACAGCCGGCAAGGGCATCTGTCTGCGTTCGTGGACAGGTGCCCTTTGTCTTTTTGAAGGGACGTATTATGAATGACAAGGAGTTGATGCGTGTGGCCAACCTGGTCCAGGAGGCCATGCTGCAACTGCGAAAGGGCCGCTACCTGGAATGCATGCGGCAGCTTGGCTTGTTCACGAGCCGATTCAGCGATATGACTCGGGATTCCAGGAAGCTGGGCATAGCACTCTCACACGATTGGCTCGTCGCCTCAGAACACACCTGCAAGGCCATCAGCGGGCATCTCACTGAGATCCCCTACGCAGTCTCAAAGCTGCAATCTCTCCTGGACAGGCGACCCAGAGAGGTGCCGAGCCTTTGCGCCATCGTTGATGAGCTGAGAGGCCTGCGGGACGAGTTTGATGATGTCGCATTCAACGCAGAGGAAGGGGCATTGTGCGTCATAACCGACTCAATCACCCTTGAGGGTGTGTATCTCGGGCGGTTCCGTATAGCCCTGTACCTCGACAAGTTCGCGGAGCTGTATCACAAGACAGCGTACTATGTGATAGCCATCGATCCGCATCCGGCAGCCAAGGACGAGGCTGTTACACACCCGCATGTGAGCAATGAGATGCTCTGCGAAGGAGATGGGGCAGCGGCAATACGGGCAGCGCTAGAAGAAGGAAGGCTCTCAGATTTCTTCACCCTGGTCCGAAGCATCCTGACGACCTACAACCCGGACAGCCCCTACGTGGCGCTGAGCGACTGGGAGGGCATCTCCTGCTATGACTGCGGCTATGTGATGGATGAGGAGAGCTCCTACTACTGCAGCCTCTGCGACAATGCGATATGTGACCAGTGCTCCCGAGTCTGTGTGGACTGTGGAGAGGTTGTCTGTGGCAGTTGCGCCGGCCTTTGTGAGATCTGTGAGAGATCACTATGCCCGAGCTGTGCCAAGACCACGTGCAGCAGTTGTGAGTCAGTCTGCTGCGACAGTTGCCTGACGGACGGGCTATGCCCGGAATGCAAACAACAACAGGAGAACGAAGATGAAGAACATGAAAATGAGCAAACCAGTGAGAAGTCAGAAACAGACGGAGCGCAGACAATCGGGTTGGGAGGACGACTGGCTGGACGAGGAATCCAAGCCCAAGCAGACCACACTGCGGTTCAGCCCGACGGCGTGGGCCAAGCTACTGTATCTTCGGGACCAGTCTGAGGATGAGGTTGGCGGCTTCGGCATCACCTTGCCCGAGGATCTCCTGTACGTGACGGAGTTCGTCACGGTCAAACAGGAGGTGACCTGCGCCAGTGTCAAGTTCGACGATGAGGCCGTGAGCAGGTTCTTTGATGAACAGGTGGACCTCGGCCGAAAGCCCGAGCAGTTTGCCCGTGTCTGGTTACACAGCCATCCCGCGAATTGCCCCAATCCCAGTGCCACCGACCACGATACTTTCCAGCGGGTCTTCGGAAATTGTCAATGGGCGGTCATGTGCATCGTGGCCCGAGACAGCAGTGTGTATGCCCGCCTGAGCTTCAATGTCGGTCCAGGCGGCCAGATCCTGATCCCGGTCGAGGTGGACTATTCGCGGGACTTCGGCGCGAGCGATCATGAGAGCTGGGATGCCGAGTACAAGGCGAATGTCCAGACGGCCGAATGGCTCACTACGATGGATCCGCCCGAGCGGCAGGATGACGCCATGACAGACCCTGTGGTGCCGTGCGATTTCCTCGATGAGTTCGGCAAGCTCGACCCGGCCCAGCGTCAGATCCTTCTGGACGAGCTCGCGGCCCGGCCCGAGCTGTGGGAAGAAGAAGGTGAGGTGGTTTACCTATGACTACGACAGAACGCTACAGCCGCCAGAGAGACATCGTGCCGGCCGAGCGAATCGGGGGGTGCGAAGCCACGGTCATCGGTGTTGGCGCCATTGGGCGCCAGGTGGCCCTTCAGCTTACGGCCATGGGCATTCCATGGCTCCAAATCGTAGATTTTGACCTGGTGGAGACGAGCAACCTGGCCAGCCAGGGCTACCTGGAGGAAGACCTCGGCAAGCTCAAGGTCGAGGCCACGGCCATGCTCTGCAGGCGGATCAACTCTGACATCGAGATTGTGTCAGTACCCGAGCGCTTTCGGCGAAGCATGGAGGTCGGCAATACCGTCTTCTGCTGCGTGGACAGTATCGATGTCCGCCGGCTGATCTGGGAGGCGGTCAAGGACAGCATGTCCTTCTACGTAGACGGCCGGATGAGTGCGGAAACACTGCGGGTGTTGACCGCTTGCGACAGCCAGTCACGGGAGCACTACCCGACCACGCTGTTTCGCACGGAAGAGGCTTTCGTAGGCCCCTGCACGGCCAAGACCACGATCTACTGCGCCAATGTCGCGGCAGGCCTGATGGTGGCTCAATTCACGAAGTACCTGAGGCAGCTTCCGATGGAGGCTGATATTCAGCTTAATTTGTTGGCTTCGGAGTTGAGCGTTGTGTGATTTCTTTCCTTTTTTTCACCGCAGCCGCTCTTTCTGGCTGCGGTTTCTCTTCCGTGGGTAGCGAGAGCTATGGCCTGCTGTCGGGGACCGCGAAGCTTCGCCTCACGCTATTGCTGGAGAATACAGGACATTGGATTGTGCGGCCGATGAGAGAATGGGATATCGGGGGCTCCTATCGGCAATCCTGGGGCGATGTGGCAAGGCATGTTTCCGTGAAGACTGCCCCCGCGCTGTTGATGAGGGAGAGGAAGCGAGACTTTGCGCGGGGGCCTGTGGACTTCAGTGGTGCCTGTGAGATATCAGTTCGTGCAGACCGTGGCGCACTTGGTGCAGGCGATGCCATGTGGAGCGCCATTCAATCGGACGATTCTCCCAGGAGCTGACGCCATGCAGGAAAGCGAGAACGATAAGAAATAACAGAGCAAGCCCGATGCAGTCAGGGGCCAGCGGCTGGGCCAAGATGGCAAACGACGCGCTCATCTGATCAACCTCCCAGACTCACGACTCGACAGGCCACGTACCTATAATTGACTCTACCCCAAATGCTGGCCTGTAGTCAAGGAAATCTGCACACAAGGGGCCAACTCAAGTACGACGAGGCACACATGGTTTATGATCGTTCCGCTGCATGGTGCCGCTGCACGTGGATCGCGGACCGAAAGGCTACATGCACAGTCGAACGTTGGCCGGGGGTAATTGAAGGCATTGTTGCTTGGCGGGACTGTTCTCTACAAAGGTGGGTCTGGCACTCCAGGGGTCTCCAGTTTCTGTCGAGCATGTGTGACGGCAGTAGCGGGTTCTGCCGCGTAGTCATTCCTCACAGTATCGACACAGATAGCAGCGGGAAAGGGACGTCGTTGGGGGGAATCGGATTCTGCGCTCCGATGCCCGGTCGTGTTCTTGACGCACTCGATCCACGTTCTCTGCCTTGTGGCGGTACACCAAGGCTCGGTTCATGTAGTCGTTGAACAACTCGATGTGGAACTTGGGGGTCATTTCGTCAAGAGAGACCTTCTCATCTTCGCTGGCGATTTGCACATTCAAGCTACCGCAAGGTTCCGAAGCCTCGAGGGGCCAGGTGACGCATGAACTCGCTGAGACAGTGGATGTCGTCTTCATTGAGGTCGGACGTATGGCCATGCCGATCCTGTGGATTGTGGCGAGTGAAAACCGACTCAATGCTGGGGGCCCGCCCGTCATGCAGATAGGGCTCTGTCTGCCGCAGGCCCAGAAGCGATGGTGTATCGAGACGCCTGAGGGCCCCGTCTTCATCTTCTTTCCAGGTCCCTACATCATGGCGAACGAAATTGCCGTATTCGTCTTTCTGCCCACTGTCCGTGTAGAGAGGCGGTGGATGACAGGCGGCGCAGCCGGATGTTTCGCGGAAGAAGATGGCTTGCCCTCTCTCGATCGCACCGTGTACTTCGGGAGGCGGGGTTGGCACTCGTTTTGAGCGCAGGCTCTCGATGTACGCAGCCAGAGCATCCAGGTCTCTGCTGTGTCCGGCATTTACGGGGCCGAGGTATTCATGGATCTCGCCTGGCGGAACGAACCAGCGGCCGGCCATCGTGTTGCGGGTGAACTCATATGTGTCCTGGATCTCATCAAGGTGGGCCGTGTAATGGAGCGGCCCACACGCCAGCGCTCCGCGCAACGTATGGGTGTCCAGAGGCCCGACACCGAAATCCCACTGCCGACCATCGACATCACCGTCGGGATGACAGACAGCACAGGACATCCACTGGTCCTTCGTCAATCGCGCGTCGGTTGCCGTTCCGAACAGGTAGCGCCCGCGTGCGATCTCAGGAGGCGTCGCGTCGTGGGCAAATCGCACCCGAGATAGCACTGTTCCCGTACGTGCGCTGAGGGTGACGATTTCCTGGCCGGTCAGGGTGAGAACATAGAGCAGCCCCCGACGCTCGTCGAGCACAATCCCGCTCGGTACCTGCCCCACCTTTGTGGTGTGCCACTTCGGGAACTTGGTTGTCAGATCGATGGCGAGCACATCGTCGCTGCCCGCGCTCGCCAAGTAGAGTGTCCTGTTGTCCACCGCGACCTCGGTGGGGCGGTGCGGCGGCACGACCAGCAGGTCGGGGAAGAAGGCCAGCGAAACCTGCCGGGCGGCCGGGGGGACCGCGGCAATCACTGGAAAGACGGACCGGTCGAACATACGTCCCCCGACAACGGTGTCGGACCGCGTTTGAGGGGCATAGAGCGTGCCGTCGGGACCCACCGTCAGCACGCGACACTGGTTGAGCTGGCTCGGCGCGGCAATCTGTCGAAGGATACGGCAATGAAGGTCGAGCTGTGTAATCTCGCCGGTGCGGAAACCTACGGTGTAGATCGAGTCTCCCGCCGGGGCATATGCCAGACAGCTTGGCCTGGAAATGGGAGGGCTGGTGCTCTGAACGCTTCCCGTCGTAGCGTCGATGCGCAGGATCTGGTTGCCATCGAAGTCAGCGACGAAAAGGCTTCTTCCATCCGGCGAAGCCAGCACCGCCCAGGGCTCACCCGCAACAGGCCAGCGTGCCATTTCTTCGCAGGCCTTGGCGTCGAGGACCACGATCTCCCCGCGATCTGAGAGTGCGGCGTACAGGCGCAATTCGTCCGGCGACAGCGCGATCGATCTCACCTCCCCGCCGGTCCTGACCGCATGATTGACGTGACTTCCGGATCGCCCCATGGTGAGTCGAACCACCTCACCCGACCATCGATGACCGGCAAAGAGGGTCGTCCTGAATCGTGAGAGAACAAGGAGCGAACTGTGGACGGGCAGAGCATCCGCCATCTTCTCGGTGGAGTCATGCACCGTTTTGGATGTATGGGGAGAGGCAGACCTGTACCGTGCTTTCTCCGCCGCCTTTTCCGTTGCATGCGCTGGCGGCGATGCCCCTGTGGAAGCAGAGGGATATACGTCCTCGCCCTGGAGCAGCACCATACCGGCGCGAAGGTCCGCGCCGCTTCCCGCCCAGAACGTGAACGTCACCGTATCATACCACGCGGGCTGGTGGTCGACGGGATCGGGACTCGGCAAGGCGGTGTCGATATTGGGGAAGTGTCTCGAGAGACTCCGCGGATCGTATACATACGTAAAACGTCCGTCCTTCGCCGGCAGTTCCCGCTCGTCGATGACCTGGCCGGGCAGACTCGCCAGCACGTGCACACGTGGGACACTGATGTCCCTTGGGAGATGCCCACAGATGACCAAAGGCCGGGGTGGTGTGCGATGCCTTCCCAGCGGGAGATCGAACGTGATCGATTCAGCGTTCCGCGGGACCACCGGCACAACGAAGCGGTTGCTCTCGAGGCCTATGCCGCCTCCTCGCGGCCATTCTTCTTCAGCCAGCAGGTCAGCGATGACACCAGCACTCGTCATGCCGTGGCAGCAGCCTTCCGCCTTGATGATCCACTCGCCCGGCTCGTCGGCCGCGGGACCCGGAGTATTGAACAGGCCCACGGCGCTGGAAGGTGTCTCAAGAGAGGTCTGTTTCCCCGACGGGCTGGTGATGCTGGCCCGTACGAAGCCGCTGATCGGCGGCCAGACCACGCCCGAAAGACAAAACTGGCCTCCGACTTCCAGGATAGCCCCCGGCGCGATGGCCCCATAGGTCAGGAACACGTCGTAACGTCTTCCGCCAATCACCAGAAGGGGACCGCACGGCGGGCAGCCGGGGAGCAGGCCATCAAACGGCGGCATCACGCGTCGCCCGATTGGATCGGTCTTAGGGTCGATCAGCACCAGCATCGAGGCGTAGGCCCCGTAGTGGTGAAGGCCCGTCCTTCGGTCCCGAAAGACTGTCCCGCCATAGTTCATCTTGATATCTCCCGGCAGGTCTCCGTTCGGACCAACGCCGAACTGATAGCCATACACATCATCGAAGAACCAGTAGCTTGCGGGAACCATGTCTTCCGCAACATGGGACCGCACGGACACACCCGGTCGCCAGGAGGTAGAGTAGAAATAGGCCCACCGATCCACTGCCTCCCGCTTCATGGTTGGGGAGAACCCTTCGGACGAGGAGGAGACAAACGGCATCTCGCCGATGGCCAGGCGGTCTTCCGGACGTAGCTCGTTCGGATACAATCCCTCCCGGCCAGCGCCGTTTCTCACGTCGGGCCAACGTTCGGCAATAAGCGAAGCGATAGTGCCTTCGGGATCCTCGAAGGTGAGATTGGGGAAGAGTGAGTCGGGGTCCCTGTCCCCGAGCCAGGCGACGTCACCGCTCTCATAGGGGTAGCAGGTGTGTCCCATGTCGAACGCGTCTCGGGGTGTCCCCGTGAGGAAATGCGAGTTACGTGCGATGAACCAGCGAGCCCGCCAGTTCATTGAGGGAGCGCGGTTCCCTCGCTCTCCGTGGATGATCACCTTCGAATCTGGGGTGACCACGACCGAGGCCCCGCGGCGCGAGGCCATCCACCATACGCCTTGGTCATCCACATATTTGGCCGTCACGTCGCAGCGGTACTCGCCGGGATGGTCAAAACGCACCGCACTGTGCTGTGGGTCCGGCGTAAACACGCCCCAGCGATTGGCCGTGCCCGTGATGCGCCGCGTGATGGCCCCGGCTGGATCGGAGTCCGGCAGGTGCAAGAAGGTCATCGTCACGTCCGCTGGCACGGGCGGCAGGATGCGCACCTGCGGGTAGATGCTTGTCCTTGGCCATAGGGGGGTGCCCGGTTCTGGAAAGACATCGATATCAAGAGGCCGGGCAACGTAGACATCGTAGGTGCCCGAGATCGTGTGGGCGGCACCGCTAACGTCGTTGATCTTGCCGGCCAACGAGATTGCGTAGTGCCCGTATTGCCCGAAGGCGTAGTCGAACGCGCCCCACCCGGTGAGATGGTAGAGGTCCGCCAAGCTGGGATTCCCGAAGGAAGTACCCATGGGGGCGACGAGGCGGTCATGAACGAGGCGGTTGGGGCAGACGGAGGTCAGGTCGTTCTGGGCGGCGACTAGGGGGGCGGGCCCCAGCCGGTCGGTCCTGCCGTCCGGCGTTTGCACGGTGACGGTCAGGCGGCTTGCTCTGCAGTCGAACGAGATGCGCGGCGGCCACAGCCGCAGTTCGTGGGGCCGGTCGGTCAGAGAAACTAGGGGCAGGTAGGGATCGAGCGGGTAGCGGATGGGCTGCTGGGTACGAGCATCCACGCGCGGAATGATAAGTTTCTCGGGGCGAAGGACATTCCGGGGCGCGTAGTTGCAAGCGGCCTGGTCCTCTCGCGCGACGGTGCCCCGCGAGCCCCCGGTGCCGGCGGAGCCGAGCAGGACACACGCCAAACGAGGCGGGGCAGGATCGCCGATAGTGATACGCCCAAGAAAGAGGTCGCCGGGGTGCTCAAGTTCAAAGAACTCGCCGGCACCACGCGGATGGAGATGACCGTTGAGCGAATAGACTCCCGCCGGCGCATCGCCAGGGACTTCAAACCAGAGGGTCAGCGAGACTTCCGCGATCCGTCCTTGCACACGCCACGGGCCGAACTGCATGTTTCGAAAGTGTGTTGCCACGCCGCGCGGGCCTGGCTCCATGTGGAAGTGGCCCTGGGGATCGCGCCGGCCGACGAGATCGGTGTGCGTCTCGATGGGCAGACCGGTCGGCGTCAGAACGTGTGTCGCCAGCAGCCGCATGGCGGCGAGGTGCGTGCCGTTGGGATCGAAGAGCGGCGTGAGGTCACAGCCCACGTCGAAATGTTGCGCGGTCAGGTGGCGGGCGGTTTCCTCCGATTCGCACCGGACCGATAGAGTAATGGCGACCTCACCGAGTTCTCCAGGATTCAGACGGGTCTGGGAAAGGCGGGCCGCGCCGAACAGCCAACGCTGGCGCGCGATCTTCCGAAGAAAGCACGCCTGCTCCTTTGCCCCGGGATTCTTCTGCCTTACCGTGAGGATCAGGCCCGGGGAGCAGGAGGGATCGCCCGGAATTAGGCCGCGAAACTCCTCGCGCAAATTGGTCAGGTCGAACCCCCACGGCGAATCAAGGTCCCTTCTCAGTTCTTCTGGAACGTCCTCGTCCATAGAAGTTGAGATCTGCAGAGGACTTCCCGGCGGCGCGACTAGCCGCACGTGGAACGAGCCGTCCCGGCGGACCCAGGCGGCGGTCTCATCGGCGGTAAGGAGGTTCACCACCCGCACGATTCGCGCCCGCGTATCCCCGGCGGCGCCGGGTGCACCCACGATGAAGGTCTGGCCGTCCCGGCCTGGATCAGTGGCAACGAGCTTGGGATTGGGCGGCCGTTCGATTCTCGGTTGTGCCTGATCGCGCCAGTTGCGATTGGCGACAAAGCGGGATCCCTCGTGCCGTAGTCCGCCCACGATCTCCAGCAGTGGAACCAGCTCTTCTCGGTCGAGAGAAGTGCTTCGAGGATCTTCCAGGATTCCCAGGAGCTGCTTTTCGAGACGCTCCGCTTGGGGTAGTAGTTGGCCGACGTGCTCCAGGTCCCCCTCACGCAAGGCGCCGCGCCATTCCTGTTCCAATCTGGCCACCCTTGCGGCCAGGTCCTGCCCATTGTGTGGCTCTCCCCGCGCACAAACCACAGTGTGGATGAGCATCCCGAGGATACACAGAACAACTCCGGTGGCTACTTTCTTCTGTCGCTCGTCCATCGCCTGATACTCCCCTGTGAAATGCCTGGCCACTTGGCCGGATTCTCCAGTGTGAGCAGGGTGCCGCCTGCTTTCTCAATTTGTACACCCGCTATGTGCTGCCGGCAAGCTGGGAGAATCTGAATTCTTCAGACGCAGTGGACAAAGACCCGTTCGAGCGTGCCACCAATCGTTGTGGGATGCCCAGCCGGCGGTATTCCCGGCTATGAAGACCCCACGATTCTCTTGACCAACAACTTCCGCCTCGGTTGTCCTGCTCTAGTGACCGGCTACGCGCAACGTATGCTGATCGAAAACGGCATCTCTGAAGCGATCCAGTTCTTTCACATCGATTCGCTCTCGTCGATGGTCGGACTCCAGGTGGACTTCGATCTGCAGATCACTTTGATGGCCAGGTCCTTGTACCGTCTCATGGCCGATCGCATTGGGCGAGAATACCAGCATGCCCAAGCCAAGAAACTCTTTCGGAATGTGCTGGATCTGTCCGCCACCGTTCAGATTGGTGACCGTGACGTG
>Ga0272441_10015016_pt1 | contig 10893 bp, 10 predicted proteins | sample SSMProp6N_FD_193582 | JGI IMG/M metagenome (GOLD analysis project Ga0272441, IMG submission 193582) | Marine sediment archaeal communities from Little Sippewissett salt marsh, Falmouth, MA, United States - SSM-Prop-6N | ecosystem: Environmental > Aquatic > Marine > Wetlands > Sediment ...
CTGAACCCGGGAGGGTTCGCTTTCCTCGTTTACGGGCGCATTGCCCGGCATTTCTTTTGTCATGCCTTTCGTGTTTGCAGGGTTGATTGCATTATCCGTGTAGTCAAAATACAGGTAAATAGATACGAATCCAATGACTTTGCGCCGCAGTGGCGGTTTGCCGGGAATCGTATCAGTTCAGCAGCCTTCCTCCATCCACACTGATGACCTGGCCGGTCACGTAATCGCTGCGGGCCAGAAAGAGGACGGCGTCCATGATGTCTTCAACCGAACCGATCCGTTTCAGCGGAATGTTTCGGGAAAGCTCCTCTTCCGGAGCGTCGTTCCACTCGGGATTTATGGTGACCGTTCCGGGCGCTATGGAGTTGACGAGGACATTCGGCGCCAGTACCCTGGCGAATACCCTGGTCAGATGCTGTATGGCGTTCTTGGAGGCCGTATAGGGCGCGAAATTCCTCCACACGAGATCGGCGGCAATGTCGGTCATGGTGATGATGCGGGAGACGAACGGCTGCTCTTTCATGATCGCCGCTCCGGCCTGCATGGTGAAAAAGGTGCCCTTGAGATTCGTATCCACCAGGCGGTCCCATTCCTCCTCGGTCACTTCGGGGAGCGTGGTGCTGAAAAAGTTCGAGGCGCTCGTTATCAGAAGGTCCAGGCTCCCGAAATGTTCACTGAACGTGTCGAAGGCCTTATGTATATCGGAAACCTTCGATACGTCGCAATGCACCATCCGGGATTCCGGGCTGAATGCGCGTACCTTTTCGAGAACGCCGGCGGCGGTTTTCTCCGAGTTGCGGTAGGTGAAGAATATCGAGTAGCCCTTTTCGGCCAGCGCGGTCGCCATTCCTCCTCCGAGACGTCCGGAACCGCCGGTTATGAAACATACCTTTTTGCTTCCTGCAGACATGGTCGCATCTTAACATGATGTTCGGGAACAACTTGTATAACGGCCTCCGGAACCAAAAAGTTGTCGCCGTTTCCCGGAAAGGCGACGGTCGTATCCGTCGGGGCTCTCGGGATCGCATGGCGCGCGGTCGCCGGACAGACGATGTTTTTTTGTTTTTTATGTTATTATGAAACCCGGCCGGAGGTTTTTCCCGCTTCAGCCGGTCTGCCGACAGGCTTCGGCGGCGAGGCAATTCCAAATTCCAGTGCGATGAGCGACAGCATCATGAAGCTCGTTTCGGTCAGAAAGGAGCTCGAGCTTTCCCGTGACATACGCCAGACCATCATACCGGGCATTTCGCTGGAAATCGGGGAGGGTGAGTTCATTTCGATCACCGGACCGTCGGGTTCCGGCAAATCGACCCTGCTCTATCTGATGGGCGGGCTGGACAAGCCGACCTTCGGCGAGGTCTGGCTCGACGGTGAAAATATCACCGACAAAAGCGAAAACGAGATGACGCGCATCCGCAACGAGAAGATAGGCTTCATCTACCAGTTTCATTTTCTTCTGCCGGAATTCACCGCGCTGGAGAACGTCAGCATGCCGATGATGATCAACCGCCGTCGCTCGAAAACCGAGATCCGCAGGCGGGCCGAAGAGCTGCTCGACACCGTGGGGCTCGCCGACCGGGCTTCGTACAGGCCGAGCCAGCTTTCCGGGGGCCAGCAGCAGCGTGTAGCCATCGCCAGGGCCCTGGCCAACGATCCCAAGATCGTTCTCGGCGACGAACCGACCGGCAATCTCGATTCGAAGTCCGGAAACCTGGTCTACGAACTGTTCGAAAAGTTCAACCGAGAACTCGGCCAGACGGTGATTTTCGTGACGCATGACGAGGATTTCGCCCGCAGGGCCAGGCGCCGTATCCATCTCGTCGACGGACAGGTCGAAAGCGACAACCGCCTGTGAAGAGGGCCCGTTCATATCAATACGAACGAAAGTATTCATGCTCGAAACGATAAAGAGTAGTCATCCCCGCGTATACGAAAACTTTTCCCGCCTGGAGAACGGGGAGGAACATCTTCGCCGCATCGTGGAGCTCGACGGTTACTGGGCCGGGGTCCGCGACCGCTCGCCCGGGGATGTCGTGCTGGACGGAAGCCGGCTTCCCGCGGGAGCCGAAGTGGAAGGGGAATACGACCTGTTCTATGCCGGCGGGACGCTGGGGCTTCTGCATGCCGCCGTCATGGCCGGCCGCTACGGACGCCGGGTGCTGCTTGTCGACCGCCATGTCGCGGGCCGCTCGACAAGGGACTGGAACATATCCCGTTTCGAGCTCGACAGGCTTGTCGAGACCGGCGTGTTTTCCGCCGGAGAGATCGATTCCGTCATCGTGCGCCGCTACAGGACGGGATGGGTCGAGTTTTTTGCCGAAGAGTCGCGCCGCAAAAGGCTCTATATCGACAATGTGCTCGATTGCGCCGTCGACGCCGATCGTCTGCTCGGTATCGCCAGGCAACGTCTCGCCGGGCAGAACGGCAGCAGGGTGCTCGACCGGACCTCATTCGTCCGCTGTTACCGGTTTGCCGATCACGTGGTCGTCGAAACCCTTTCCTCCGGGGGAAAAACGTCGTTTTTCAGGGCAAGGGTGCTCGTCGATGTAACGGGTATTCTCTCGCCGGTGGCGATGCAGCTCAACAGGGGGCGTCCCCAGACGCATGTCTGCCCGACCGTCGGCACAGTCGCCAGCGGTTTCCACAACGCCGATTTCGACACCGGGGAGATCCTGGCGAGCACCGAGCACGCCGACACTTCCTCGGGGAGCGGCCGCCAGCTTATCTGGGAAGGGTTTCCCGCGGCGGGCGACGAATACATCACCTATCTCTTTTTCTACGATGCCGTCGATTCCGACAACGACAAGTCCCTGCTCGGCCTGTTCGAAACCTATTTCCGGAAACTGCCGGACTACAAGGTTCCGGGAAATGATTTCAGGATTCACCGCCCGGTTTTCGGGATCATTCCGGCATATTCCCACGACGGGTTTTCGCGGACGAGAGAGATCGCCGACGACCGTGTCATTCTCTTGGGCGATGCGGCGAGCCTCGGTTCCCCGCTGACTTTCTGCGGCTTCGGTTCGATGGTCCGCAACCTTCCCCGTCTCACGGCGCAGCTGGACCAGGCGCTCGTCGCCGGGGACCTTTCCCGCGCCCGGCTCGAAAAAATCAGCGCCTACGAGCCGAATGTCGCCTCCATGGCCAATCTGATGAAGTACATGTGCTTCGATGCCAGAACCGACAGTCCCGACTTCGTCAACGAACTGATGAACGAGGTCATGATCGTTCTCGACGGGCTTCCGCAGCGATACCGCCAGGCGATGTTCCGTGACGAGATGCGCCTGGACGAATTCGTGACGGTGCTCCTGAAGGTCGCCTGGCGGTATCCGAAAGTGTTGAAGGCGACGTACGACAAGCTCGGGGTCGGCGGTTCGGTCTCGTTTATGAAGAACCTTGCCGGCTGGGCGGCGTCGCGGAACGAACAACGCAGTTGACCCCTATGGATAAAGCGAAAGCCGCCCGTGAGATCGCGCATCTTTGCACGGAGATCGAACGTCACAACCGGCTCTACTATCTCGAGGCCAGACCGGAGATTTCGGACTTCGAGTTCGACAGGCTGCTCGAACGGCTGATCGCGCTCGAACGGGAGTTCCCGGAACTCCTGACGCCCGACAGTCCCTCGCAGCGCGTCGGCGGCGGCATCACCAGGGAGTTTCCGACGGTCGTGCACCGCGAGCCGATGCTCAGCCTTTCGAACACCTACTCGCTCGGCGAGGTGGACGAATTCCTCGCCCGTGTCGAAAAACTGGTCGCAGCCGAGGGCGGCGGCGCGCCCGAATACGTCGCCGAGCTGAAGTATGACGGCGTGGCCGTCAGCCTGCTCTACCGCGACGGTCTGCTCGTTCGCGGCTCCACGCGCGGCGACGGACGGCGTGGCGACGAAATCACGGCCAACCTCAGGACCATCCCGTCGATTCCGCTCCGCCTCGACTCCCCCGGCGGCGGGCTCTTCGACCCGGTTGTCAGCGGGGAAATCGAGGTGCGCGGCGAGGTGTACATGCGCAAGGATGACTTCGAGCGGCTCAACGAGGAGCGACCGGAGGAGGAGCGTTTCGCCAACCCGCGCAACGCCACCGCCGGAACGCTCAAGCTGCAGGACTCGGCGGAGGTCGCCCGGCGCAGGATGTCTTTCGTGGCCTACTATCTCAGGGGCCACGACGGTGAAGCGCCGACGCACCTGAAGCGCCTGGAACAGCTCGAGGGCATGGGCTTCATCACCGGGGCGGCCGCCCGGCTCTGCAGGGAGACGACGGAGATCGCCGCCTTCATCGACGAGTGGTCGGAGAAGCGCTGGACGCTGCCCTATGAAACCGACGGCGTGGTGCTCAAGCTCAACGATGTCGGGCTCTGGGACCGGCTCGGCGCGACCGCCAAAAGCCCGCGCTGGGCGATTGCCTACAAGTACCCGGCGCAGCAGGCCAGGACCGTACTCAACGGTGTGGTGTTCCAGGTCGGCAGACTCGGCACCATCACGCCGGTGGCCGAACTCGAACCGGTGAAACTCGCCGGATCGACCGTGTCGCGCTCCACGCTGCACAACTTCGACGAAATCGAACGCCTCGGCGTGCGCGTCGGCGACCGGGTGATGATCGAAAAATCGGGCGAGGTGATCCCGAAGGTAGTGAGCGTCGTGCTCGACGAACGACCGGCAGAGACGGAATCCATCGAGGTGCCGGAACAGTGCCCGGCGTGCGGTACCAGGCTGGAGCGGCCCGAAGGCGAGGTGAGCTGGTACTGTCCCAACGAGGAGGGGTGCCCTGCGCAGAAGCGGGGCCGCATCCTGCACTTCGCCTCGCGTAACGCCCTCGACATCCACAACCTCGGCGAATCGCTCGTCGCGCAGCTCGTCGAACGAGGCCTCGTGAGCGACGCCGGCGACCTCTACAGTCTCACGCAGGCAGAGCTCGCAGGTCTCGACCGGATGGCCGAAAAATCGGCCCGTAACGTGCTCGACGCGCTCGAGAAGAGCAAAAAGCAAAGCTACGCCCGCCTGCTCTTCGCCCTCGGCATCCGCCACGTCGGCGCGGCCACGGCGCGTGAACTGGCCCACGCCTGTCCCTCGATCGACCGCCTCCGCGACACGAGCGAAGAAGACCTCGCGGCCGTTCCCGACATCGGCCCCGTCATCGCCGAAAGCATCCGCGACTTCTTCGATAAATCCTGGGTAAAAGCCATGCTCCAGAAGCTCGCCAGGGCCGGACTGCCGATGCAGGCCGAAGCGGAAAAAGCGCTCGTCAACAACAACTTCGAAGGAGAAGCCGTCATCTTCACCGGCGGCCTCGAACGCCACGTCCGCCAGCAGGCCGAAGAGATGGTGCGGGAACGCGGCGGCCGGATCGTGAGTTCGGTGAGCAAAAAGACCACGCTCGTCGTCGCCGGCAAGGATGCCGGGAGCAAGTTGGAGAAGGCGATGAAGCTTGGAGTGAAGGTGATTGATGAAGATGAGTTCGAGCGCATGCTGTAGGCACCGCTGCAAAGCTGTTGCGAGACTCGATTGCTGCGTCGGGTGGTGCTTTTCCTCGAATAAAAAACGTAGTATTATGTTCGGTTGCCGCATTCATTTTTCAGTTGCAGAACCATGGACCCATACTATCGCGTAGCACTGTTCGGTTCCGCCCGCATCAGGGAGGGGGACAGGGAGTACAATGACGTGTTCGCCATTGCGAAAGGGCTTGCAGCGTCGGGTTTCGATGTCGTTACGGGCGGCGGGCCGGGGCTCATGAGAGCCGCCAACGCCGGGCACAGGAGCGCACAGTCGGGCACGCGTTCCATCGGGCTCAACATCAGGCTTCCGCACGAACAGATGGCGAACCCCTACCTCGATATCAAGCACGAGTTCGAGCGTTTCAGCCAGCGCCTCGATACCTTCATGTCCCTTTCCGACGCGGTTGTGGTGGCTCCCGGGGGGATAGGCACCCTGCTCGAACTGTTTTACGCCTGGCAGCTTGTCCAGGTCGAGCATGTCTGCGAAACGCCGATCATTCTGTTCGGTCCTATATGGGGAGGCCTTCTCGACTGGCTGAAAACCGAGGTGCTGTCGAGGAACATGATCGGGGAAGGCGACCTCGGGATGATTTTTCATGTCAACGAGCCGGAAAAGGTCGTGGCGCTCATTGGCGCCCTCCATGAGGACAGGCTTCACAACGGGCATGCCTGCAAGAACTTCGAGAAATACCACGTCGATTTCGGGGGGCTGCATGGCGGCGGAGCGGATGCCTGAGGGAGCGCGGTCCGGCAGGAGATGGCTGCGTCTGGCCGAACGCGTGACGCTCGTGCTCGTGGCGGGAGCGATTCTGCAGGAGGCGTTGAGCCGCACTCCCGTCGGGGAGGTGCTGCAGGTCAGCGACAAGCTGCTGCACGTGGCCGCGTTTTATGTGCTGGCGCTGCTTGCCGACCTGTCGTTTTCGGAAAGAAAATATCTCGTGTTCAACGTTGCGGCTCTGTTTCTGTTCGGTGTCTCGATCGAGCTTCTGCAGCGCTATGTCGGTATCGGCCGCCACGTTTCAGTCCTGGACGTGGTCGCCAACGCCTTCGGCATTGCGCTCTTCTACCTGACGCGCCCCGCCCTGAAGCGGCATCCGCGTATCGGACGCTTCTGGCCCCGGGACCGGCGTCACGGCTCGCGCCGCTCTTCGGAGTCCGGTTCTTCCCGCCACCGGCTCTCCGGACGGGTTCGCACGGCGGCGCTGCTGGAGGGAATACGGGTCCCGGAACGTTTCGCGTCGGAATTCAGCTACATGCAGCGCCGTCTTCGCCGTCTCGCCGGGGAGGAGGCGCGGCTGAAAGGCGGGCTCGAAACGCTGCTCGCCGAACATGCTTCCGCACTCGCGAAGGAGTTGGGTGATGGGCGCGACCGGTGCTCCGGAGCGTGTCTGCGGCGCGTCGGGGAACTGCGCCTGCATGGCCCGCAGGCAAGGCGAAGCCATGCCGAGCTGCTCGGGAGGCTGCTCGAGAACCGCAGGAAGCAGGCCCGGCTCCTGGCGGAAATTCGCCGGATGGCGGCTGCCGGAGAGCGGCGGGAGGCAATGTGAAGGGCCGGATCTCCGGGGGATTATTTTTTCGCGATGTAGAGGATCGAGGTCTCGAAGGTCATCGGCCGGTACTCGGCGGTATCGAAACCGGCTTCCCTGAGGATCGAGACGAACTCCTCGTCCTGCGGAAACGATTCGACCGAATGCGGAAGGTAGTCGTAGGCGAAGCTCGACTTGCTGAACAGCCGGGCTATTTTCGGCAGCACTTTCTTGAAGTAGACCAGGTAGAGCTGGCGCATGAGAGGGTTGCGGGGAATCATCGGCTCGATGATCAGCGCATGCCCGCCCGGCTTGAGCACCCGGTGGAATTCCTTCAGCCCCTGCGGCAGGTCCTCGAAGTTTCTCACGCCGAAACCCGCGCTGACGATGTCGAAAGAATTTCCTTCGTACGGAAGTTTTTCGGCATACCCCTCGCTGAACGCTATGTCGGGATACTTTTTCCTGGCGATCGAGAGCATTTCCGGCGAAAGATCCATGCCGCTGACCTCGGCGCCCGGAATGTTCGACATGGCCTGCGCGAGATCCCCGGTGCCGGTCGCCACGTCGAGGATCTTCGGCGACGGATTGCCGCCCAGAAGCTTCCGTGCGGTGGAGGCGGTGTGGGATCTCCAGTAGTTGTCGATGCCGAGGCTCAACAGGTGGTTGAGGAAGTCGTAGGTCGGAGCGACGTCGTCGAACATATGCTGTATCGACGCGTGCGATTTCGACCGGAACAGCGATTGCGCCGTTTCCCTTGAACGGCCGGGCGATGCTTCAGCTTTTTTTCCCATAAACATCCTCGGGGTTGAACATCAGCGTGTCGCAGATCTCCATGGAAAGATCCTCGTTGACCTTGCGATAGAAGCATGAGTGGTAGCCGACATGGCAGGCGCCGCCCTTCTGCGAGACTTTCAGCAGAAGCGTGTCTCCGTCGCAGTCGATCAGGATGTCGTGGACGTCCTGCATGTTGCCCGAAGATTCGCCTTTCAGCCAGAGCTTGTTGCGGCTGCGGCTCCAGTAGCACGCTTTCTTTTTTTCGAGGGTCATCTCGAGGCTTTCGCGGTTCATCCACGCCATCATCAGGACTTTGCCCGTTTCATGGTCCTGGACGATCGCCGGCACCAGGCCCTTGGCGTCGAACCGGACGGTTTCGAGAAAGCTTCTGTCGAGATCCTGGTTTGTACTCATGTCAAAACTGGTGATTGGGATTGCGCTGCCGACAAGTCCGGCATTTCGTCAGATATTTTCCTGACCTTAAAGATTCATAAAATTATGGAAAAACCAAGCGCGGGGCGCGGAAAAATAGAGCGGTGAGGAAAACGGACGTAATTTGAAACCATCAACAGAGATGTTAAATTCCCTTTCCTGATCGAAACGCTTGTTGTATCCGTATGCAGACTTTACAGAAAATACTGCCGAAATTCACGATCGCGCTCGGGGTTATCCTTGCCGCAACCGTCATCTATCTCGTTACGAGGGCAAATACGGTCCATATCGATATCTACCCGGTGAAGAAGATGGAACTGGTTCAGGCTATCTACGCGACCGGTTATGTCGACGCGGACAGAAAGGCCGAACTGCGCAACGAAATACCCGGAACGGTCGGCAGGATCCTGGCAAGGGAAGGCGAACGGGTCGAGCGGGGAGAGACCATCCTCGAACTGGAGGAACGTCAGCCGGCGCTCGCCGTGAGGGAGGCCGAAGCGGCATACGCGGAGCAGAAATCCGAGGCGGATGACAGGCGGGTGAAGCTCGAAAGGAACAGGAACCTCTTCAGGGCGGGGGCGATTTCGCGTCAGGAGCTCGACAATGCCGAGAAGGAGTCGCGCAAGGCGGGCGAACTGCTCGAACAGCGGCGACTGCAACTGAACAGCCGGAAGGAAGACCTGAAAAAACTTGCCGTCACGGCTCCGGTTTCCGGGGTCCTGACCCTGCAGAACGCCAGGGCGGGCGATTACCTCGTGAGCGGCACGCTCGTGGCGACGATTGTCGATACCGCCAGTTATGTCCTCAACGTGGAGGTCGATGAACTCGACGTTCCACGGCTGCGGTCGGGACAGGCGGCGACGGTGGCGTTCGACGCTCTGCCGGAAAGCCGGTTCGATGCGTTTGTTACGCGGGTCGTGCCCCAGACGGACAGGGTGACCAAAACCTCCAGGGTGTATCTTGATTTCAGCGAGCCGATCGAGGGAATACAGGCGGGAATGACCGCTACGGCCAACATCGTCTACAGCACCCGCCAGAATGCGCTGCTTGTTCCGAAAAGCTCCGTTTTCAGCGAGCTTCGCAAAAAATATGTCTGGAAAATAGACGACGGCCGTCTTGAAAAACAGGAAATAGCCGCAGGGGCCGGAGACATGAACTTTATCGAGGTTCTCGGCGGTCTCGTGGAGGGGGACTCGGTGGCGCTCAAACCCGATGAACGGTTCCGGGACGGGATGGAGGCAAGAGCGCTCGGGCATGGTTCGTGACAGGCGCGCCGTGACGAGCGGAAAGGCAAGGGTCGCCGTGATTCTCGCCGCGCACGGCGAGGCGGAAACCGCCCGGTTCACCGACAATTTTTCCATGACCCGTCACACCCTCGCTCATGCCGCCGAGGAGATGCCGATCCCGGCGGCGCTGCGTTTGCTCATCTCTCTGCTCTCGGGGCTGAGGAACAGCAGGGAGTTCAGGAAGACCGGCTACGAGCCGCCTCACAACGCCATCACGCGCCGTCAGGCGCGTGCGGTCGCGGAGATACTCGACCGGCATGCCGACGCCGCCGGCATCGCTTTCGAGGTGTTTCCGGCGTTCTCCGCCACGCCGCCGTTTCTCGAAGAGGTTCTGGAAAAGACCCGTCCGTTCGATGCACGGGTCATGCTTTCGCTCTCGCCGGTGGAGAACCGTTTCACCTGCGGCGCGCTCTGTCGTCATCTGCAGGACGGGTTCAGCGGCGATGAACTGGCCGCCGCGAGAGTGGTCAGCCGTTTCTGGCAGGACGGAGCCCTCTGCGACCTTTACCGCGATCACCTCTTCGGCCGTTTTTCAGGCGTAAACGCACCGGAACTCTCGAACCCCACGCTGATACTGGCCTTTCACGGCACGCTCGTGAAGGATGCAAAAGGCCGGCCGCCGTCGTTCCATACGGGCCACGAGGAGACGCAGGCGTTCGCCTCGATGCTGAAGCGCTCGTTCGAGGCCGACGCCAGGAACATGTTCAGGGAGGTGGAGATAGCCTATCTGAACCACGATGTCGGCGGCGAATGGTCCCGACCCGGCCTGGCGGAGTTGCTCGACGGACTGAAGAAACGCGGGGTAACGGACGCCGCGCTCTTCGCCGCGGGCTACTTCGCAGACGGCAACGAGACGCTTGTCAGGGCAAAATCGATACTCGAGGAAAGCGGCCTGGAACGGACCGTCGCCATTTCCTGCATCAACGATTCGCCGGCTTTCTGCGGTTTTCTCGCCGAAAGGATCACGGCGGCTGCGAAACGGGCCGCAGCCTGGAAGAGCCGTTCGGCGGCGCCATGAAGGAAATGCTCTCCATGCCGCACACTGTTTTCAAAACGCATTTTTCCGTTTCCCCATGCACAATCTGGCATTGCTCGCCATAAGCTTTCTGGCGGGTTTTCTCCTGCGTCGCAGCGGCAGGATGCCCGACGCGACGCCGAAAGCCCTGAACGGCTACATTATCCATGTGGCCCTGCCCGCAGTGATCCTGCTCTCGATCCACGGTCTCGAATTCTCCCCCGACGTCCTGGTCATGGCCGCGATGCCCTGGCTGCTGTTCGGGCTCAGCGCGGCCTTTTTCCTGCCGGTCGGCCGTCTGCTTAACCTGTCGCGTCCGGCTACAGGCGCTCTCGTGCTGACCGGAGGTCTCGGCAACACCTCGTTCGTCGGCCTT
>Ga0272441_10015017_pt1 | contig 10893 bp, 7 predicted proteins | sample SSMProp6N_FD_193582 | JGI IMG/M metagenome (GOLD analysis project Ga0272441, IMG submission 193582) | Marine sediment archaeal communities from Little Sippewissett salt marsh, Falmouth, MA, United States - SSM-Prop-6N | ecosystem: Environmental > Aquatic > Marine > Wetlands > Sediment ...
CGCAGAGCGACATGGTCGTGCGAATGTACGACGTGCTGCCGAGCGTCGGCGAGAGGATCACCGCCACCCGGGCGGACGTCGGCGGGCGGGGGGGCGGGGACTTCATGCCGCTGGAGCCGACCCGGTCTTCGACGGAGCGGGCAGACTGGAAGGAGTTCTTCTCGGACATGGGAGTTCCTTTCCCGCAGGGCTCGAGCATCAAGCATTTGCCGACTATCGGAAAGCTCGTGGTGGCGAACACGCCCGATAACCTGGCTCTCCTCGAACGCGTCTCGGACAAGTTCGGCCTTCGGGACGGAGAGCAGCCGGCGGATCCCTTCGCGGCCGAAGAGGTCACGGTCGTCAAATCGCCGATCGTCATGCGCGGCATCTACGGGGCGAAGGCAGGGGGCAAAGAGGCAGGGCTCTGGGCGCTGGAAGGGCAGCGGAGCCTCAAGATCAAGCTGGAGCAGGTTGGCCGGGCCCTGACGTTCCGGAGCCTGGGCGAAGGGCCGCGGATCGAAATCACGCTGGCTGATGAGCGGCGCCAGAAGGCGCTGGTTCTCGCAGCAGCCCTGCTGACGTTTGTGATGGGCGCCGCGTTGACGCGGCGGCCCGCGGGCCGTAAGGCGGCTTACGTGATCGGCGTGCTGCTGGTCAGCACGATTTTTCCCGCGACCCCGCTTTTCTTCGGGCTGGCCCGCGTGATGAACGGCGCCTTCTACGCGGCGTGCCTGCTCGTTCCCTACTACCTGGTGGCCGGCATCTTCCTCAAGATCGTACGCGGAGTGGACCGGCGCATCGTGCAACCGGTACTCTCGTGGCTCGTGCCGGTCTTCGTCTTCGCACTGCTGCTTGCCGGATCGACCGCGGCGGGAGCACGGAAGCCCGGCCGGTATGTCGTCGAGATGGTCCCCCCCGAGCCGGTCGAGGTTCCTGCCGGGGCGTTGGTGGTTCCCTACGGCAAGGACGGCGCAGGCGTAGATCGCGTATTGGTCCCCTACGATGAGTTCCGCAAGCTCTGGCGCAAGGCGTACCCGGAAGAGGCGGACGCCACGCCGCCCGTAGCCTTTGCCCCGGCCGGCGCCGGCCTGTCGGGCGAGCTGGAGGAGAAGGACTCGTTGCTGCTGACGGGACACCTGAACATCGATGTCTATACGGACGAGCACGTTTCCGTCCCGTTCGGTCTCGAGAGGGCCGTACTGGAGCGGGCCGAGGTGGCCGGCCGGCCGGCCCGTGTCCGCGCCGTGGAGGAAGCGCCGGCGCGGAGCGGCAAGGGCAAGGCCGCCCGGGTCGCGCCGCGCGTGATCCACTGGCTCTACCTGCAGGGGAAAGGGCGGCACCGCGTCGACCTGCGGATCCGGATCGACCTCACCCGGCAGGGCGGATGGCGCGTGGCCAATGTGCGCCTGCCCGCGGCGCCCGCAACAGCATTGGCCCTGGGCGTGCCGGGGGCGGGGACCGAGGTCGCGCTGAGCGGTGTGCCGGACCGGACGCTGTACAAAACGGAACAGGCCGGCGAAACGATCCACACCACCCTCGCCCCGGGCGGGCGGCTGAGCCTGAAGTGGCGTCCGCGTATCGGGGAAGGGGAAGTGGACCGGACGCTGACCGTGGCGTCGGACGCGATCTTCGACGTGCGGGAGGACCGGCTGGCCCTGGCCTGGAACGCGCGGCTCGAGTTCCGGCGGGGGGAGCGGGAGTTCTTCTTTGTGCGGCTGCCGCCGGGGTACCGTGTCGAGAAGGTGGCCGGCACGAACGTGCGCGGGTGGGACATTGAACAGGATCCGCAACGCACACTGCGCGTCCGGCTCCTGCAGCGCACGGAAGAGAAGGAATCGTTCACGGTATCGCTCTGGTGCGACAGTCCCGTTCCCGGCGGCGCACGCGAGGTCGACGTCCCGGCGCTGGTCATTCCCGACGCCATCCGGCACACCGGCCGCGTTACGCTGCGGCGCAGCGCGCTGCTCGATGTCCGCACCCTCGCGGCCGAAGGCGTGCGGCGTGTCGAGCTGCCGAACGCGAAGGAGCTGCGGACGATCCAGGAGGAGGAGGGGGCCGATCCGCTCGGAACCGTGCCGTACCAGGCCTACAATTTCGTTGCCGTCCCGTTCCGCATCCGTGCGGCGGTTGCCGTCTTCGAACCCGAGGTCCGTGCCTCGGTCCGCACCATTCTCCGCATGGCGGAGCGTGAACGCCGGGTGGAGTCCCGCACGGAACTCGATGTGAAGGACCGTGCCCTCTACGTTGCCCGGCTCCGCCTGCCGCCGGGGCTGGATGTCGATCGAGTCGCGGCCCCGGGCAGCTTCGAGTGGGGCGTCTCGCCGGACGCGACGAACCGGGTGCTGACCGTTCGTTTCGCGGCCGGTCTCACGGGCCGGATCCCCATTGTCGTCCAGGGGCGGCTGGGCGAGCTGGGGGTCGTTTCGGAGGTGTCCGTGCCGCGCTTCGAGGTGTTGAACGTGAAGGAGCAGAAGGGCGACCTCGTCGTGCAGGCGGACCCCGCGTTCGACGTGCGCGCCGTGGACCTGGCCGGCATCGAGACCGTGCTCCTGCGGCGCGTTCACACGTGGCTGCAGGAAGAGCAGCGCTCCCACGCCCGGCTCGCCCTGCACTACAGGAGCCCCGCCTACTCGGGCCGCCTCGTTCTCGTGGCCCGTAAGCCGGACGTCAACAGCTACACCGTGACGAACATTCGCGTGACGGACCGCACGATCGAGGAAACCGTCCTGCTGCACTTCATGATCCGCAATGCCGGGATCCGGCAGGTCGGGTTCCTGCTCCCGGCCTACCTGGCGGACGCGCGGATTCGGGTGCCCCTCCTGCGGCAGAAGACGGTTGTCCCCGGCGGAAAGCAGGGCTGGGTCCGCGTGACCCTCGACCTGCAGGACGAGGTCATGGGAGAACTCCGCGTCCTGGTGGAGTCGGACCGCCTCCTGCGGGGGAGCGTCCAGGACGTGCTGTTGCCGGTGGTTCGAACGGGGCGCATGGATCGCCGCTACGTCTCGTACGAGAGCGCCGGGCGTGATGAGGTCGTCGTGCGCGAACGCGTGGAGCTGGAGCCGTTGAGCCGGCAGCAGAAGGAATGGGCGACCGTCGCCGACCTGCTCCGCGGCGGCACGACGGACTGCTTCGTGGCCGCACCGTCGGCACGGAATCCGCGCCTTTCGTTCGAGACCAAGCAGCGGCAGGCGGTGGAAACGGCCGGCGCGAGTATCGGGCTGGCGCGGACGGTCCTCTTCCTGGACGGAAACGGCGCCTATCGGGCACACCAGTCCTACAACGTGGACAACCAGACGGAGCAGTTCCTGGCCCTGCGCCTGCCGGAAGGCGCCTCGCTCTGGACCGCACAGGTTGCGGGCGACTTCGTCAAGCCGGTTGTGCCGGAGGGCGAGTCCGGCGGCGAAGTGCGCGTGCCGCTGGTCAAGACCGCGCCGGGCGACCTCGATTTCAACGTCGATATCACCTACGGCGGGAAGCTGGACGGATTCGGGGGCATTCGGCGTGTTGCGTTTCCCCTGATGAGGACGCTGAACATCGACGTGGAACGGAGCCAGGTCGAGTTGCTCGTGCCGCGCACGCACCGCTGGTTCTCCTTCGAAGGCACGATGCGCCCCGTCGAGGAAGCCGGCGCCTTCGAGGCGGGACTGCTGAACTACCAGACCAGGCTGGCGGAGCGGCTGATCAGTACGGTCAAGGTCGGCAGCGTGTTCGAGAAGGCCCGGGCGTTCTCGAACCTGAAGAGCCTGAAGGGATCGATGGAATCGTACCAGGTGGCGTACCAGGATCTGCCGCAGAACGATGCGCTCGCCGTGGAGATGGCGAACGCGGCCAAAGTGCTCAAGGAGACGGACGAGCAACTCAGCAGGCAGGTCATGCAGGAGGAGGGGGAGCCGGCCCGCGGCAACCGGTGGAAGTTCAACGAGGCGTACGGCGGACAGGACAACACGTACACGCGCAACGTCGTGCTGGACGGAAACGCGAACTGGGACGAGTCGGCCGTCTTCACGGACGGCCAGGTCACGGTCGAAGCGAAATTCAACAAAGACTGGATTCGGGCCAACGACCTGGAGAACCCGGCGCTCGTCGACGCACAAGCGCCGCCGGAAGCGCAGGACCGGGCCGGGGCCGTGCAGCGGCGTGAGGTTGCGACGCTGGGGCGGCTGCGGGAACTGGGACGCGGGCTCAACCGGGAGTTCCCCGGCCAGGCCGGGCAGATGCAGCAGATGCAGCAGATTGCCGCGCAGCAGATGGTCAACCTCGACGCCGGCGTGAACGTACCCTTCGACCGGCGCGGGCCGGAAACCGCGGACAGGTTGAAGATCCGGAAGAGCCAGCACGGCAAGTCGCGGCGCGGGCAGGCCGAGCTTGCCCAGAAATACCAGCAGGAACTCGAACACGAGATGGCGGCGCAGCAGCGGAAGAACCTCGTCCTGCAGGAAGAGAACGCCATGCTGCGGCAGGAGCAGAAAGCGTTGCAGGAGCGAAGCCGGAGCTTTCGACAGATGAGCGGAGAAGTGGCCGCGGTCGGGGATACGGATGGGGACTGGCTCGCCGGAAACGGCGAAGCACCGGTCGGCGTCATGTCCGGAGCGTCGATCGCGACGCCCGCTTTGTCCGAGGGGGCCGCGACCGGGCTTGCGAGCCTCGGTGTCGAATTGCCGGAGCATGACATGTCCCGCTGGGAACGGCGCCGGTTCAGCACGCCGCGCGGCAAGGTTGCGGTCAGCGCGTTCGGGGTGCCGCGGCCGGTGCTGAACGGGGGCAAGCGGCTGTTGATCGCCGCGGTCATGCTGCTGGTCGTGGCGGCGCTACACGCCCTGGCCGGCCTGCGCCGGCGCGGCGGCGGAATCCCGCGTGCCGTCTCCACGGGCATGATCCTTGCCGGGACGCTGTGCCTGTTGGTCGGCGTGCTTCCGGTGGCGGCGCTCGTCGTACTGGCCGTCGGGATCGTGTCCAAGATCCGGGCACGGCGGCGGGCGCGGGTCGCGGCGGCTGCGTGAATCGGACAGGACCGGATCCGGTTGCACGAGTGAGCGGAGGAGAACGGAACGCTCACGCGTTCCACTCCGGGAGAGGCCGGAAGGCTCCCCTACACCCCGTCCTGTTCCGCCATGCGGGCGTTCATGACCTCGATCTTCTTGAGGATGACCGGCTCGTCCTCGTGGTACATCTCCTGGATCATCGGGTCGTGGAAGTTGAACACGCGGTCCTCGAAGGCCGTTGACTCCAGGCGGTCGAACAGGCGGGCCCGGGCCGATTCGATGTCCTTGCCGTAAATGTGATACGAGTCGGCATGCCAGTTCAGGCGGCCGAGCCTGACGGTCTTGCCGGTGCGCCGCTCCAACTCATCGGCGATGACTTCACGGTTGAACCGGGTGAACCCGAACATGTTCATGAAGCTTGCGCCCCAGGCATCGTTGCTGCGGAAGCGCACGTTGCAGTTGAGCCACTGCGTGCCGCCGTCGTCCTCCAGGATGCGGTACCAGAGGGACTGGAGACAAGGGGGGTCGAAGCATTCGAGGTCGAGGTTGGGCATCCACGTAATCATCTGGGCCTGGCGCGTGAAGGGCTGCTCCGCGAGCTTGGCGATCACGTTCTCGACCTGGTCGACGCGGATGGCGCCCACGGTGCGGGAAACGGGTCGGCCGTCTTCTTCGGCCCTCTCTTTCCACTGGCCGTAGTTCTGAAGGCGGCCGTGGTAGGTGTACTCCCACCGGGTGTCCTTGGGGTCGTTCATGTTCTTGGTCCACGAGTCCTTCAGGCCCTGCAGCTCGTATACGTACTCGCGCAGGTCTCCGAATCCGCCGGGGAAGGCCCTGTGAATCATGGGATCCGCCAGGGGATCCTCCACGGTGATGTTCATCGTGGCATCGAGACTCAGCGGATCATCGTCCTTGTCGTACTGGGTCCGGAAGCGCGTTCCGTTCCGGTGCAGGGCGACCAGGGCGTTTTCGTAGGCCCGGGCGAGACACGGGCCCGACACGCTGAGGACGGGGATGTTCATCATGGTGCGAGGCTCCTTCAACTCGGGGTTCCGTGGAGAGTAGCGCGCGGGAGGCTGTGCTGGGAAGCAAAGAACGGGAGCGTTCGCCCTTTTTCCTTTGTTGGCCCCGCGGCGGCGGGTATACTGATGGTGGAGTAGGATGAAGGATGCCGAGATGATCCGCGTACAGGTCAACCAGATCGTGCTTTCGAACGTCGGGTTCGCCGTTCTTCTGAAGGGAATCGACGATGAACGGACCCTTCCCATTGTCATCGGCGCCGCCGAGGCGCAGGCGATCGCGCTTCACCTGAACAAAGTCAAGGTGCCGCGTCCCCTCACACACGACTTGATGCGCAATGTGCTCGGCACGCTGGATTGCCCGCTGGTGCGCATGGAGGTCTGCGATCTCAAAGGCGGGACGTTCTACGCGAAGCTGGTTCTCAACGACCGGGGCAGCGAGCTGCAGGTCGACTCCCGGCCGAGCGACGCCATTGCCCTTTCGCTGCGCTTCGGGGCGGCCATCTACGTGAACGAAAGCGTGATGGACGAGGCCGGGCGTGTCCTGGACCCGTCCGAGCTGGGGGGCGAGGGATCCTCTCCCGAGCCGGCCGCGAAAGAAGAGCCGGGCGAACTCACGCCGGTGCAGGTGCTCGAGAAGAAGCTTGATCGCGCCGTCGAGGAGGAGCGGTATGAAGATGCCGCCACGCTGCGGGACGAGATCCAGCGCCTGAAAGACGGGCAGAGCGGAAACTGATGCCGATCTACGAATACACCTGCGGCACGTGCGGCCACCGGTTCGAGCACCTGGCCCGGCGGCGGTCCGAAACGCCGCCTGCCTGTCCCGAATGCGGCGCGAAGAAGGTCGTCAAGGAGCTCTCGGTCTTCAGCGCGTTCGCGGCGCCCGATTCCCGGCCCGCATCGTGTCCGGATGGAAGCTGCAAGTCGGCGCCGTGCGCCGGCGGCGCCTGTCCCCTGGCGGGCCCGGGAGGACGACCCTCCGGGTGATCCGATTCTGACGTCGGCCTTCTACTGCCGCCCGCCCTCGGCTTCGTACAGCATGCGCACTTCGCGCGCCGACAGGGCGCGGCCGTAGATGCGTACCTCGTCCAGGAGGCCCTGGAAGAAGGCCGCCTGGTCGGCGTAGTCGCAACCGACGCAGAAGCGCCGCCGCGGCGAGAGCGGCGTTCTTCTTCCTTCGGTCTTCCCGCTCAACTCGCCGTCCACGTAGAGGATTCCCTCGTCCGCGCTGCGGACAAAGACGACGTGATGCCAGCGGTTGTCGTTCACGGCTCTGTCCGCCCGCGCCCGCAGGCCGAAACGCGATCGGCTGTAGTCGTAGTATGCCGGAATGCCGTCCGGCTGCAGGAGGAGCTCGTATTCGCCGTTCGCGCTTGCCGCATCCCGCTGTTGCAGGATTGTCTGTTCTTCGGCCGCTTCGGTTCGCAGCCAGGTCGCGAGGGTGAAGTCCCCGCTTCCCGACAGCGGCCCATTCCAGGGCCCGGCGACGGCGAAGGCCGTGCCCTCGAGCTCGGCGGCCCCCCCCACGCGGCCGAACGGCGTCCATCGAACGCCGCTGAGCCGTGCGTGTCGCTGCCATCGGCTGCTGTCCATGGCACGGCCCAGGCCGTCATCGTCGAACCTGAAGGAGAGCAGCAGTCCTTCCGAGAGAACGGACGGCACGGGTTGCCGCGGCAGGGGAGCGGGCGGGATACGCTTCTCTCGCCACGCCACGGCGTCCGTCACATCTCGAATGCGGCTTCGGGCATGCAGCGCTTCGTCCGTCCGTCCCAGCCGGATCAGCTCGCGGGCGATGTCTGCCTCGCGGGGAAGGTACGCCTCGTTCATCGTCTTCAGGAAAGCCCGGTCCCGGATCACGTTCGCCTTGCGGACCGCGCTGTGGTACGCGGACCCGGCGCGGCGCACGGCCTCGGGAAGCTCGGGCGACAGATCGGCCGGCACGCTGCGCTCGACCTCGAACCGTTTCTTCTCGCGCATGATGGGCAGCACCTGCTCGACATCGCCTCGCTTGCTCCGTTGCGCGATCTCGGTGTCCAGCGTGGCGAGGTAGCTCTCGTAGAGGCCCTGCAAAGCGACTGCGTGCCGCGCCGTGATTCCGAAGAGCAGCGCTTCGTACCATTGCGTTCCGAGCTCATGGAAACGGTTCGCGATCCGCGAAGACTTCTCCCGTGCCGCTTTCACGGCCGCCTGGATCTCGCGGGCGTCCTCCAGCTTGCCCGAGCGGGTGACGTTCTCCAGGAGCTTCATCAGCAGGAGGAGGTAGTCTTCTTCGATCAGGCGGAGGAAGCCCTGCTGCGAGTCGATCTCGGCCAGCAACACGGAGGCCTGGTACTCTCCGGCCGACTCCCGCACGGTCGGCGGCAGTGCGACGAGAGCCTTGGTCGGCATATCCCGGTCGCGTCCGAAGCGTTCCTGCTCGCGCGCGATCGCGAGGAGACCGTCGAGATCGCCGGCTGCCGTGCGGGCCTGCTTCTCTCTGGACAGCGCTTTCTCGTAGGCCGCGGCGTGTTTGCCCAGCGCCTCGGCAAGGCGTTTCTGCAGCCTGGCGTGCGCGTCCTGGTAGTTGCGCACGAGTTCGGCCAGCTCCGAGGCGGAGGCCGGCAGGGCCGGGGCAAGCCCGATCAGCAATACGGCCGCAACGGCAAATCGCTTCTTCATAGAGTTCCTCCGGTGAGGAGACCAGCGTACGGCATGCCTTTCCCGCTGCTCAAGAGGTTTCAGTCTTCAAAGCGGAAGGATCGCATCGCATCGTCGAACACCTGTCGCCGCTCGTCGCCGGACGACGCGGCCCACGTGCAGGTGACAACAACGACGCGTTTTTCCTGCGGCAGGAAGTAGAACCGGAGGGAAAGGGGGCTGCCGCGTGCGGATCGTGTTGCATCGAGGACCTCTGCGGCGAGGCCCTGCGCGGTGACCAGCGTGTTGCTGCCGACAATAGCGAAATCCGGATAGGTCTTCCGCTGCCGTGCAAGGAAACCGGCGAGGTAGGCCCCCATCGGTTCGGGCGTGTCCTCGTCGACGATGTACAGATTGGGCGCGACTCCGTCCCGCTCCGGCCCGGCGACAATGCGGTACTTGATGCCGGCCACGCGGGTCCTGGTCCATCCGTCGGGCGTGACATAGGAGAACCCGCCGGCTTTCTCGTACAGGCGCGACGCCGGCACGCCCGCCCTGCGGCAACTGCAGGCCAGCCCGGCCGTCACGGCCGCCAGCCCGGCTGCGGCAGTCCATCGCGAGAGATCCAAGAGCCGTTTCACGCCGGCGCGTCTCTCCTTGCCGGTTGCGCGGTTTCGCGTTCGGCCGGGCAGAAGCCTGCTCCCTCGCCAAGGTAAGAACGCGCGTCGTGCAGGATTCGCCGGAGTCCTTCGTTCCGGACGAGGGTCGCGGCTGCCTCGGGCGAGACCCAGCGCCGGCGGCGGACATTCGATTCCGGCCATTCGTCGAGGACCTGTTCGACCTCCAGCAGGAAGACCCGGACCCGGCAGGTCCCGCCCCATTTCTCGTAGTCGTAAGTGCCGACCGGTGTCGTCCCAACCTGGCCGTGGACGCCGGCCTCCTCCCAGGCCTCTTTGCGGGCCGAGGCCGCCGGGGTCAGGCCTCGCTCCACGATTCCCTTGGGAATGACCCAGTGGTGTCCCCGGTGTGACGTGATCAGCAGCACGCTGGTGCTGCCGGCACGGCGCCGGAACGCGATGGCGGCGGACTGGTTGTAGGAGTAGGCGGGCTTCGTTTGCATCTCGCGATTCGCGCGGAGGATAGGCGCGCGGCCGGGCGCGGGCAAGGGAAAAAGGCGAATCCACGCCGCGCGAAGTTGACCGGGTACGCCGCATGCTGCACAATCGGCTGCGTTCGCGGTTCGACCGAGATTCGTTTCCGGCACGCACGACCGGCGCAGGCCGGTGAAAGGAGAGACCCATGGCGTTCACTCTGCAGCCCCGCGCGGAAGCCCCCGACTTCTGCCTCCCCGCGACCGATGGAAAGACGTACCGGCTTTCGGACTTCGATGATGCGCGTGTGCTGATCGTCTTCTTCACCTGCAATCATTGTCCGTACGTTGTCGGGTCGGACGAGGTTACGCGGCGAAGCGCAGAGGCCTTTGCCCCCCGCGGCGTGCGTTTCGTGGGGATCAACTCGAACAGCGCCGAGCATCATTCCGAGGACAGCTTCGAGCAGATGGTGGAACGGATGGCCGTGCACGAGTTCCCGTGGGTCTACCTGCACGACGCATCGCAGGAGGTCGCGCGTGCCTACGGCGCGCTGCGGACACCGCATTTTTTTGTGTTCGACGACTCGCGCCGTCTCCTCTACACGGGCCGCGGGGTTGACAACCCGCGCGACGCCGGCAAGATCACGGTCAACGACCTGGACCGCGCGCTCGAAGAGCACCTGGCCGGAGAACCGGTCAGCGTTCCCCTCACGAACCCGATCGGGTGCAACGTGAAGTGGAAAGACCGCGACGAGCACTGGATGCCGCCCGAGGCCTGCGATCTGGTGTAGTCCCGGGCGAAGCGGTTTTCTGTCCGGCAGCATTCGTTTCTCGGTACACGCATTCCCCGCGGGGGTGCGGAGGGTGTTACAGAGCCCAGGGTTGTAACATGCCTCTGGGCTCTCGTGGCGGGATGGGCGCCCTCGGTCTCCAGTACTGCCTCAAGCGGTATCTGGTCTCACTCTCGCGCGGGCAGTGATCTCAGATCTCTGATTTCAGATTCCACAGCCTGAGTCCACGCCCCCGTAGGCGGTGGGCCGACCGTTGGCAGCAGTTTCAATCCACGCCCCCGCGCGGGGGGCGACGGGTGTCCTCCGACAACTCGTTCCTGCCGCAGTTGTTTCAATCCACGCCCCCGCGCGGGGGGCGACACCTGAGCGGCGTAGCGCCGGGCCGTGGCAAGGGGTTTCAATCCACGCCCCCG
>Ga0272441_10015018_pt1 | contig 10892 bp, 9 predicted proteins | sample SSMProp6N_FD_193582 | JGI IMG/M metagenome (GOLD analysis project Ga0272441, IMG submission 193582) | Marine sediment archaeal communities from Little Sippewissett salt marsh, Falmouth, MA, United States - SSM-Prop-6N | ecosystem: Environmental > Aquatic > Marine > Wetlands > Sediment ...
GGGTTGAAGTCAGCCACCCATGAAAATTCGATTTCCTCATAATATGATTTTCGCGCCATCACCTCTGCCACTTTTAATATTATGCCTGACTCAATGCCCCTGCCCTGGAACTTTGGTATTACGCCCATCAGTACGCCTCTTGCCCGGGTAATGGTCTTTTTCTTCTTCAAATAAAGGAATTTAATCATAGCAGGCAGATCAAGTTTGCCTTTAAGATGTTTCAGTATCATATTTACGTCAGGCCACATAAGGTATATAGCAACAGGTTTATCCTTATAATATGCCAGCCATATAAATTCCTCGTCAATAATTGCTTTTGCTTTATTAAGTGTTTTCTTAATATACTCCGGTTCCATCGGCTCAAAATTTGTCTTAAATGAAGCCCATGCTTCATTATAAACAGCTGCAAAATCATTTACCCAGCGGTCTATTTCCTTCCAGGTAAAATGATAGAATGAGTATTCCGGTTTCCGTGCTATCCATTCAGCAATCTTTTTAAACCGCGGTGGTAATTCCTTCTTCAGGTCAAGATGAAATCCCTCCTGCTTATAATAGATCCTGAAGCCATACGATTCATAAAGATCGCGGTAATAAGGATGATTATATGCAATTTCGTATGAGGGGTGTGTAAATCCATCGACAAGCAATCCCCAGTATTTATCTGTCTCCCCGAAGTTTATGGGTCCATCCATTGCTTCCATGCCTCTCTCTTGCAGCCATTTGCGGGCAGTATGAAACAGCTCATGAGCAACTTCCTTTTCATTTATGCATTCAAAGAAACCCATACCTCCTGTTGGCTGAGCCTGTTGCCAGGCAGTATTTTCATCTATGAAAGCAGCTATACGTCCGGCTGGTTTGGAATTGTCGTTATACAAAATCCATCTTGCTGCATCACCGTGTTTATAAAATACATTACGGGACGGATCAAATATAGCTTCAACCTCTTTATCCAGCGGGCATACCCAGGTATCATCATTCCTGTAGATAAACCTGGCAAATTCATGGAATAATTTTGCCTGTTTTTTGTTTTTAACTTCTATAATCTCCATTATATCACAGGATTTTATGATGATTTTCAGTTTTTCCGGTATATTTTGCCAATCATCTCTCTGTATTTGTTCTCAATAACCTGCCTTTTAAGCTTCAGGCTGGCTGACAATTCACCGCTTAATGGTGACCATTCATCAGGCACCAGTCTGAATCTTAAAATCTTCTCAAATTCAGATAATGTTGTATTGAGTCTCTTTATTTCTTCTGAAAAGACCTGATGAACCCCTGGCAGGCGAATCATTTCATTTATTTCCTCGTCATTATACAGTCCATTTGCTATACACCAGTTTTTAAGGTAGTTAAAATTGGGTACCAGCAGAGCGCTGGCAAATTTCTGATGTTCCCCGGTAACCATCACCTGGTCTATAAAAGGTGATTCTTTAAGTTTATTTTCAATTATTTGTGGTGCTATGAATTTTCCATTCGACAGCTTAAATATATCTTTCTTGCGGTCGGTAACCATAAGGAATGTACCATCTTCAATATATCCCACATCACCTGTATGAAACCAGCCTTCTTCGTCTATGGCCTGTGAGGTAAGCTCTTTATCTTTGAAGTAACCCAGCATTACATTATGTCCCCTGCATAATATCTCTCCGTCATCGGCAATTTTTATCTCCACTCCATCGATAAGGGCTCCAACTGATCCCAGTCTGCACAGTGGTGGTTCCTGTCTGTTAATAGTAATTACGGGTGAAGTCTCAGTAAGGCCATACATATTAAGTATTTTAAGCCCTGCGGCCCAGAATATACGCTCGTGCCTTGCCTGCAGGCTTGCTCCTCCACAACCCACAAGTCTTACCTTGCCTCCCAGGGCTTCCCTCCACTTCGAAAAAATAAGCTTATCGGCTATGCGTAGTTTCATATAATAGACCCATGATTTCTGACCGAAAGGTTTATATTTCAATCCCAGCTCAACAGCCCAGAAGAATATTTTTTTCTTCATTCCTTTCAGGGTTTTCCCTTTAGCTATTACATTATCATATACCTTTTCCAATATCCGTGGAACTGCATCAAATCCTGATGCTTTAATCTCCCTGAGGTTATCGGCGATGGTACCCATACTTTCAGCATAATAAATAGACGTGCCTGAATACTGGGTCTGGTAATTACCCATCCGGCCACCTACATGACATAATGGAAGAATGCTCAGGTATTTATCTCCGGGTGTCAGCCTGAACACCCTGGCTGCAGCAAGGAAATTCTGTACCAGGTTCCTGTGTGACAGCAGCACCCCTTTTGCTCTTCCTGTTGTGCCGGAAGTGTAAATAAGAGATGCGGGGTCATCAGGAAGGACTGAAGCTTGCAGTGTTTCTGTCTTATGAATAATTGAATCATTACAGTTCTTACCCTTTTCGATGATTTCATTCCAGTTTGGTACATCTTCAATTTCATTAAAAGTGAAAACATGTTCAATCGTTTTTACCTCATCACATACAGGTTTGATATTGCCATATAGCTTTTCATCAGAAATAATAACCATTTGTGCTTCGGAATGCTCAAACACATAACGATATTCATCACAGCCCATAGAAGTAAAAACAGGAACATGTATAACTCCGATCATTGACATTCCCATGTCAACAAAATTCCACTCAGGCCGGTTGTTTGTTATGGTAATAATTTTATCTCCTTTATTAAATCCAAGTTCCAGAAGGCCGCATGCAAAATAGTGGGAGATTTCGTTATACTGCTTTGCACTGAAGTATGACCATTTTCCATTTATTTTTGCTGCCAATGCATCCTTCTTGTCTGCAAAATGCAACATATACCTGTCGAGCAGATCGAATATTCTGGTTGGTTCCATGGCTGGTTTTTTTGGTATAGTGCAAGATATGAAAAGTCTTTTTAAAAAGTGTTAAATTGTCCCGAAAGGCTATGCTTTTCGGGCCTGGCTGCCGGTCAGGCAGGCAGGTTGAATTAGGTTGGTAATGACCGGGTATTGAACAGTTTTGTTGGTTTGGATGGCGTGGATTTGAAATCCTCGCCTATCTTTGTCGATAAACAAACATTTCAACATTCTATGAAAGTATTCAGACCATGGGTATTCCAGGGTTCAAAAAGGAGGAAGAACTATTTTGAGGGCTGGTATTTCAAGCATGTTTCTGCCGACAGACAAAATGTATATGCAATTATTCCTGGTATATCATTATCTGAAAACGACAGTCATTCTTTTGTACAGGTCCTTAACGGTTTAACCGGAGAGGCATTTTATTACAGATATCCGGTGAGCAGCTTTATGGCCTCAAGCAGGGAATTATCTGTTGAAGTAGGCCAATCATCATTCTCCTCCAATGGCATAAGACTGAATCTCAATGACAACAGGGTTAAAATTCAGGGGGAACTGGTTTATGGTTCTCTTAATGCCTACCCGTCCACATTAACCAGACCGGGAATTATGGGATGGTATTCATTTGTTCCTTTGATGGAATGCAGGCATGGTATCGTATCAACCGGTCACCTACTTGACGGAATGATTGATATTAATAGTAAGATCATCGATTTTGACAGTGGCAAAGGGTATATCGAAAAAGACTGGGGGAAATCATTCCCGGAATCCTGGATATGGCTTCATTGTAATACTTTCAGGTCATCGGATGCTTCATTTACTTTTTCGGTAGCAAAGATACCATGGGTGGGAAGCTTTTTTATTGGTTTTATTTCCTACCTCAGTTATGGCAACCAGTTTTATAATTTTTCTACCTGGTCGAAGGCTGCAATAGAGACCCTTGTATACAGTGAAAATACACTGAATCTCACAGTTGTAAATAAGAAATACAGGTTGGTCATCAATGCTGTTAATAATATGCCTGGTGATCTCAAAGCTCCGGTCATGGGATCTATGACACGCATAATAAAAGAGACTGTTGATGCCGGAATTGAACTAAGATTGGAGGATACGGCAGGCAATATTCTTTTCGAAGATGAAGGAATACGGGGCGGCATGGAGCTGATTGATAAGATGCTGGACTATTTTGTATAAATAATGGTTTGAATGTTTGAACGTTTGAATAAAAGGAACACAATAACATCAAACCTGTCTACCTGTCGGTAGACATTCAAATGCTCAAACCGTTCAAACTTTTATTAATTTAAAAATGATTAATTTTGGTCTGTAAAAATTATTAAACAAGCATAAAATGAAAAAGACAATAAGGTATTCTACTTATATTATCATATCCATAGTATTATTGAGTCTATCCAGTTGTGAGAAGGACCGTATAACTCTTCTAACTGATGGGGTATGGAAATTTGAAAACATCACCACAAACAGTGATGATGATGTCATAATAGTTATTGTTGCCGGTTTGAAAGCGGTATATACTGATGGGACCATGCAGTTGTTCAGTGATGGTACATATATCAAGGAGTATCCCCTTATCGACGATGAGACAGGAAGCTGGGAGCTGGTAGGAGAGACACAACTGGTATTTTCTCCTGATGCAGGAGGTATTCTAACAGCATCAATTGACAGAGTGACCAAGAAGGAGCTGGTCTACCTTGAAACATTTGTTGACCAGGATCAAAACCCATTCAACACAACAACCACCTGGGTAAAATAATTATTCAACCGGTCCGCCGCTTGAATGATCACTTATTATTTTCCAGTTTCCATCTATTTTCTGCCACACCAGGGTATAATAGCCCTGCAGGTCTCCTATGGTGCGTGTAAGGTAAAATTTACCTATCATTATGGCTGTGCGGGTATCAATCTTGTATAATTTCAATACTTCAAAATCCAGCTTACCCATAGCGTCAAGGTCAGGATATCTTTTAATATATCTTTCCAGAGTAGCTTCATAACCATAAATGGGTCCGGACGCACCAACAAAAGCAATATTATCTGATTGATAGTATCCCTTCATGAATTCTTCAAGGTCTCCTTCATTCCAGGCATCTTTGGTAGCCATAAAAGTGTTTATTATCTCATCCTTGTCGGCCTGGCTCAGTTCTTCCTGATTTGTTATTATTATTTCCTGCCCGGCTTCTTTATTTTTACATGAAGCGATACTGAGCAGAATTATTAGTGTCGTGATAATTGTTTTTTTCATATTGACTGACTTTAATTAACTATGAGGTCATTTTGATTGTCTGTTTACTAAATATTCTCTTTCTTCCTGAAAGAAGTAGGTATAAAAGTAAAATTCTTCACCCCAAATTTTCTTGCAAGCAACTCAAGGCCAATCAGGGATATACCTCCACCGGGCAGGATAGATACAGAGGCAAAAACAGAAATCCTGCCAATATCTTTCAGTTGATCAATTGCTGCTTTTACCTCTTCTTCTGTTGGGGGTTCACTTCTCTCATTCATTTTCAACTTTCTTTCGAGCAATCTGAAAAATAGCCGGGCCATTTCCCTTGTTTCCCTCGCCTCCTGTCCGAAACCAGTCATAGTTTTTTCAATCAGGTTTTTGCGAGTAATTGCATATTCCCTTGATTTTACCTGGTAGCGGTAGCGGAGCTTATGTCGGAGTCTTTTGAACATTGTTAAAACAAACGGCACGGATCTTCCGCCTTCGCCTTTTAGGCTTCGGCGGACAGAGGGAGATCCGCGCCAGCGAATGATGGGAATCAAATAAGGTCACAGGCTTCGGGAGGCATCCAATGAGCGGCCTTGCCTTCCCATTTAACATTACAACCAATTGGATTAGTGACCGGCTTAGATATTTCTTTACCTGCCATGAGTTCTTCAAGTGCATCTTCCAGGTCACTTGTTGTAGCCAATGAGGTGTTTTTCGGATTATTAACAGACCTTCCTGTATATACCAGCTTCCTGTCCTCGTTAAACACGTAAAAATGTGGTGTTCTGAGAGCTCCGTATTTAAGGGCAACTTCCTGGGTCTCATCATAAAGATAAAGCCAGGGGAAGTTATATTTTTTCATGCGCTCAACCATATGGTCAAAATCGTCTTCAGGATAGGTGTTCGGGCTGTTCGAATTAATCCCAACAAATTTCACTCCCTCAGGTATGTATTTATTTGCTATTTCCCTGGTATGTTCATCTGATCCCAAAACATATGGACAGTGATTACAGGTGAAAGATATCACCAGGTACTTGCTGTCCTTAAAATCCGAAAGACTGTAAACATCTCCATCTGTTGCCTTCAGTTTAAAATCGGGAGCCTTAGCTCCAATGTCAAGTGTAAAAGCCATATCTGTTTATTTTTTGATATTCATTTATTCACAGAACAAGATAGTAGTTAATAATGTTCTTATGGAAATAATTCTATTCAATTAAACAAAGATTAATGGAATTAAGAAATATTTCAAATATTAAAAGCGATCCGTTCATCCAATTTTCATTCTGGTATGATATAATCAGAAAGGAGAACAGGGAAAATCAGAATGCTATTGCCTGATCGAGTTCTGGGAGGAAGGAGAAAACAGGCTGCACGTTAGTGTAGAGTATAGGCTCCGCGGCGGGCGATGGGTAAAAAGGATGCTGGCGCCTTGAATATTGAATAACGAATATCGATTAACGATTTAATAAGTATTTTTACACAAGATGTTCTTTATTTCGCAATACTGCGACATTCGTTAACCGATATTCGTTATTCATCATTCATAAGCATCAACATCCCCCAGAACACTTTGGGTTCTATCCCCCTTCAAAGGGGGATTATAGTTCTACAATTACGGGGTCGCCAAGGCCAAGTTTTTTCAGTTCAGGCACCTGTGTTTCAGCATCGCCTGCAATTACATAATACATCCTTGAAGGATCGATATACTTATTCACCAGCTCCTTATGCTCATCAGCAGTCAGGTTGCGCACGAATTCTTCCTGTTTCTTTATATAATCAAGCGGAAGGTTGTACTGGCTTATCTCGCTAAGCATACCGATAAGAGATGCCTGTGTTTCAAAAGCACGGGCATTGGATTTCAGCAGGGCATCTTTTGTAAAGTTGATGTCTTCCTGCGAAATTCCGTCGCGGTACTTCTCCATTTCCTCTTTAAAGATCTCAACCGATTCGTAAGTGGCTGTTGTGCGCACACTTGAGCTGGCAGAGAAATTCCCCGTGTAAGACCCGCCGTAGAATCCTGTTCGTGCCCCGTAAGTGAATCCTTTTTCTTCCCTCAGTATGAGGTTAACAATACCATTAAATGAGCCACCAAGCTTATAATTGGCAACAAAGACCGGGTAATAGTCAGGATGGTTCTGCGGAATAGCAATGTTTCCTATCTGAATAACCGATTGCATGGCTCCCGGGAAGTCAACAAAATATATCTTTGACTCATCCGGGTTTCCTGGAATGAGTATCTCAGGAAATTCAACTTCCTTTTTCTCCCACCTGCTTTCCAGTGAGGACAATGCGGCCTCAACTCTTTCCTTGTCTATATCGCCAACAATATGGAACCTCGCCAGTGAAGGTGACAGTTTGGTATTATAAAATTCTTTAAGATCGTCCATTGTAATTCCGGGGACGGTCTCTTCTGATCCGTTCAGAGGAACAGAAAAAATATGGTTATCACCATACATCAGTTTATCGAGTGTACGTGATGCCATATATCCAGGATTAGCTTTGTTTCTCTGGAATGAATTAATCGCACTCTTTTTTGCCAGTACAAATTCAGTACTGTCCCATCTTGGTTCCAACATCATTTCTTCAACCAGTTCAACGGTTTTCTCAAAATTCCTTGACAGTGTATTTACAGATATTACTATTGCCTCATCCCTGGCCCTTATATTAATGGAAGCGCCCAGAAGGTCAATAGCTTCTTCCAGTTCTTCAGGGGTTTTAGTTGCTGTACCTTCATTCATCAGTTGTGCCATAAGGCTGGCGGTACCGGCTTTACTGAGATCTTCCAGGAGGTGTGAACCATCAATTTCTAGTGTATATCTCACAATGGGTAGTTCATCATGCCTTATCCCCCACATTCTTATACCGTTGTCCAGTTCACCTGTCCAAATGTCGGGTAGGTTGATTTCAGGATCAGGACCTATTTCTGGAATTAGAGACCTGTCGAAACTTGTTTCTGTTTTTTCAATCATTTCTTCTTCAGGTATCTGTGATTGGTCCACTTCCGTAGCTTCAAGTACATTTTCCTCAACAATACCGGCATCAGCCGATCCTTCAGCAATAAGATCTATCTTACCCCTGGGAACAAAACTGGTTGCTATGTATGGCTTATCTTTGACGTACTTTTCATACACCCTCATAATATCATCAATGCTCACGGCCTGGATATTCGCAAGGTCTTCGGTTACGAAACCCGGATCACCGGCATATTCATTATATCTTGCAAGCTGGAATGATTTACCCAGGACCGAGCTCATTCCGTTGTAGAACTGTGTTTCCAGTCCTGCTTTTATTCTTTCGAGGTCATTTTCGGTTATTCCTTCCTCCTCGAATAGGGCAAAGGCCTCAAAAGCAGCATCTTCAACTTCGGCCAGTGAAAATCCGGGATAAGCATTAACAGAAACAGAGAATTTACCAGCCAGCTCTGAAGAGTTGTTATATACCCCAGCTCTTGAGGTAAGCTTTTTGTCTTTTACAAGCACTTTATAAAAAGGCGCTTTCTTTCCACTGCCAAGTATCTGGCCAAGAAAATCGAGTGCATATGAATCAGGGTGGTATTGTTCTACCGTTGGCCATACCATTGTGAGAGCCGATGTTCTTGCGAAGTTGTCTTCATGGTATAGTTTTTTAGTTTCGGATAATGTTACGGGCATTGGCTCAAGGTCAGTCACTTTTTCGCCACCTGGTATTTCTCCGAAATATTTGCCGACCATTTCTTTTATTACCTCACTATCAAAATCACCAGCAATAGTCAATGTGGCATTATTAGGTACATAGTACTTACCGTGAAATTCCTTAACATCATCTACTGTAGCGTTGAAAAGATCCTTCATCTCTCCAATAACCTGCCAGGAGTAAGGATGACCTTCAGGAAAAAGGTTTTTATCGATTACATAATTAGTATGACCATAAGGTCTGTTATCATAGCTCTGCCTTTTCTCGTTCTGTACCACATTCTGCTGGTTTGCAAAGGCAGATTGTGTAACTGTGTTACTCAGGTAGCCCATTCTGTCAGATTCGGCCCAGAGTACCATTTCGAGGGCATTTTTTGGAACCACCTCATAATATATTGTACCATCCTTATTGGTGCCACCGTTAAGTGTACCTCCGGCACCCTGAATCAGTCTGAAAAACTGGTCCTGTCCAACGTTTTCGGATTGCTGGAACATCATATGCTCAAATAAATGGGCAAAGCCTGTACGGCCCGGTTCTTCGCGGTTTGAGCCAACATGGTACTGTATTGCCACAGCAACGATCGGATCAGACTTATCCTGGTGCAGGATAACATCCAGCCCGTTATCAAGCTGGTACTGTTCAAAGTCAATTTTTAATTCGCCCTGTTCATCAGGTGCAGAACAGGCGCCAAGGATCAGTGCTATGATCCCTGATAATACTAGAAGACGTGTTTTCATTATTTTTTAAGTTTTGGTATTTTATTACAGACTAATGAGGTATAAAAGTACGAAAAAATTGATATTTCGATGGGTAATAATTTATGATTTAAGAGTTTGTTCTAAAAATTAGTAAAAAGGCTAAGACTAAGGGATGTTGATAAAGTTGATAGGGTTGATAGGGTTTATAAAGTTAATTACGTTTTTTTTCCAAGTTAAGATCAATTATTATTCAAGTATTTCAAATCAAGTTATTATCCACAGTTTTTTCTAAATTTAGGGGTAAAATAATAAACAATAATCATGCAATTTGTACTTATTGCTTATGACGGCACTGATCCGGATGCTCCGGCAAGAAGGATGAAAGTCAGGGAGAAGCATCTTGAAGGTGCTAAAAAATTGAAGGAATCCGGAAAACTCATCTGGGGCGGTGCAATCCTTGATGAGCAACAGAGAATGACAGGATCGGTTGTTGTATATGAATATGAAAGCAGGGAAATGCTGGATGAGATGCTCCGGGAAGAACCGTATATTACGGGTAATGTGTGGCAGATAATTGATATTCTGCCGTTTAAGCTGGCTAATATTTGAAAACCAGAATACCTGCTATTAATTTTAATGTCTTTATTATTTGGACAATACAAATAAATACAAGCCAGCTGTCAAAAGAAAATATTTAATCCTTATCTCAGGATTGGTATGGGTTGCGATAGGAATATTGCTCATCGCACTGGCCATTAACTGGTTGTCAGAATTGCACTTTGCAGGCACGTGGATATATATTATTGCAGGTGTGATATTTGCTCTTATTATTCATCATTTTGGATTCCTGAAAATAGTAGATAAAAATCTGGGAAGGATAAAATCCCTTGATCCCAAAACCTGTGTGTTTGCATTTATGTCATGGAGAAGCTACCTGCTTGTTATCGTTATGATCACTATGGGTATATTACTGAGGCATTCACCATTACCCCGTAATCTGTTATCCATAATTTATGTTGGTATAGGCCTTGCACTGGTATTATCAAGCATTAGATATCTAAGAGTTTTTATCATGACAGTGTTCAGTGCAAAGGCTCACTGACTTTAACATATATTTAAGTGATGTAAATAATGCCTGCCGTGTTTTGCTATTTTACATACAGGTGGTCTCTCAGCCGAATGTCTTTTGAGGAACTGCCTATCATAATCCCAAAGGAGCTTTATTCGGGCATTCCCGGTGGTCTCATGATATTCGATCTTAATATTATATTCTTTTCCTTCAACAAATGAATATTCTCCAACGACTCTTCCATATGATTTTTTTATCCAGTTGTCAATTATTAGTTCTTCATTTATATAAAGCCTGTAACCATCATTACCTTCGATTCCTATTTTTGTTTTTCCTGTCCGGGGGGGCAGTTAAAATACCTGTCCATCTTACTGAATACCA
>Ga0272441_10015020_pt1 | contig 10891 bp, 13 predicted proteins | sample SSMProp6N_FD_193582 | JGI IMG/M metagenome (GOLD analysis project Ga0272441, IMG submission 193582) | Marine sediment archaeal communities from Little Sippewissett salt marsh, Falmouth, MA, United States - SSM-Prop-6N | ecosystem: Environmental > Aquatic > Marine > Wetlands > Sediment ...
ATCGTTTCCATCAAGCCTGATTACCAACAGAGACTATTGGATGGCGATTCTCCTTATTTTTATGTAAAAGGTGGATCATCAGGTAAATTCCTAACCGCCGGACAAATACTGGTTTTTTATACAACAGCTCCCGAACAATGCATACGAGCTTATGGAAAAATTCGATCGGTTAAAGTAGGAACCCCACATGAAATATGGGACGAATATAGCACTAGGCTAGTCCTATCTGAGGATGAATATTTCCGTTTTGCCTCCATAAAAAAGAGAATATTGATCATTGAATTGAGCGAAATTATTGATATAGATCCCATTAAAGAGGAGGAATTGAATACCATCATTTCAAAAAAGGATAGAAGTGGGTCGTATATAGATGAAGATACTTTAAATAAAATTTTAAAATGATTTCATTGATTTCAAGATAATTATTATTCCATTACATCTTCTTTAAATAATGAAAAAGATGAATTCTCTCGCGGGAGTACCACATTCAATTACCGAAATCAATAATACGAAGCACATCTGGTTTAAGCAGCAGGTTTGAGTGTTGATGAAAATTCTACTGTCCATTAAACCAAAACACGTTCAGAAAATTATCAGTGGTAAAAAGAAATACGAACTTCGCAAGGCAATATTCAAAGATCGGTCTATTCCTGATATATATATTTATTCATCATCACCTGTGAAGAAGATCATCGGTAAGTTTAAAGTTGGAAAAATTCTTGAGGATCATCCTGAGAATCTTTGGAAGCAGTTAAATCAATACTCTGGTCTGAACAAGAAAGACTTCTTTAAGTACTTCTCTGGAAAAAACAAAGGGTTCGCAATCGAAATTACCGATTTCGAATTGTTTAAAGAATCCATTGATCCTAAGAAGTTAAACTCAAACTTCATTGCGCCGCAATCATTCCAATATATTGATGATTCTTTTCTTCAGTTTCAATTAGAAGTCAACTTAGATCTCAACAATGCGAATTTCGGAGAACATGTTCAAGTAAGAGTATAAACACTCATCTTCAAGCACACAAAATTTCGATTCTTCATCCATATCAAATTAAGTATATTATTTGAAAAAGATCCAAAAAATGAATTGCCGTACAACAAAGAATATTGTTTGTTAAATACGTTTCATGTTCAAAACCACTTCTCCTCATTTCATAGATATTTGGTCGATGATATTACCAGCAGCCTCTCACCGCCTCGCTCGAAATAATCCGAAAACTCCAACCGCCCCCAACACCACCGCAGCCACACCCAGCCCCGCCTGCATCGGTTCGGGAGAAGCCTCAGTCCCCGCCGCTACCGGGGTCGTCTTCTCCACGGCAATCGCCGTCTGCTCCTCTACGACTTCTTCGACCAGTAAAAAGCCCGTCTGGAACGCAGAGCCGGTGTCCGGGTTTTCGATCGTGACCAGGTAGTAGCCTGGCGCCCAGCCTTCGGTGGGGAAGGTGAAAGACCAGGTGCGGGGCGTTCCCGGCTGGATGATCGTTGACCCGGTGGCGGCAGACGGCACAGCGGTGCCCTCCTCCGGGGCCCGCTCGATCTGCAGCGGCTCGACGGTGTAGATCAGTTCATTGCCCGCGGCGAGGTTGGTGGTCCCCGAGAGCGTGACCTCGTCTCCTGCCCGAAACACCCCGGCGTCCGGATCATCGGGAAGGATCCAGGGGTTTTCCAGGACGAAGGCGGTCGAAAAGTAGGTATCGTCGATGGTCGGGGAATTGAGGAGGGTGATCAGTGCCCCTGCCGCCTGCGAGGAGGGCAGCGCCCCGGGCCCTTCGATGACAAACCGTCCGCCCCCGGTGCTCTCCACGCTCGTCTGGCCAGGTGCGGGCGTAGCAGGAGCGAGGCCCACATCGAATTGCCCGTTGCCCATGGGGTGCTGGACGATGACCGTGTACATCCCCGGTGCAAGATCCCTCGTCTCCCCCCCGCCAATCTCGAAGACAAACGTATCGCCCGATACGGAAACGGTCTCCCGCCTCCAGTAATTCTCCCCGAACACCCAGACCGCCACTCCCGCGTCGGGGCTTCCCGCGGCCGTGCCGGAAAGCACGAAGGGGTCGCCCCTGGCGATGGCGGTCAACCCTTGTGCTGCTGCCGGCGCGGTGCATACCGCGAGCAGAAGGAGGAAGATCAGCCCGAATGTTCGATGGACGCGTGCTGCGCTCACATGTCGGCCCCCTGCGCGAGGGGGTATCGCCCACTGCCTATAAAAATCATCGCCTCCGGCACCGGAGCGGCAGGGGTTTATAGGAGCGATCATAATAGACCGATTAGTCAATCTACCCGGTGATTACATGCTCTACCGAACCGTCCCCAAAACCGGCGACAAACTCTCCATCCTCGGATTCGGCTGCATGAGGCTGCCCAAAAAGGGAAGGAAGATCGATGTGGAGCGGGCAACCCGGCAGGTTCGCTCGGCCATCGACCGCGGGGTCAACTACATCGATACCGCGGTTCCCTACCACAACGGGGAGAGCGAACCCTTCCTCGGGCAGGCGCTCGGTGACGGCTACCGGGAGAAGGTGTTTCTCGCCACCAAACTGACTCCTTGGCAGGTGCACAGTGGCGAGGATATGGTCCACATCCTCAATGCCCAGCTGGAGCGCCTGCGCACCGACCATATCGACTACTATCTCGTCCACAGCCTCAACGGGAAGAGCTGGGAGAAGATGAACGGTCTCAGGGTGCGTGAATTCCTCGACAAGGCGAAAGCAGAGGGGAAGATCACCAACGCCGGCTTTTCCTTCCACGGCGATCTCGCGGCGTTCAAAGAGATCGTCGACGCATACCCCTGGGAGTTCTGCCAGATCCAGTACAACATCCTCGATGAGCACAACCAGGCCGGCAGGGAAGGGCTCACGTTCGCCGCCGAGCGGGGCCTCGCCGTCATCATCATGGAGCCCCTCCGGGGCGGCCGCCTGGGATGCCGCATCCCTGCCGCCGTCCGGGAGATCTACGAACAGGCCGAGTTTCGGCGCACTCCCGCCGAATGGGCGCTGCGCTGGGTGTGGGACCACCCCGAGGTGACAGTGATCCTCTCCGGGATGAACGAGGAGGCGCACATCGATGAGAACCTGGCCACCGCTGATGCCGCTCTCCCGCAGTCGCTCACCGCCGGGGAGCACGCCCTGATCGACCGGGTAAAAGAGACCTACCGGACCCTGATGAAGGTCGACTGCACCGGCTGCAACTACTGCATGCCCTGCCCCTCAGGCGTCAACATCCCGGAATGCTTCAGCTTCTACAACAACTACCACATGTTCGAGAACAAAATCGAGACAAAGATCATGTACCTCGGAAGGCTCGGAGGGATCCTCGGCACCGAGGCCTATGCCGGGATGTGCAAAGCCTGCGGCAGGTGCGAGAAGGTCTGCCCCCAGCACCTGCCCGTCAGGGACCTCCTCGCCGATGTATCCCGCACCTTCGAGGGACCGGCGATGAAGATTAAAGTGCCCCTGCTGAAGGTGGGCTTCTCCCTCATGCAGCGGCGGATGATCCGCTGAACGATCATTGGAAACCAAGCCCATGACCGGACCACACACCAACAAACGGCAGGCGATTCTGGATACCGCCCTCGACCTCTTCTGCGAGCGGGGCTTTCACGGCACTCCCACCTCGATGATCACCAGGGAGGCGGGGGTGGCCACGGGAACGCTGTTTCACTATTTCCGCACCAAAGAAGCACTGATCGAGACCCTCTACCTGGATATCAAGGGGGAGATGCGGGAGGCGCTTTATGCGCATATCGAGACGAAGGATCCGATACGGGCACAGATCCACCGTATCTGCGCCAATTATATCCGCTGGGGCGTGGAAAATCCCAGAAAATTCCAGTTCATGGAGCAGTTCTGCAACGCGCCCCAGATTTCTGCACATGCCCATGAAGAAGGGATGGCGCAGTTTACCTTTGTCCACGATATCGTACGGCAGGGCATCGACGAGGGCGTCCTCAAACCCCACCCTCTCGGCCTGCAGTTTGCGATGTTCGGCGCCTCCACTGCGGCCGTCGTCCGCCTGATGCTCTCCCGAACCGGGAGGGAGGCGATCGATCCCCTCATGGACGAGGCCTTCGATCTCATCTGGGACGGCATTGCCACTCCCGCCGCAGACCAATAACCCCATTCAGCCACGGTGATCTATCCATGCACACGGTCATATCCACCACAGATCTTTCCAAAACCTACGGCGATGTCACCGCCGCAAAAAGCATCGACCTGCACGTTGCAGAAGGAGAACTCTTCGGCCTGCTCGGGCCGAACGGCTCGGGGAAGAGCACCACGGTGAAACTGCTCACCGGACAGATCCGGCCCGATACAGGGAGCATGAGGGTGCTGGATACCGATGTCCTCGCCGACCCGGTGGGGGTGCGGGCGAAGGTGGGGATCATCCCCGAACAGGAGACACCACCATCGTTTCTCACCGCCGAGGAGTACCTGCAGTTCGCCGCCCACATACGCGGCCTCGAAAACGGGGTCGAGGAGCAGATCGCGTTCTGGTTCGATCTCCTCGAATTCGGGGAGACGCGGGACCAGCTCTGCAAGGACCTCTCCCGGGGCACCCGCCAGAAGCTGATGTTTGCCCAGGCGTTTCTCCACGAACCCCGCCTGGCCATCATCGACGAGCCGCTCATCAACCTCGACCCGGTGATGCAGAGGACGATCAAGGACTACCTGACTGACTACGTGCAGGCGGGCAACACCGTCTTTCTCTCCACCCACATCCTCTCCATCGCCGAGGAGATCTGCTCGTCGGTGGGCATCCTCCACCGGGGCGCACTGCGCTACCAGGGCGGCATCGACGCCCTCCGGGAGGAGCACGCCTCCCTCGAGAAGGCATTCCTGGCCCTGGTGAGAACATCCGGCATGGAGGAATGAGCGAATGGTCCTCTTCACCCTCTTCGCCGCCATGCTGAAAGAGGAGTGGCGGGTCCACTCGGCGCTCTTCGGCCACCTCGGCTTCGCCCTCATGCCCTTCACCCTCGTATTCTTCGCCGCACTCGGCGCCCTGATGCTCCCCGTCTTCACCCTTCATATCGCCACCGGCACGCTTGTTTCGGTCACCCACCTCGCCTTCGGGCTGATGGGGATGACCATCGGGGCGTTCGGGCTGATGGGCAGAGAGGCCATGAACCGGCGGTTCGGGCAGGCATCGATGATCGCCTACGCCTCAAGGACCCTGCCCGTCTCAAACCGGGCGATCATGGCAGGATTCTTTGCCAAGGAAACGCTCTACTACTTCTGTTTCTGGGTGCTCCCTCCCGTCGCCGGGTTCGGGATCGCCTCGATTGTGCTCGGAATCCCCCTGCACTGGACACCGATCTTTCTCATCTCCCTCGGCCTTTCTTTCCTGTTCGGCCTCTCGGCGGTATTTCTGCTCTCCACGATCTACGCCCATTCGCGCCGCGCCCTGCTGGCGCTCATGGGCCTGATCGCCGCCGGTGCCGTCGTCACACTCGGCGTAGCCGGCATCCCGGTGCAGGCGCTCTTTCCCCCGCTCGCCTTCTTTTTCGACCGCTCTGCCGGCTCACTGCTCCTCTCCTTGCTTGCAAGCGGGGCCATGGCCTTCGCCGGCATCTGGTTCGTAAAGGTGGAGTATGCCGGTGCCACCCAGCACTACCCCAATTCCTTTCGCCCCCTCATACGCACCCTCTCCCGGCTGCACAGCCCCCATTTCGTGGCCAAAGACCTCCTCGACCTGAAACGGAGCGAGGGCGGGCTCGGCAAGATCCTCTTCTCCTTTCTCTTCCCCATCGGCATCATCTGGCTGCTCCTTGAAGTGCTGCTCTTCATTCTTCCCGGGCTCAACGCCCTCGCCGTCTTCGCCATCCTGCTCGCCGCATTCTCCACCACCATCTACAACTGGCTGACCGAGTTCGACGACTTCGCTCCCTACGCCTTCTTCCCGGTCACCGCCGGCGACGTGATCCGGGCGAAGCTGCAGACCTACCTCCTGCTCAACCTCATCCCGGTGGCAACCCTGGTGATCGCCGCCGCCGGGTTCGGGCAGCTCGACCACCTGCTCCCCTCCCTGCTCGCCTTCGCCGGGCTCTCGGCCTACGCGGTGGCGGTGGTCGTCTACTGCGCCGGGCTGCAGCCCAACATCCTGCTCTACAACACCCGCACCCTGCTCTCCTTTATCGGCATGGTCGCCCCCGCCATGCTCGTCCTGATCTTCGTCTCCCTGCCCGACCCCCGTCTTGTCGCCGCAGGATGCGTGCTGGTCCTGCCCGCGGTCCTCCTGATCTCCCGGGGGGAGCGGCGATGGTCGGAAGAAGAGCAGCGGCTGTCCTGAAGCGTAGAAAACAACAGATATCACCTCTTTTTTCCATATCCCTGTACATGCCGCCCTTCATGCCCCGCCACCCGGACGTTGCAGCCCTCACCGCACATGAAGCAGGGCGCCAGAACGCCACCCTCACCCTCATCGCCTCGGAGAACTACGCAAGCCGCGCCGTCCTCGACGCCGCGGGGTCGTCCCTCACCAACAAGTATGCCGACGGCTACCCGGGCGGCCGCGACTACCCCGGGTGTGAGGTCTGCGACGCCATCGAAGACCTCGCACGGGAGCGCCTCTGCCACCTGTTCGGGGCCGACCATGCCAATGTCCAGCCTTACTCGGGCTCGGTGGCGAACCTCGCCGTCAACTGTGCCGTGCTCAACGCGGGGGATCGCATCCTCTCCATGCGGGTGCTCGCCGCCGCACTCACCGGAGAGGGATTTTCCCCGGTCACGGGGGGAACCGACACCCATCTCCTCATCCTCGACCTTGCCGGGGAGAGTATGTGCGGCATCGAGGCGGAAGAAGCGCTGTACCGCGCGGGGATCGCCGCAGACCGCTGCCCCGTGCCCGGGCGGGGGGAGGGGTATGATACGGCCGGCGATATCCGTCTGGGCACCCCCGCAGCCACCACCCGGGGTATGGGGGAGGAGGAGATGAAGGCGCTGGCCTCCCTCATCGCCGATGTCCTCCGGAACCTCGACCGTGCGGACCGCATCGAGGTGCTGCGCCGGGAGGTGGAGCTGCTTGCACGAACATTCCCCGTATCGCCCTGAAAAGATGGTGCCCGGCGCAATTGCCGCACAGGAAACCTTCCCGCGTGGCTCAAAGCGAAATGATAAAAAGTGCTATTCCCCTTTTTTGTAACCAACACCCCCGGAGTGCATAACCTGCGATGATCGTTTCCATCATTCTGTTCGTCATCGGCCTCACCCTGCTCATCAAGGGCGCTGATTTATTCGTGGAGGGAGGCGGAGGGCTTGCCGCCCGCTATGGGGTCTCCACGACCACCATCGGCTTCACGGTAATCGCCTTCGGCACCTCACTGCCCGAGTTCGTGGTGAGCGTCAACGCCATCGCCACCGGAAACGCCGATATCGGGCTTGGCAACGTGGTGGGCAGCAATATTGCCAATATCGGGCTCGTGCTCGCCCTCTGCGCGCTCCTCAAGCCCGCGGTGGTCGGGGAGCGGCGCGGCCAGGCGCCGTTGCGCCACGAGACCCTGCTCATGCTCGGTGCCACGGCGGTCTTCATCGCCCTCAGCTTCCGCGGCGTCCTCGACATCTTCTCCGGGATCGTCTCCCTCGTCGTCTTTGCCTTCATCCTCAACTCCCTGTGGAAATCGGGACGAACGGAGGATGAGCCTATCGTCAGCCACGGAAAAAGGGACTACCTGGAGACCATCGGCGGGCTGATCGCCGTGATCATCGGATCGCAGCTCGTGCTGGAGGGCGCGGTGAATATCGCCGCCATTTTCGGCATCCCCACCTACATCATCGGCCTGTCCATGGTAGCGGTGGGCACCTCGCTTCCGGAGCTGGTAACCTCGGTCGTGGCGATTTTAAAGGGAAGCGGGGGGATATCGGTCGGCAATATCCTCGGCAGCAACATCTTCAACCTGCTCTTCGTGATGGGCTGCGGCACGCTCATCCGCCCAGTGCCCATTCCCGATGCGGTGAACCTCGCCATCATGGGGGTATTCTCGCTCGCAGTAATTCCCCTGATCTGGGGCCATGGGCGCTTCATCAAAGGCTGGTCCGCACTCATGCTCATCGGCTATGCCGCCTACATCGGCACGCTCATTATCTAGGTTTCGGAGGAGCGCCGCCCGCCGCCTCCTCAAAGAGCACGGCCATCATAAGGATGTCATGGAAGCCTTCCCTATCAAGGAATGCACGTACCTTTCTTCCTTCACGCCGGAACCCCCGCGTCTCGTAGAGCGCTACGGCACGCCGGTTCTCCTCGACCACACTGCATTCCACCCGCAGGAATCCATGGTCCTGCACCTCTGCGAGGGCATATTCCACCGCCCGGCCTCCGATGCCCCGCCCCCAGCAGGCCTGCTCGATATAGACAAAAAACATGGCTATATGGGCAGCTTGGTGTCCGACTGCTCAGGGATAAGGCCGACGTTGCCGACGATGCGCCCTTCTGCCCGGATGCACCACCAGAGCGCATTGCGGCATCTGGCAAATTCGGCAAAATCGATGGTTTTTTGCAGGGGCGCAGGGAGATCAGGGTGAGAAAGCGGGCGATCTCGGGCTGGTTGACCAGTTCGTTCAGTCTGGGGAGATCCATGCGAGAACAGGGGCGAACACCAGCCCTTCGGGTGTGCGCTGCCGGGAAGGGGTCATGGGGAAGAGATACGCGGTGAGAGGATTTGAACCCGGAAGGTGCTTCCCCACAACCAATAAACCCCGGAAGCCTACAGTACATCAATGCTGCGCTGTCCAAAATGCAGAAGCAAAGAAATCTATCCCGTAGCCGGCGGGTACGCCGGATGGCTCTACCGCTGCAAGAAATGCGGCTACCAGGGGGCACTTGTCCTGGAATACGACGAAAAAGAGTCCGGCGACGAGCGCCGCTGATGAGGGGGGCCTCAGGACAGGGCCCGGATCACCCCTGCCAGCCGCTCCATCCCCTCCATGATCTCCTCCTCTTTTGAGCGGGAAAAATTGAGCCGGATACAGTGGTCGCCGCCCCCGTTCACGTAGAACGGCACCCCGGGCAGCACCGCCACCTTCCGGCGGACCCCCTCCTCGAAGACCCTCATTGCAGAGATGTGCTCCGGTAAAAATGTCATCAGGAACATCCCCCCCTCGGGCGTGGTGTGGGTCACCCCTGCCGGGAAGCGGTCGTCGAGAAGGTCGCACATCACCCGGCACCGCTCCCCGTAGATTGCCGCCACCCTTCGCGTGTGGGTATCGAGGTCGAAGCCTGAGAGGTAGCGGTGCATGACCACCTGGCAGAGGTAGTTGGAGTGCAGATCCGCCGCCTGTTTTGCCACGTTGAACTGCCGCAGGACGGGTTCGGGGGCCAGCAACCAGCCGATTCGCATGCCCGGAGCGACGATCTTCGAGAACGAGCCGCTGAGAATCCCCATCCGGGGGAGGTATTTCTTCACCGGCGGGCGCGGCCGCCCGTCGAAGAAGAGCTCCCCGAAGGCGTCGTCTTCGTAGAAGACCGTATCCGTCCCCTCGAGCATGCGGGCGATCGAGCGCCTTGTCTCCTCCGCATAGGTCCTGCCCGAGGGGTTCTGCGAGTTGGGAATACCATAGAAGAACTTCAGGGGATGCTCTTCTGCGATCCTGGCGAACATCGCCAGATCGGGGCCGTCTTCGCAGAGATCGACGCCGTGGACGACCGGCTCGTAGAGGGAGAACGCCTCGATCGCCCCCAGGTACCCGGGCCGCTCCATGCCGATGTGATCGCCGGGGTTGCAGAAGATCTTGGCCACGAGATCCAGGCACTGCTGCGAGCCGTTCACGATCTGGATCTCTTCCGCCGTTGCGGGGATGCCCAGTCTTTTGCGGTAGCGGGCGGCGATATACTCCCGAAGGGGACGGTAGCCGTCGGTGGTGGAGTACTGCAGGGCGGCGGCCCCCTCCTCCTCCAGCACCTCGCGGGCGGCCGCGGCGATGCCGGGCGCATCGATCAGGTTCGTGTCGGGAAGCCCCCCGGCGAACGAAATGGTTTCGGGGTCGCCCGAGACGCGGAAGAGTGCTTCGATGAACGATTCAGGGATGTTGTTCATGCGGTCGGCGAAGCGGTAAGACATAAACTCAGATAACTCCCCCGGCAATCCGGAAAGCCTTATACACGTTTGTGCGCCGCAGGCCGAAAAATGCTCTCCCCGTGCACGCAGGATCCGGGAACCGCCCCTACCTGAACCCTTATGGTGACCGGGCAGCGTAACTAGAGCAAAGGAGCGATACCCCTCATGACCGACTCCCTCCAGCTCACCCTCGGTGCGTTTGACCGCACGCTCCCTCCCCTGTGCAACGGCAGCCCGGACCGCAACGGGTTTCGCCGCCTCTGCTGGCGGTGCCCGCACGCGGTTCGTGAGAGGGGTGCGGTGTACTGCACGGTCTTTTGCCGCCCCATCACCGCCAGAGACAAGTACGGGCTGCGCGAGTGGAAGGCGGTGCGCACCTCGATCCTCGCGCGGGACCGGGACAGGTGCGCCGTCTGCGGTGCCGATAGCTACCTCCACGTCCACCACATCGACCGGGATCCCACCAACGACGCCCCCGACAACCTGATCACCCTCTGTGAGACCTGCCATGCCCGGGCGCACCGCGAGCTCGCGCGGGATGGGGGCGCGGCGCGGGTGGCCGGGGTTTTTGCCGCATCTGACGATACCCGCAACACCTGAACACCCGGCGGGCTGCAGGTCACCCCGGTGTGAGGTCCATCTCGTCGAACCGCAGGATCCGGAAGTCCCCGCAACGCTGCTCCCGGTCCAGGTCCACCACAATAAAGAGCTCCGCGTCCTTCTTCTCGAAGGTCACGTGGACGGGGTTGCCGCCCTTCTGGACGAACCCAAGGAATCCGAGGCGTTTTCTCGCACATGCCACCGGCAGCGCCCGGCACTGCTCAAGCGCTGATACGGCCT
>Ga0272441_10015021_pt1 | contig 10891 bp, 8 predicted proteins | sample SSMProp6N_FD_193582 | JGI IMG/M metagenome (GOLD analysis project Ga0272441, IMG submission 193582) | Marine sediment archaeal communities from Little Sippewissett salt marsh, Falmouth, MA, United States - SSM-Prop-6N | ecosystem: Environmental > Aquatic > Marine > Wetlands > Sediment ...
ACCGGTTCCCCCAGGCCCAACAGCCCCGAAGAACCACTCCGGATCCTGACTGCACCAAGTTACATGACCGTCCGGGACGTCAGCCATCAACACCGGCCACTGGCCAGGATGCTGCAGGTAAAGCCCAGACTTGCCACTATAGCTGCCAAAGAACCCGCGCCTGTCATCAGGCGGGCCATACCACAAGTGAGCTGGAGACACCCCTGAAGTCAGGTGCGTGTTCAGCGTTCCAGGCCAACAGCTCGTCTCGTTGAAGAAGAGAGTTATCCCGCCTGAAATGTACTCATATCCGCCCGTACATACCCATTGGCTGCGCCTAAAGCGGAAGCTGCCAGGATGCACCTCGCCAGCCAAGGGATAGCTCAGGCAGAAATGCGGGTCCGAAGGATCCTTGCTCAGGTTGAACAAGTGGCAGGACGGACTTGATCCACTTTCCTCGACCAACAACCAGTTATCGTCGTGAACTTCCTGAATTATCCTGCTAGTAGAGTTGCCGAACGTCCAGACAGCCTCGGCAACGTTGTCGGTATCGTTATTGCCTGGGCCGAGGGTTACTCGCCAGATCTTGTTGTCCATGGCATAGTAGAGCCGGTTCGGCACATCGGCGTCCCAGTTGTTGAACTTGTCCTGGAAGGAGGCTATCCCGCTAGGGCCAACAGCCCAGAGCTTACGCCGCTTTGAGCTGTCCGCGTTCGCGATGTGGCTGTAACCGGCCCACGTGCCCGTCCACATCGACCCGGTACGACGATCCCAGAAGTTCTTGTTGCTTATGAACGATATGTACTGTCCGTTGCAGCTCCACGCGCAACGTCGCTCGATATTCGCCAGGTCTTTGCATTTCTCACGCGTGAGAGACCAGATTTCCTTGCCCGTTTCGGTGTCGTGAAAGATCAGCCTCTCATTCTGGAAGAAGCCGTTTGCGTCGATCAGATCCTGGTATGGCTTATCATAGAGACGATCTATCCGAGAGGTAGCCTCTTCTAAGTTCTGGTAGATCGTCCGAATGGATGCCCAGTAATCTCTGTAGATCGCTGTTACGGCAGCATCGGATGCAGGCATGGTCAATGTCGTATCGGCTGAAAACGTCGACGCAACGTACTGCGTATCACCGGTCCAGTAGGAGAACACCTGATTTGACGCAGGGGGATCGGCTGAGATCGGCACAATTACTCCCTGGCAGTAGGTACCATCGCCCGACCCGGCAACCACTGAAAGCTGCTGCCCCGTAGCATAAGTCGCGGTAACCTCTGCATCTCCCCCGAGCATTGTGATGGTAGTGCTTGGGGAATGGACGCTCTCGATGTTCTCGGTGTCACCAATCCACTCCGCGAAGCCCAGCCCCGCAGGCGCTAAGCTCGCGGTAATGGGGACTTCCGTACCGGCGGGGTAAATGCCGCAGCCGGTGCCACTATTTACCGTCAGAGTGTAGTCGCCGCTCTCGCTATAGACTATCTCCAGCACAGGACGATAGTCTGCATCCGGATCACTACAGTTGTGGATATATACGGCAGTGGCGGGGTCAGCCGTCAAGGCAAACCCGTAAGAATCGCCAGCGTCAACCATATCGGCAACTATCCCCGTGACGTCTATTTCCAGAGGCTCAAGGTAAGCCCATGTGAACGCCGCTGAGGCACCATTGGCACTATCATAGTCATCTGTCGAAAACGCGCCGGTCGCCCAAGGAGAAGCAGAGGAAAGCTCAGCGTGCTGGCCGGTCACGTCGTATTCGTTCTGGCCTGCCGTGTCGGGCAGCCAATCGGTCAAGACACGATAGACATTAACCGTATCGTTCTCTCCCCAGTAACCATAAACCATCAAGGTTGCGCTGACGATATCAGCGCCGCTAGTCGGAAGTTCCCCCAAAATGTCCCTGATCGCCAGCAGGGCAAAGTGGCTGTCGCTGCCCGCGTCGAGACTACACCTCAGGTAGAACTGATCGTAGAACCCCACCAAATCTGTGCTGGGATTTATGTCGGTGCCGTCCCAACCTAGGGCCAAGTGGCCCGCTCCCCCGCCTTCCTTGAAAGAAACCGTTACCGTCACAGTCGCCATAGCCGGTGCGGTAAGCGCACAAGCAATCAATGTCGCCATAGCTGCGCGAGAATAACTCATTTAGACCTCTCCTATCGCCTCCGGCCAGATCCCAAGCCAGCGTCACAATGACAGTGCCGGATCGGCTGTACTACACCAACCGCCCCACTGAAAATACGCGAAACACTTAGCTGCACAAAGGCGGCAATTGGCACGTATATTGTAACCTGCTTTCCCTGCGATCGTGCGGAAAATACCGGCCATGCCGACTACTCGGGATGCTCCTGCCAGTCAGGACCGTGCTTGAAATTTGGCAAGTCAATTGATACTGAGGTGTAATTCATCGTAACGCAGGTCTATATAAGCGTTTATCCCAGCCAGTCGTCCGTTGTGATCTTCGGCGTACTTGTCCAGGTACGAAAATTTCCTCTGAGGCGAGACAACATAATCGCCTTCGCCCTTGGGCAAGCGTCCGAATCGGATTTCGGTGGGTTTGCAACGGTCAAGTTCTGCCCACATGCGCAGATGTGAGGCGTTTGGATCAATCCGGCCATCATAATTGCGCACATCGATTTCGGTAATCTGGTAAGCGTAAGATTTGGCGGCCACTAATCGCACCAGTTCCAGCCCAGCGGCCAAATCGTCACCAAGCCACTGACCCGCCCTTGGTGGAGGTTCTGTCTCTACACCCACTATCAGCATGTAATGAATCGGACAGACCTGTCTACCCGCCTTGACCGTACTGTGATCGATGTGGTAGGCCTTGCGTTCCGGGCGAGCGGGGTCCCACGATGCCCATCGGGGCACTTGCCCAGCCGGCAGTCGCACACCATCCATATCCAGATAGGCGTATCCCCCTCCAGCCATAGCCCGCGCAATTGGCATGCGAAACTCAGCGTCGACTGCCAAAGTCGCAGGTTTATCCCGCCCAGATGGGTGCTTACTTGTTCTGCGCACGCCACGGACCCAAGGGTTAGCCAATGCCCTAAGACGTACCTTATCGGTGAGTTGCTTATCGTAGTATTCCGCGCCGGCGGGAAGAAGACATCGCTCTATGTCTGCCCGTAGCCTATCAGGCATCCACTCAGGCGCCTCTGTCAGTTCAGCGCGAAGTTCAGTCGGAAAAGATCCGGTTCGGCCGTTGATAATTCGCCCCTCTAAGGCAAACATGCCCGCAGCAGCAGTCCCCGCAGCCACGACTGTCCCAACCATCCACCCGAGTATCCGCGCACCGTTGCGTCGATGCGCTCCACTCACAGCGGAAAGTCTCTTCGTCTTCCTTGACATGCGGAACCTGCTATTTTGCTTCCGGACAAGGCTGTTCGTGAAGCATCGCCATCCGGACCAAACGATCAGCCAGTTCACCCAAGCCTATGCCGGCACTGCCAGCGGCCATCGGCAGTAACGAATGGGCGGTAAATCCAGGTATTGTATTAACTTCCAGCACCTCAGGCCACCCATCATCGCCCAGTACAAAGTCCACCCTCGACATGTCACGGCATCCCAAGCAGCGATGTGCCGCCAAAGCCGCAGCTTGAGTTGCCGCCGCCACCTCCACATCCAGGCCATGATTAAAGACATACTCCGTGCCGCTGTCGTCATCGTACTTTGCGGAGTAATCATAGAAGTCGCGTGCAGGCACGACTTCCAGAACCGGAAGCGCTTCATGCCCCAAGATGCCGACAGTTAGTTCCCTGCCTGCAAGATATCGCTCGACCATCGCTCGGCCGTAGGTGTCAGTCAGACCCTCGATGGCTTCATCGCGAGCCTTCTCGCTACGTGCAATCGTTATGTCGATACTTGACCCACCGTCAACAGGCTTGACTACGACGGGCACCGGGATCTCCTCCAGCCACCGTTTCACCGTCCGGGGATTGTGATATTCCTCGATGATCATCCAGTCGGGGGTTTTCAAACCGGCTTGCTTGAACATCTGCTTGGCCGCCGCCTTATCCATCCCAAGTTTGCTTGCGCGAGGGCCCGAGCCAACATAACGCAGGCCTCGCTGCTCGCAAAGCTCTTGCACCTGACCCGACTCGCCGAAATCGCCGTGCAGAGCAATGAAAACTACATCTACGCCCTGACGGTCAAGCGCAGAGATATTCGAAGGAAAAATATCCGATTTCACTACAGTATGGCCGGCCTGCTCCAACGCCTCCGCTATTACCGTGCCACTCATTACCGACACATCACGCTCGGCAGAGGGCCCGCCCATCAACACCGTCACGTCCAGCGGCGGTCCTAATCCCGTCAGGCCTCCGGGGCCATCCTTGGCGCCTTCGCTAACACCCATGTCACCAGACCTCGATTTCCAGCTCCAAGTAGACCTCGAATTTCCTGTAGACTGTTTCCCGGATCTCCTCGACAAGTTTGAGTACCTCGAACGCCTTAGTTCCTTCGTCAGCGATGAGGAAATTGGCATGTTTCTTCGATACGTGAGCCCCTCCAACGCGTTTGCCCTTTAAGCCTGCCTGGTCTATAAGTGCTCCCGCGGATAGGCCGCGCGGATTCTTGAAAATGCACCCGGCGTTGCGCTTGGCCAAAGGCTGAGTGTTCTTCTTGTAGATCCATATCTGCTTAACTTGCTTAAGGATGCGTTGAGGATCGTCCTCATTGAGGCGGAACTCTGCCCCTAGGATAAATTTGGCCGCGATGTTCGTCGATCTGTATGCAAAGGCTAAATCGTCTCTGTGCCGCGTGTAAACATCCCCTACATCTGTCATCACTTCCACGGATTCCACGACACTTCCTATGTCCCCAAAAGCCCCACCCGCGTTGAGCCTAACGCAACCCCCAATACTGCCCGGAATGCCCGTCAAACCTTCCATTCCGCTCAGTCCCTTTCGGACACAATTAAGCACTAGCTTGCCCATTTCCATACCGGCTCGGGCCTTAATCCCAACTTCTGTCGTCTCGGTTTGCATGAACTCCCCCCCGCGCATACGAATGACCGCCCCGGCAATGCCCGAGTCGCTCACAAGAAGGTTTGCCCCGCCGCCCAAGACGTACATGGGGACCTCGTTGTCACGGCAGCGCTTCACGACCTCAGATAGTTCGTCGACCGTGCGCGGCTCGATAAAATACTTAGCCGTACCCCCGATCTCGAACCAAGTATGCCTAGACAGCAACTCGTCCGTCTTAACGATCTGTTCCAAGCCAGCGAACAATTTCATCAGCAACTTCCCAGATGTTTCCAGCTCCCATGGTAACCACCAGGTCACCTTCGCTCAGTGTCGAGTTTAGATGACTCACGATTGCGTCAAAAGTCTCAAGATACATCGCCTTTCCACCGTTCAGGCGGATCTGCGCAACCAGATCGGATGCATTTATATTGTCCTTCTCAAGTTCACTATCCCTGACAAAGTATATGTCCGGAACAATCACCTCGCTGGCAGCACCGAAACTACGGGCAAAACTATCCAAAAGAAACCTGGTCCTGCTGTGCTGGTGAGGTTGAAAGACACAGATAAGTCTCTTGGGATTGTAATAGTCCCGAAGCGCACGAAGTGTTGCCTGTATCTCGGTGGGATGATGGGCGTAATCATCCACGACAGTGATCCCTCGGCTGCGACACTTAAGCGTCATGCGCCGGTACGCCCCAGTGAACTTACTGAGTAAATCTGCGACTTGCGCCCCTTGGACGCCCGCATGGTGACAGATGGCCGCAGCCGCCAGCGCATTACAAGCGTTGTGTCGGCCGGGCAAAGGAACGTCAAGTCGGCAAAACTGTCGGTCCCCATACAGCACATCCATTGATATAAGACCGTTCTTCGAGAATATGTTAACGCCACGCCAGCTACCGGCTTCTTCCAGGCAGAAGGTCTCAACCGGACATGCTGCAGAAATGGCTGTCGCCGAAGCGCCCCTATCTTCCCCGTTGACAATCAGCAAACCATCGGCCGGTACCCGAGAGGCAAACGCACGGAACGCCTCAATTATCGCCGACAGGTCCTTATAGCAGTCCAGGTGGTCTTCCTCAACGTTCAGAATTGCCGCAAGCTTTGGACTGAGGTCCAGGAAGCTGCGATCATACTCACAGGCCTCGGCCACAAAGTGCCGGCCAGCACCCGCTCCGCTGGGACCGCCCAGTTGTTCCACTGTCGCGCCGACCACAAAGCTCGGGTCCACCCCAGCCGCCGTAAGGACGTAGGACACCATCGCCGAGGTCGTGCTCTTGCCGTGAGTGCCTGCTATGGCAATACCATAGCGATCTGACATCAGCCTGCCCAACATCTGGCTGTACTTGATCACCTCACAACCTTGCTGGCGAGCAGCCAACAACTCCGGGTTCTGCTCATCTATCGCTGCGGAGTGCACCACAAGTTCGCAGTCAGGAGGAATGTTGTCCGCACACTGGCCTATGGCCACGCGTGCCCCCGCATCCACAAGCCTATCTGTGGGCCCTCCGGGCAACTGGTCGGATCCTGAAACATCCGAACCGCGGTCCAGCAGAACACGAGCCAAGGCTCGCATGCCAGCTCCACCTATACCTACAAGGTGCACCTTCAAGCCATCATATAAGTCTGGCTTGGCCAAGGCTTCGGCCGTTTCTTCTGGTTTGGTGCCCATAGTTGTGACAATCCTAGTTGGGGGTCACGCGGCTGTCAAACAACCGCTTAACGCCCCAAGCCGCTCCATGCGCGCATACTTACATACACTGTTCTTATCGCCTCACAGTATTGGATTCCTTTAGGCTCAGCTAGCGACAAAGCCATTCGACACTACAGATGATGTAAAAAGAGCCTGGGTTGGACCATGGAGACAGGACTTTTTCAATGCCATGGACAAAAGGAGACAAAAATGCAATGGGTGAAATCGCCAAGAACGCTTTTGGGACAACATCGCCCACCGCTGCCCGGATCCCCCCTGATAGACTGATTGCGAATTCCCCGGACCGTGATAGAATCGCTGCAAAGGGCGACGGCGACCGTCGGCTAAAGGCCATCCGGCAAATGCCGGTTCAGGTATACCGAGAGAAAGTGTGGCAAAAAGAAGGGGACCATATAAAGGCGGCGATGACAGGGCTGTCCAGGGAACAGTGTCCATCCTTGCCCGTGTGCTCGACTTCCTCGGCCTGGAGCGCAATGTGGCGATGAACATTGCGGCGGGGTCGCTAGAGGCCATCGGTGTCTGTCTTTGGGCAGGATATCTGGTCAAAGTGCTCGACGCCATGGGCGCAGCGGGATGGATGATAGGCTTCTACGCCACCGTCAGCGGCCTCATGGCTGCTGTGGCTCCCTACCCTGGTGGACTGCTGAGTGATCGGCTTGGCCGGGGTCGGGCACTTATCGTGGGTAGTTGCCTATCCCTGATGGGTTTCGGGATATACCTGGTGGCCCCGACATGGTGGCTCTTCATTCCGGGGGCGGTGCTGCTGAGTTTTGCGGGCAATTTCCGGTTCATGGGCTCGCAGGCGCTGGTGAGCGACCAAACCAGGCCTCGCCGCCGGACGATCAGCATGGCCGTCGGGAACGTCCTCGGCCGCCTTCCGGGGATCATCAGCCCGCCTCTTGGCGGCGCCTTGATCGCCTTCATGGTGGCCAGGTCGAAGAGCATGGCGCAAGCAGGCATTTCCGAGGATGCACTACAGACGCAGGGGCTATTGCACGGTTTTCGATGGGCAATGGGCATCACGATGATCCTGGTATGCGCCTCCATCCTGCTTCAACGCCGCTACTACAGACTCCCTCCGACAGGGCAGAACTCCGGACCTGTGCACCCAATCCGTGTCTTCCGATCCATGCACAGCGACCTGAAGCGCCTGCTCCTAGCAGATAGCGTGGTCCGCATCGGCTCCAACCTGCACATGATCTTTGTCCCGCTTTACGTACTTAACGTGTTGAAGCGTGGATACCTGGAGATGGGGTCATTGCTTTCACTGATGACTGCCACCTCAGTTATCATGTATATTCCCGCAGCAAAGCTTGCCGACCGTACCGGCCAAGCGAGCCGGCGCCCTTTTGTCGCCACTACGTTCCTTTTTTTCGCGGCGTTTCCGCTAGCTTTGGTACTGGCCCCATCGCCGATCTGGCTGATAGGCGTGTTTGTCATCGCAGGGCTTCGGGAATTGGGCGAGCCCGCCCGGAAGGCTCTTATCATGGACTTGGCGGGAGATAGGGAGGGGCTAGGCCGCCGGATCGGGGCATACTACATGGTTCGAGGCATCGTGGTTTTCCCAGCCGTATTCCTCGGCGGATTGCTCTGGAGCTGGAAGCCCCAGGCGCCATTTGTACTAGGAAGCCTTATCAGTACAGCCGGATTCGTATGGTTCGTCCTAGAGCGCGTGCTGTTCGCTCGGGAGGCTTCATGAAAACCCCGTAAGGTGGAGATCGCCACTAACAGATCAGACGCAAATCAGCAAGTCATCACTGCCGCAACAGCCACTTCGCTACTTCCAGCCCTGCTGTTGACTTTGGCAGCGCCGCAGCCGAGCAAGTCATTCGCTCCAGGAGGTCGAGATCAGACATAATCGGCAGCAGCGCCGTCTTGAGTGCTAAGCTATTGGCCTGTGCATTACATGTGTCCTCAATGCAGATAGCCGCCCCGACTGCCACAGACGCTTCTGCGTTGAGCTTCTGCTGATCATCGCGGTGGTGAGGATAGGGCATAATGATTGCCGGGGTACCTGTAGCAGCCAACTCGGCTACAGTCGAAGCCCCTCCTCTACAGAGCACGAGGTCCGCAGCCCCATAGGCCAAGTCCATTTCAGTACAGTAGCCGAGCACAGTAGCTTTCAGTTTGGCTCTGCTATAGATTTCACGCATGCGGGCTTCGCTCCCTCGCCCGGTAATGTGCAGCGTCTGCCAGGTGTCTGCAAAGAGCCCCAATTGGTTGGCAATCACCGCCATCGCATCGTTGATGCTCGCAGCTCCGCTACTGCCACCAAGCACTAGAACGGTCTTCCTCTCACGAGTAAGCCCGAGCCGCTCAATTGCATCCTGCCGGTCAATACCGATGAATGAGCTGCGGACCGGGCAACCCACACAATGCACAAGACCTTGCAGCTTGGTGGGCAGCTCTTCTCGCGTTGACGGAAACTGTGTGAAGATAGCCCGCACCTTGCCTGCCAAGTGCTTGTTTGCTCGTCCCACGACCGCATCTGGGTTCAGTAGCGCCGACGGGGACCTCCGACCGGCCATGGCCAGTACCGGCCCAGCGGCAAAGCCACCCAAGCCCAGCACCGCGACAGGCCTCAGGTCTTGCAGCATCTCGCGTGCGGCCGATAGTGACCTGATATAAGCCCGTAAGAAGGCCAGGCCCTCCCGTGGCCGGGCGGGAAGCGGGCGAACCGGCTGGGGCGCGTATGGATACTCGGAGGCGCCCAGGATATGCCCATCAATCCCTCGATCACTACAGGCGAAGACAATCCGCGCATCGGATTCGAGTTTGACAACTTCCTCAGCAACGGCCAGGCCAGGATACAGATGGCCTCCGGTGCCCCCGCCGGCAAGGATATAGGTCGCTCTGGTCACAGTTCAGCCGTGCAATGGTCCGCCAAGCCCGGCGGGAAGCTTGCCGCTCCGGGCCTCGAGGTTACAGATACCATAAGTGCCGTCGCGCCCGCCAACAACACTAAGGCTGTTCCGCCGGCAGAGACAAAAGGCAAGGACACCCCGGTCGGAGGCGCTGCGGCCAACACGACAGCTATGTGAAGCACAGCCTGCAAGCCGATCATGAAGCCAAGAGACCCGGCCAACAGTTGGCCAAAGCAGTCGGAAGATCTGACCGAAGCTCTGCGGGCGGCAAAAATCCAAAGCACAACGAGAGATATCAATAACGCAGCACCAATAAAGCCCCACTCCTCGCAGAAAACTGAAAAGATGAAATCGGTACTATCTTCCGGCAGGTAACCAAGTTTGCGAATGCCGCAGCCGGTGCCTTTCCCGAACCAGCCTCCTGAGAGTATTGCCATCAATGACTGCTGAGGTTGATAAGCGCTCGGGTTGTCGCTCGCCCATGGATCCAGCATGGCAGTAATTCGAGCCCATCGGTGCGGAACACGAACAACAAGTCCATAGAAGCCCACCATGGCCGGCGGAATCAACATCGCCAGTTGTCGAATCGGCACGCCGGCAAGCAGCATTGTCGCGCCGGCAGCAATACCTATCAGCGTGGCACTGCCAAAGTCTTGAGTAGCCACTAAGCCCACACACAGGATCACCAAGCCCGCAGAGGGCAGAAACGTCTTGCCGAAGCTGCAAAGCTCCGTCGGAGGCTTTCTTGACAGCCATGCCGCAAGGAACACCACTAGTGATATTTTTATCAGCTCAGACGGCTGAAATCCGACGGCGTACCTAGGCGGACCAATACGTATCCATCGATAGCACCCCCCCACCGACTTGCCAACTCCAGGCACGAAAACCAACGCACCGCAGAGGATGGCAACGGCAAGGAGGCTGCCTGCCAATACCGGCCCTCGCCTACCAGAGCGAAGCCAGCGATAGTCAAAGCGCCATCCCAGCAACAACGTAGCCGCCGAAAGCAAGGCAAAGGCCGTATGGCGCAGGTCCACACGACGATACCAAAGCCCGGGAGACTCCACCGAAGCCACTGCGCTATGGACCATGACCAAACCCAAGGCCAACATCGCAAGAGTCACCAAGATGAGCATCTTGCCGGTTGAGTTAGCCTTTAATGGAATCCGTTCCATCTGCATGAATCCTAATCTAGCCTTAGCGCGCCCTTGTCAGTGCCGGCGATAGTTTCTGAAATTGGCTTCCGAACAATGGGGCATCACCTCAGTTTCAAAGTGGCCAGAGCCAACGCCGCAAAGATTATGCCCAACACCCAGAACCGGGCGACCACCTTCGATTCTGCCCAACCGCCAAGGTGAAAGTGATGGTGCAGCGGCGCGCAGCGG
>Ga0272441_10015022_pt1 | contig 10890 bp, 6 predicted proteins | sample SSMProp6N_FD_193582 | JGI IMG/M metagenome (GOLD analysis project Ga0272441, IMG submission 193582) | Marine sediment archaeal communities from Little Sippewissett salt marsh, Falmouth, MA, United States - SSM-Prop-6N | ecosystem: Environmental > Aquatic > Marine > Wetlands > Sediment ...
CGGAAACGGGGGATTTTCCCCCGCTATTTTCATTTGCCTGCCCCGACTCTCTCACACAGGCCGATTCTGATAGAGATGCAATTGATTGTGTGGGGAATATCGCTGATAGTGGATTAAGAAAACGATGCTTTCCAAAATCAGCAGCATTCAGGAGGGAATGATTTATTCTTCCCTGATTTCACTAACAATCTCATCCAGATACGGATGAAATCTTTTTGGCAGGCCTTTGTAGCAGCGAGGCGAATCGGGGGATTCCTCAACGGACCGCCGCACATTTTCCACATAACTGTGCATTTTGCCGGCCAATCGCGCAGTTACCTCCGGATCTTTGGAAGCAGACATTGCAGCAGCCGCCTTATCGAGACTGTCATGCTTGACTAAATACTGAAAACATAAACCGCGATAGTATTCAGTAATCGTCCCCCGGTCTTTGTTCCCGAGCGCTTTGGCGGTCTGGCGTATTGCGGAATGGGAAAACCGGAACCTGCGCAGGGTCTCCAAAATTTGAGATTCCAGTGGATGATATACGGCAGGAATTTCATCCGGAACCGATCGATGCACTTCTTCAGGTAAATCCTTCATCTGAATCATGTTCCGGTTCTCGCTCCCGGCAAGAAGCACAGCCCGGCGGATCCAATTCTCCAGTTCCCGGACATTACCAGGCCACCGGTACTGCCGAAAATGGTTCATCACCGCTTCGGATATCCGCATCCGTCCTGATTTCTGATATTTCCTGATAAAAAATTCCGTGAGCAGCGAAATATCCTGAGGCCGGTCTCGCAGGGGAGGCAAATTCATAGGAAATGCATTCAGCCTGAAAAAAAGATCTTCACGAAACCGTCCTGTCCGTACTTCTTCGTTTATATCTTTATTATGCGCTGCAATCACGCGGATATCCACATGTACAGTTTTTTCACTGCCGACTCGTTCAAAAGTGCCTTCCTGAAGCACACGCAGCAGCCGGGCTTGAAACGCCTGCGAAGTTTCCGTGATTTCATCCAGAAAAATGGTGCCGCCATTCGCCAATTCGAAACGGCCCCGCCTTTGACTCTGAGCCCCGGTAAACGCACCTTTTTCATGCCCGAACAACTCACTGTCAAGCAGAGATTCAGGAAGCGAACCGCAATTCACGGTTAAAAATGCTTTTCGCTTCCGTGGGCTGGCTTGGTGAACAGCCCGGGCAATCAGTTCTTTCCCTGTGCCGGTTTCCCCCTGAATAAGAACAGGCATATTGTCCGGAGCGACTTTACATATCAGATCGAGCACCCGGGTGATCGGGCTGTCCGCGGCATGGATAATTTCCGGAAATTTACCCGATACGGTTTTCGTCGGCTTATGAACCGATGCTTTAAGATCTCTGATCTGCTTTTCCAGATCGAGCACGCGTGTTTCCTGATCTCTGGCTATTTCAACCGTTTTATCTGAAAGCTGTTCTTTTTCCTTTGCTTCCCGAATGAACTTGGATTCCATCTCAGACAGACGCTTTTCTGCAAGATCGAGCGCATTTTCTTTCAGTCGGATCTGTGCTTTGATTTCCCGAAACCGGTCGGACTCCATCCGGCTTCTCTGTCTGGTTTTTACATGGTGGAAATAAACACCCGATCCCCATGACAGCATGGCGGACAGGTAGAAAGGGACCACGATGTGAAACAGAATGAGACACCCGCAGCTGATCATCATCAGAACAACAGTGGTCATGAAGAGCCAGAGACCGTAACGCCGGATTCGGATCCCAATCAGAACGCCGGTCATCATCCAGAAGGCCATCCATACACTTTCCGAAACAACCGGCATAGCATGCAGCCAGTTTTTCATAAGAATATTTTCTGCCACAGTAGCGTGGATAAGTGCTGCAGGAATCTGCGAACGGAGGGCAGTGGACCGGATGACCGGCAGAGAAGGGGCAGTGACTCCAATGAGAACCAGTTGATCTGTAAAATCCAGAGAATCAGGATGCTTTTCGTAGGTTTTTAAAAGCCTTGAGAACCGCATCGTTTGAAACTGAGCCGAGCTCCCTGACGGATTGATGCGAATTGCCCCCGACCGATTCACGGGGATTCGAACGGCTTTTAAAGTTTCAGTCTGAAGCAGAAGTTGTCCATTCTTTAATATCACTTCCGCATCAAGATACACTTTAGCCAATGCCAGCCCAAAAGATATATACAAACTGTCATGGTTATAGACAATCGGCACGCAGCGCTGAATGGCCGCTTCCTCCAGATTGCTGAAACCGATTTCTTTGGCATATCGCGCCAATTCTGAAATCGGACTCGCCTGTTTGACTCGATCCGATTCGGTAAAATCCAAAACATTGGGAAGCACCACCCGGTTCGAAGTCTCGAGAAAACCGGCCAGCATCCGGTCATATTCCGGATACTGTCGATCGGGTGTATTGAATAGAATATCCAGTCCAATGACACTGGCGTTTTTTTCAGTCAGAATATGAATCGCATAACTGTAATAATCACGCGTGACAGGCCAGCCGCCAAGTGCTTCGATATCCGTTTCATCTAAATAAATGAAAAGAATTTTACCATTTGCATACCGGGATCCGCGTATGTTTAAAAGCAGATCCGAATCCATATCCCGAATCAAATGAAGCCGGTCAGCAAACAGACTCAGAAACAGAGGGATCAACACCAGAAAAATGATATGGATTTTCAGGAATCGGTCGTTCATCATATGGCCTTGTCCGACACTCAAGTTCGACAATCTTTCAAATGTAAACAAATCCAGAAATGATCGCAAATGATAATTCCACATCCTGTTATCGCAGATGGTATTTTTTATTTGTGATTTCAATGATTCCTGTTTATGTTTGATTATACACGAAATAGACACACTGTTTATGAGTCATCAGAACCAAAATAATAACAATATTCAGAAAATACGAAAAATCACCTGGATCGGATTTGCAGTCAATATCAGTCTGGCCGGAGTCAAATTTTTAGTTGGATGGCTGGGTTTCAGCCAGGCGGTGATTGCAGACGCCGTGCACAGCCTCTCCGATATGACAACGGATTTTGCTGTGCTTTTCGGAGTCAAATTCTGGTCCGCGCCCCCGGATACCAATCACCCTTACGGCCACAAGCGTCTGGAAACAATCATCACCGTGGTGATCGGATTGATACTTGCGGGAGCGGCCGTGGCTCTGGGATATCATGCCCTGGCCACATTTCATGATCGCCACATTCACCGAATCACATGGATAGCTGTTCTCGGTCCGGCCGTTTCCATCCTGCTTAAGGAATTATTATATCGATGGACCCATGCCACCGGCAGGACCGTCCGGTCCCCGGCCGTGATCGCCAACGCCTTGCATCACCGGTCAGACGTCCTGAGTTCTATCCCCGCCCTGATTGCTGCGGCAGCGGCTTCCATCAATCCGGAATGGTCATTTGTGGACCATATCGGTGCATTTGTCATCTCTCTGCTTATTCTGAAATTATCATGGGATATTATGGCCCCGGCATTGGCGGAACTGGCCGACCAGGGAGCCTCTGAAAAAGACCGGGAAACCATTTTTAAAATTGCCGAACATGTTGAAGGGGTTCAGGAAGTACATGCCATTCGCACCCGGAGCTTTGGATCATATATTCATGTGGATTTGCATGTGCTGGTAGCTCCTGAAATATCCGTGCGGGAAGGTCATTCAATTTCTGAACATGTAAAAACTGAACTGATGAATCAGGGACCGGACATTATTGACGTGGTGGTACACCTGGAGCCCTATGAGAAAACAGAACAATCCTGAGGTTCTTTCCTGTTGAATCAGCCATTTTATTATTGATCTGGAAATATTTTTATAAACCGCTTCTCAAATACAGAAAACGCCTCCTCACCGAACAGACAGAACACTATTCTCTCCAGACCGGTTCCCGATTCAACATAGGATTTTGCAGTAGAAAGCATGATTTTCGCACATTTATTGATCGGATATCCGAAAACACCGGTGCTGATGGCGGGAAAGGCAATGGATTTGAACATTCGGCTTTCCGCCATTTTCAGACTGTTCAACGTTGCATTTTTCAGTTTTTTATCTTCTTTGCCTTCGCCCTGTCTGGGTCCTACTGCATGAATCACATAACGCGCAGGCAAATCGCCCGCACTTGTAATGGCGACCTCACCTGCGGAAACCGGCCCTCTTGTTTTGACCCAGATGATACTCTCTTCCTGAATGGCGGGCCCTCCTTTACTCGAAATCACACCGGCCACGCCTCCGCCATGGCTCAACTGGCTGTTGGCCGCATTCACAATGGCATCGACATCCAGTGTTGTAATATCACCGTCCACCATTTCGATATCTGTTTGACACAGCTTGTATTTCATGATTCTTCCCCATACTGAGCATTCTTTGACATTTTTCGGTCAGGCCGATTCGATTCCGACCGCTTCTTTTTCAAATATTGTCCTATCCGTCCAATCCAGTGTTCCGATTTCAGGATGAACCAGCCACAGAACGTTCCCAGCAAAAGGCCTGCCAAAACATCGGTCACATAATGCACACCCACATAGATCCGTGAATAGCCGATGATCAGTGCAATCGAAATAACAATCCATCGGGTTTTCGGAAATTTTACAGAGAAGTAGGTGGCCATGGCTCCCATGTTTGCCGCGTGGCTGGAAGGGAATGACAGCGTTGTTTTCATGCCGATCAGAAAGCGGCCTCCTTCAATAAAAAAATTTGGGTGACAGGGACGAATTCGATGCACCCACGGTTTTACCACAGAGCTGGAAAGCTGATCACTGAGCGTGATCAGAAAGATCAATCCGATACCGGTGATCCGTCCTTTTTTTCCGCAGAAAATCATCAAATAAAGCCAGATTAAAAATATGGGAAGGATCCAATGATCAATATCTGTGATAAACGGCATCACTGCATCCAGCACCGGATTGGCTGCATCACGGTTAAGTATTAAAAAAAGAGTGTTGTCCATGTTTTTTATAAAATCGAGCAAGCATGCACCTCATACAAATGGTTCCACCCAATACAGCGGCTGATGATCTTTCACCTTATGAATGTGTCTATCTTTCATGATTCAAAATCATCCGGTTCCTGGAGTGACAGGAAAACCTGAAAAAATGGATTTTTACATAAGTTATCCAGGGTCCAATAAAAATATAAACAATTTCCGGACAGGCTGCAATCACAATCGCTCCCTGGTCAAGAAAACATTCATACATTTTAATTGACTTTTCCCATGCATTCGTCTGTAAAATTGATTAAATTAAATACATGCCATTCGAACTCGTGGATATTGTTCTGCTGCTGGCCGCAGCCCAGGGGCATTTTCTTGCCATATTGATTTTACACAGACACCGGGCGCTTTATGCAAACAGATTCCTCGGTACTTTGATTCTCGGGTATTCCCTCGTACTCCTTCACCTTTTTCTGGATGAAATCGGATATTCATTCGACCATCCGATTCTCCCGTTTATTGCTTTGGGACTGGTGTTTCTCGTCGCGCCTTTTCATTATCTTTACGGCAAATATCTGATGCAAAACCGTCATCGATTTTTTCCACGCGACAGGTGGCATCTGCTTCCGCTCGGCTTATACTATATAACCGGCACGCTGTTATTTCTATTATTCAAACCGCAGATGATTCATATCGCCCAATCTGACCATGAACATAAAATTCATGCTTTCTATCTGTGCTTTAACTGGATTGTCATCCTGTACAGCGCCGTCTATATCCTGTATACATTGAAACTGCTGTCGGATTATCGCAGGCAAATCCGCGATATGTTTTCATCCATTGAAAAAATCCGCCTGGATTGGCTGAGAAACATTACCTGGATGATGGCTGCGGCATTAAGTGTATTCATGATTGAAAACGTCCTTTATCTGGCAGGTATCGATCTTTCCCACCAGTTTACACTCTCTTCTACGCTGATCGCTATTTACATTTATGTGCTGGGATATCAGGGGCTTTTCAAATCCGAAGTATTTCATTATCCTTACTATGAAAAACCGATGCAAAAAATGGTCGAGATGCATGAAGGCACCCAATCAAAGAAATACGGCAAATCGGGCCTGTCCGATGAACGAGCCCGGCAAATAGAAAAAGAACTTATACTTCTGATGAATCGCGAAAAACCCTTTTTAAACAGCAACCTGACTCTGAATCAGCTGTCAGATATACTGAGCGTGACACCGCATAATTTATCTGAAGTGATCAATACCCGATTAAAGCAGAATTTTTTCGATTTTATCAATACTTATCGCATCGAACAGGTAAAAACAGATCTGAAAAATCCGGATAAAATGCATCTGAAAGTACTGGCCATTGCCTATGATGCCGGATTCAACTCAAAAACCGCATTCAACACCATTTTTAAAAAAACCACGGGTAAAACCCCCTCTCAGTACAGACAAACCTCCCAATAATACGACTCTGCTTCTAAAAAGTGCTCCAAGGTAAAAATTATTTTTATCTGCTTTGAATGCTTTCTGCTGTTCTGGTTATCATTATTGTCGATCCTGTAACAATAGCGTTCGATCCCATGGGTTCAAACCACAAATCGAGCCGATAACCGTTCTGTCCCAAGGGATCGAGCGAAACAGCACTTACACAATCATATATTGAATTCATCATAAATAAGGAGAAATGAAAACAATGTCAACACAGATGAACAAGGAGATGAATAGATGCGAATCCAAATCAAATCATACTTTGGACTTTTTGTATTGGTTATTCTGGCAGCCTTTCTACCTGCCACAGGCAGACAATCAACAGGAACTATCCGTGGACAATTGCTTGATACGGACACAAAAGCCCCACTCATCGGCGCCAATGTCATCCTCATAGGGACAGACCGGGGAACTGCCGCGGATTCAGAAGGCAACTTTGAGATGAATCATATTCCTGCCGGCTGTTATATGGTTAAATTCACCTATATGGGATATCAGCCGCTGATTAAAACGGATGTGATTGTCAAACCGCATCGGATCACCTATGTGAATGCAGAAACCCGGATGCAGGCTCTGGAAACAGAGGCAGTGCAGGTAACGGCCGGGTATTTTTCCCGGACAGAAGAGGCGTCGGTGAGCGCTGTCAACTTCGGTAATGAAGAAATCCGGCGTGCGCCGGGCTCTGCCGGTGATGTCAGCCGGATTCTGATGTCACTTCCCAGTGTTGCCATGGTCAACGACCAGTCCAACAGCCTGAGCGTCCGGGGCGGAAATCCCATGGAAAATACATTTTTTGTGGACAATATTGAAATCCCGAATATCAATCATTTTCCGGACCAGGCCTCTTCAGGAGGGCCGATTGGTGTGCTGAATGTGGATTTTATCCGTGATGTGAATTTTTATTCCGGCGGATTCTCATCGATTTACGGAGACAAACTGTCATCTGTGATGGACATCCGGTTCCGGGAAGGGAATCCTCAGGAACGGGATGCGCAGCTCGACCTGAATTTCGCCGGATTCGGAGGCGTTGCCGAAGGTCCCCTTGGAAAGAACGGATCGTGGCTCATCTCAGCCAGACGCAGTTATCTGGATTTTGTGGTAAAGGTGCTGGATGTGGGATCGACCATTGCCCCTCGTTACGGGGATATTCAGTGGAAAGTGCATTATGATCTGTCTCCTGAGAACCGGCTGATTGTTCTGGGCATCTGGAGTGACGATCACAATGCACCGGACCGCAAGGCGGGCATGGAAAACAACATGACCCATTACGGACGGCAGGATGACGGCATTCGTACGACAGGTCTGACCTGGAGAAAACTCTGGGGAAACCGGGGATATACCAATACTTCTATTTCACACACGGCAGAAATTTATAATCAGAACTGGTACGAAACATATACCGATCAGTATGCGGTTAAAAACCGTTCCTTGGAACATTCCCTGAAATTCCGAAACCTGAATCATTTGCGTCTGTATACGAATCACCGGATGGAATTCGGGCTGGACGTCAAGACCCTCTGGTCTGATTATGATAACTGGACCCATGCCGTCACCAATGCGCTGGGAGACAGCATCGCCGAACTGAGCATACAAAAAACCATAACGGCTTCGAAAGCCGGCGGTTTTATCAATTATACCCTTCGGCTGCTTCCAGCCTTGAGTTTGAACATGGGCATTCGGGGCGATTATTTTTCAATTCCGGATCGCTTTACCTGTTCGCCACGGCTGTCCCTGTCTTGCCGGATCACGAACCGGGCCACCTTCAACGCCTCCACCGGCCAGTTTTATCAGAACCTTCCGTTGTTCCTGATTTCCCGGAACGAATCAAATAAAACACTCCATGACATGACATCTGTCCACACAATTCTTGGACTGGAATATCTTTTAACAGAGAATACCCGGCTGACTGCTGAGCTTTATCAAAAATCATATGATCATTTTCCCATGGATCCCTCGCAGCCCGGTTTGTTCCTTATCGATGAAGGATATCAGTTTGCTCAATCCAGATGCGTGGACACTGGAAAAGCGTGGACCCGGGGTGTGGAGCTGATGGTCCAGAAAAAGCTGGCCGATAAACTGTACGGCCTGGCCAGCCTGAGTATTTTCAGGGCCCGGTATCGGGATGTGGACGGGCTTTGGCGCGACCGCAAATATGACAATCAGTGGATCTGCAGTTTTGAGGGCGGATACAAGCCCGGCCATAAATGGGAGTTCAGCCTGCGGTGGATCGTGGCCGGGGGCGGACCGTATACGCCTTTGAATATCGAAGCATCCAAGCAATATCACCGGATGGTCCAGGATGAAAACCGGATCCATGAGGCACGCACCCCGGATTATCATTCCATGAATATCCGGATTGACCGCCGGTTCAGCTTCAGCAGTTCAAATCTGATTTTTTATCTGAGTGTGTGGAATGCTTATAATCAGAAAAATGTGGCGGAATATTTCTGGAACGACAAGGAACAGAAACAGGAAGCGATTTACCAGTGGCTGATCATGCCTATCTTCGGGCTGGAGTATGAATTTTAAAAGATGGGACCGGATACCCTGCATCAATTTTCCGAGAACATGGATTTTCTCTGAAGCGATTGTTGTTGAACCCTTGGTACTTTTTACGAGTATATCAAAACCCTGACAGGATTTTGAACCCTGACAGGATGGGGCATTTGTCTCAAATTAAAACCGGGGTGTGCTTCCGGGGTCCGTAAAAATTATTTCAGCCACATCAGTTTTTTCGACAACACCTTTCCGCCCGCCCTGAGGGTGTATACATAAACGCCTGAGGGCAGAGCCAGTCCGGTGTCCGTCCGGCCATCCCAGGTGACCGTGAACGATCCCGCTTCTTCCTGACGGTTCATCAGCCGGCGCACCCGCTGACCGAGAATGTTATAGACATCCAGGGTCACGCGCCCCGGATGGGCCAGCGAATAATGAATGGTGGTAACCGGATTCCCTGGATTGGGATAATTCTGACCCAGGGCAAAGACGGCCGGTGCATCGGCATTGCTCAGAGGCTCATGCGGCTGGAACGTACCCTTGGCCAGTTCTTCCCGGATGTCCGCAATGTCCATTTCGATCAGCGCCGCCGCTTCCTCATCGGCATGGGGGGATTTCCGGTAATCTTTCAGGGTTTTTTCCGCCTCTTTGATCATGCCCGCGTGCGCACAGGTGATGGCCAGATTTTCAAGAATCAGGGCCCGATATTCATCATCGAAAATCTTGAGCGCTTCTTCGGACAATGCGATCACCTCCGCGTCACGGCATTCCAGGATTTCCCACAAAATCAGATACCAGAGTGCCTGTTTGCCCAGGTCCGACTGCCTGTTATCGTTTTTCAAATCTTTCAGATATTCGGCAAATCCCTCTTTTTCGCCCAAACCATCGCTGACATAATCCAGACGGACCATTGTGTAGAGACTGTCCAGGGCATCCTGCATTTCCTTTTGGGTTTTCGATGGGTCATCAATGATAATTTTATACTTTTCGGCTTTGTTTTTATCCGCCTGCGTAATCGCCGGTTCCTCATTGAATACGGATGAACATTTTCCCATATAAGGAATGGAATCAGTCATTATCTTGCCTTCCCAGTACGGCTCATACTGAAGCGAGCCGACTTCATAAAAATCGCCGAATACATCGCATTCGAGATCTTCACCAAAATAAGCGCTAAAACTGAGCGCATTACTTGTATTTTCCGCGACATTATAGACCTCATAACAATCATCGTCATCATGAACCGAGGAAAACCATATGTCCCCGTCAGGATTTCCGGGACCAAGATAAATCTCATCTTCGCCATTGTCTGTAATTGTGTTCAGTCCCCGGTACCAGGATGCCCCTGCATGGAGGAAGTCCCCGTTTTTTGTATAGATGCCATACGTGTTATTATTATCGATGAGTGAGCCATACAGCCGGAAATAACTGTTTGTATATGTATATATCCCTGCCGATTGGTTGTCATGTATATGGACGCCCGCCAATTTGACGAGTCCGTTATTGTACCCGTATACGCCATAATAGCCGTTATTTTTCATTTCGCAGCCGGTGACCATAGCAAGGCTTTTATAGAGCCGCAGGCCGTACAGCCGGTTATCCCTGAACGTGCAATTTTCAATGGTATTTTCCGATTCATTGGCGAAATATAAATACAGAGGCGACATGGCTTTCTCAAACAGGCAATGCTGAAAAATGTTTCCGCCGCTTTTCACCTGAACGTATTTCCATTCGTCTCCGCCGGACGAGCTCAGGGTAAATAAAACGGGTTCTGTTTCAGTACCCTGCGCGTATATATGGCCACCGTCGTTGATCCTGATTTTATAATTTCCGTCAAAGACAATCACTGTTCCGGGAGATATGTTCAACGTCGAACCACTCGGGACGGTCACGTCTCCTTTGACCACTTTGCATCCGGACCAGTTTCCGGATTGGGTGCCGCTGACGGGTTGGGCTTCTTGTGATGGATTTGGATTGTAGGT
>Ga0272441_10015023_pt1 | contig 10890 bp, 8 predicted proteins | sample SSMProp6N_FD_193582 | JGI IMG/M metagenome (GOLD analysis project Ga0272441, IMG submission 193582) | Marine sediment archaeal communities from Little Sippewissett salt marsh, Falmouth, MA, United States - SSM-Prop-6N | ecosystem: Environmental > Aquatic > Marine > Wetlands > Sediment ...
TGCTCCGGCGCTGGATTCGTGGACGCTGACCTACTCTACGGTTGAGCTCGGCGGCGGGCTTACGGGCTATGTGTTCATGCTGGATGATTCATCCGCCGGCGAGTGGGGCGCCGAACTGACCTTTACGGCAGAGCAGGGCACGACGATCCAGCAGGTTCAGTCGCTGATCCCTCCGCAACACATCAACGACGAAGACATGGCCCTGCTGGCTGAGCAGTGGGACCCGTACTACGACATGGACCTCGACACTTGGGTCTACGGAGAATTCTCGCTGGTAGGGCCCGTCGTCAACAGCAGCGGCGAGTTTTCCTTCACCGCTTACGCGAACGATCAGGACTACGAGGATATGGACCTGGTCTACATCGTGGCCGACGGCGACTTCTCCTGGGAAGGCATCGTCTCGCGCCTGGATGTCTCTTACGCCACGTCGGGCACCACAGCCGCCTAAGGCGAACGGGACTGCACTGCTGCAGCAATGGGCGGGCGGGCCAGACGGTCCGCCCTAGTGTGGTCCACACCCACTTCTGCGCATGAAGAACCCATTTTCTTGACACATGACCGGGGAAAATAAGAAACTTCACAGCCTTTCGGGGTTATGAGGTCCGCCTGGCGAGAGCCCGCGAAGAAGCCTTCCCCTGCATTCTGCTGGCGGTGGTCCAAAATCTCGGGCTCAGGCCCATACAGAACTTACGTTCCGTATGAAGGAGGCCTGAGAGATGCTGCCGAAGTGGTTTGTTGCCGTGCTGGTGCTGCTTCACGAACTCTGGTCGACTCGGCGCGATGCGCATATCCGACTCCTGAAGCTCCAGGTGGAGCTGCTCAAGGAGCGGCTGCCGGGCAATCGGGTCGTTCTCGATCCCGACGAGTAATTCCAGGAGCGTGGACGAAGTGGATTGACGGATGTATCCTAACGGCCGGCATTGCTGGGGCGGTCCCGGGCGGCCGGGCTGACGCCTCGGGGTAGGCCTTGGCCTCGTTCGCTGCGGAGGGCTGTAACGAGTATGCAGAACATCAATGTCGGTTTCATCGGATCTGGTTTCATCGCAGGCGCGCACGCGGCGGCCCTGCAGCGACTGGGCGGTGTGCACCTAGCTGCATGCTGCGACGTCAACTTGGCCGCGGCGGAGGCTCTGTCTGCCTGGACCGGCTGCAAGGCGAGCGTCGATATGGCGGAAGTCATCGAGGCCTCCGATGCCGTCTGGGTTTGCACCCCGCCGGGTGGGCACCTAGGGCAAGTGCTCGCCTGCCTGGAAGCCGGCAGGAGCGTCTACTGCGATAAGCCGCTGGCCGTCACTCTCGAGGACGGCCAGGCCATCGTAGATGCCGCCAGCCAAAGCGAGGCCCAGACCGCCATCGGCTTTAACTGCCGCTTCCACGCGCCATGGCAGCAGGCCAAGTCGGCCCTCGATGCGGGCGAGTTGGGCGAGGCGAGGATGTTCTACGCCACACGCATGGGCTGGGGCACGCAGGTCGGCTGGCGGCGCGACCCGGCGCAGCTCTGCGGGATGACCATCGAGTCCATCTCCCACGACGTGGACCTGCTGCGATGGCTGTTGGGCGACGTGTCGGAGGTCTCCGCCCGCACTCTGGCGACCGATCCGTCCCAGCCTCAGTTCGACAACTGCCTGATCGCTAACCTGAACATGGCGTGCGGGGCCATTGCCGGCATCCAGGCGTCCTGGGCGTCGGCGGTGCCGATTTCCCGTCACGGACTCATCGGCACGGCAGGCACGCTGGTCATCGAGGGTCCGCGCCTCTTTGAGTTCACTGCTCTGCGCCAGGCGTCGCCCGGCGGCGGGACTGAGCAGACGCGCCGCTACTCCGCCGCGGGCATCGATGTGACCGGTGCTTGCAAGCACTTCATTGACGCTATACGCGGCGAGGCTGACTTGCAGATTCCCATCGCCGACGGGCTGCGATCGCTGGAAGTGTGCACTGCCCTCATCGAATCGGCTCGCGCCGGCGGCACGCCGATTGCCATCAAGGAGCCCAACGCATGATCAAGCTCGCCTGTGCCACGCTTTCGGCCGAGGGGTTCGAATACCGCGACTTCCACCGGACCTTCGAGATGCTCCCGGCGGCCGGCTTTCGCCATGTGGAATTCAATCTCTGGTTCCCCGAGACGATGCTGCCGAGCAAGGTCCGCGACCTGTGCCAGCGATGCCACGCTGCGGGCCTGGCCCCCGTCGCGGTGCACGGCAACGGCTTTGATCTAAGCGGCGAAGCTGGACTCACCCGTGACCTGGCACACAAGATTCGTCTGCTGGAGATCGCGTGCGAGCTGGGCTGCGACGTGGTTTCCATTTCCGGCGTCCGGCGGGGCAAGGGCGGCGGTCTGGACGGCGTCATCGCGGTGCTGCGGAATCTGGCCCCTGCGGCGGAAGAACTCGGCGTGCGGGTGGCCTTGGAGAACCATGCCGACAACAACATTGAGAACTTGGCAGACTACGAGGCGATTCTCGGAGCGATTGACTCTCCCGCAGTCGGCGTATGCATCGACACGGGGCATTTCGACGCGGCCGACGTGGACATCGGCGAGTTGATCGACCGGGTGGGCGACCGCGTGAATCACATCCACGTCAAAGAGAACCGTGGCCGGGGGAAGGTGGCCTTCACGCGATTCGGCGAAGGCACGACGGATAACCATCACGTGATCCGCCGCATGATCGATCGTGGATTCTCCGGCTGCATCACCTGCGAGCTGTCGCCGCAGGATCGCCCAAGCACCGTTGAGGACCTTCGCACCGCCTACGAGATGTTCCGCCAGTACGAGACCAACGCATGAAGATTTCGCGCATCGAAACCTACACCGATGGGACCATCGCCTTCGTCCGTCTTGTCACGGACGACGGGGCCGAGGGCTTCGGCCAGATCGCCCCGTACAACGCGGACATCGCTGCGGCCGTGCTCCACAGGCAGGTGGCTCCACACGTGCTGGGGACCGAGGTGGAGCAATTCGACGACCTGGTGGACACGCTGTTCGATCGTAACCACAAGTTCCCCTGGTCGTATGTTGCCCGGGCCGTCGGCGGCGTGGACACGGCCGTGTGGGACCTGCGAGGCAAGGAGGCCAACAAGAGCGTGTGCGAATTGCTCGGCGGGGCGCCGAGAGCCATTGCCGCGTACGGTTCGAGCATGCGACGCGATATCACGCCGGCCCAGGAGGCCGAACGACTCAAGCGTCTGGCTGGGGAGGAGGGCTTCGGCGCCTTCAAAATCCGCATCGGGAGCGAATGCGGCCGGGATCGAGATGCGTGGCCGGGCCGGACCGAGCAAATCGTGTCCGCCTGCCGCGAGGCGATTGGCCCCGACATGGCGCTGTTGGTGGACGCTAACAGCTGCTACGCGCCGGCGCGGGCGATCGAAGTCGGCCGGCTGCTGGAAGATCACAGCGTGGGCCACTTCGAAGAGCCCTGCCCGTACTGGGAACTGGAGTGGACGGCGGAGGTGGCCGCGGTGCTGGACGTTCCGATCGCCGGGGGAGAGCAGGACAACGACCTGGCCCAGTGGCGGCGCATGATCCGCATGGACGCGGTGGACATCGTCCAGCCAGACGTCTGCTACGTCGGCGGGATCACGCGGGCGATGCGGGTGGCGAAGATGGCGGAGCAGGCGGGCAAGCCCTGCGTGCCGCACTCGGCCAATCTCTCGATGGTAACCCTTTTCGCGCTGCATTTGCTGGCGGCCATCCCTAACGCGGGCGACTATCTGGAGTTCACCATCGACAATCCCGACTGGGCGACGAACCTGTTTGCGCCCGCTCTGGAGGTGCGCGATGGAACGGTCGCGGTTCCCGAAGGCCCCGGCTGGGGCGTGACGGTCAGCCCGGCGTGGCTGGATGGCGCGAGCAGGCAAGTCAGCGAACTCGATTGACCGCTGCGCACAGGCCCACGGCGTGGAAGGGAGACGCCCCCAGTCTGTCGGCTCCTGTTGCGACCTCGTAGAGGGATCCACTCCCCCTTCGAAACGCTGGGCATGGTCGGACGATCACCTTCGAGTGATTGGCCGCATCGAGAAGGCCGTGCGGGAAGGAGGCCACATTCTGATCTTCCGTGGCTCGCTTCTTCATTTCCGATCTCCCTCGTACGCGAACCAAACTCTAAAAAACTCGCATTTCAACAAGATCAGGAAGCAGGGCGGAGATCATATTGCGGAGCGGCTTGGCCGGTTATAGACTACCGCTATGAGCGATAAGCAACTCAGCCGGCGACGGTTTCTGTCCTTGGCGGCTGCGGCCACGGCGTCCGCGATGGTTGGACGCTCGCTCGGCCAGGCGGTTGCCCCCACGCGTCAGGCCCAGTTGCCAACGGACGGTTCGGCGTCCCGTCCCGCGCGTCCGCCCAACGTCGTGTTGATTTTGGCGGATGACCTGGGCTGGCGCGACACGGGGTTCATGGGCAGCCGCTTCTACCGCACGCCGAACGTTGACGCCTTGGCCTCCCGCGGCGTGACGTTCACCCAAGCCTACACCAACGCCCCCAACTGCGCTCCCAGCCGCGCCAGCCTGCTGACGGGGCTTTATCCACCGCGGCATGGCATCTACACCGTCGGCAGCGCCGAGCGCGGCGACGCAAAGGATCGTAAGCTCGTGCCCGTCGTCAACAAGCGAACGCTCGCCCTGGGCTTTGTCACGCTGGCCGAACGCCTCCGGGAGGGCGGATACGCCACCGCGCACATCGGCAAGTGGCACCTGGGCGAGGCGGAATCGCACTATCCGACGGCGCAGGGTTTCGACGTCAACATCGCCGGAACCTACCGCGGCATGCCGCGCAGCTACTTCGGACCGTACGATGAACTGCCCGGACTCCAAGGGGCCCCCAAGGACGAGTACCTCACCGACCGCTTGACGGACGAAGCGGTCAAGTTCATGAAATCGCATCGAGATCAGCCGTTCTTTATTTACCTCTCTCACTTCGCGGTGCACACGCCGATTCAGTCGCGCGAGAAGGATGCCGCGCCGTATCGCGACCTGCCGCCGGTGGACGGGCAGCACAACGCGGAGTACGCGGGGATGATTGCCGCCCTCGACCGGGGAGTAGGGCGGCTGACCGATGCGCTGGATCGTCTCGGTCTGCGCGATGACACCATCGTGGTATTCTTCTCCGACAATGGCGGACTGGGAGGGTACGAGGCCGCTGGTGTCAAACATAAAGACGTAACCTCCAACGCTCCGCTGCGCGGCGGTAAGGGAATGCTCTACGAGGGCGGCATTCGCGTGCCGCTGGCCGTCTCCTGGCCGGGCCGGGTTGAAGGCGGCCGCCGCCTGGAAGAGCCTGTCATCGGCAGTGATCTGATGCGGACGCTGCTGGCGCTGACTGGCGTTGGACTCGGCTCGGTGGAGACCGACGGGGCCGACCTGTCGGGCCTGCTGACGGGCCGACAGCGCGAGTTGAACCGTGACGCGATTTTCTGGCACCTGCCCGCTTACCTGGAGGCTTCCGGCGGCGGCTGGCGGAGCACGCCCGGGAGTGCCATCCGCATGGGCGACTGGAAACTCATCGAACACTTTGAGACCGGCAGACTGGAGTTATACAACTTGGCCACCGACATCGGGGAGACGCAAGACTTGTCGAGCCGCGAACGCGACCGAGTTGCGCAGCTTCATGCTCGCCTTCGGCAATGGCGCGAGCAGACCGGGGCCATGATTCCGACGGAACTTAACCCGCAGTACGCACCGGTCGAGTGATGAGATAAAATGACTGCATCCAAACCCAATATCGTGTTCGTTTTTTCCGACCAGCAGCGATGGGACACCGTTGGCTGCTACGGTCAACCGCTGCCGATTACACCTAACCTCGACCGTATGGCGGCCGAGGGCGTGCGGTTCGACCGCGCCTTCACGCCCCAGCCGGTGTGCGGGCCCGCGCGGTCGTGCCTGCAGACCGGACGCTACGCCACCGAAAACCGTTGCCACATCAACAACACGCGCCTGCCCGCCGGGCAGCGGACCATCGCCCATGCGCTGTCCGAGGCTGGCTACGAAGTCGGCTACATCGGCAAGTGGCACCTCGCCTCCTGCGGGCCCTCCGGCGGTGTGGACGACTTCAAGACCAGGCCCATTCCGCCCGACCGCCGCGGCGGGTACGACGATTACTGGCTGGCCAGTGACTTGCTGGAGTTCACCTCGCACGCCTACGACGGGCACATGTTCGACGGCGAAGACAACCGCCGGGAGTTCCCGCCCGGCCGCTACCGCGCCGACGTGCTGACCGACTGGGCGCTGGAGTACCTCCAAACCCGCGATGGCGAGCGGCCGTTCTTCCTGTTCCTCTCCTACATCGAGCCGCATCACCAGAACGACGCCAACCACTACCAGGGTCCGAAGGGCTCAAAGGAGCGCTTCGCCGATTTCGTCCCGCCCGCCGATCTGGCCGCGCTGAATACCGGCGACTGGCGCGAGGAGTACCCGGACTATCTCGGCTGCGTGCACGCGCTGGATGCCAACCTCGGGCGGATACGCGCCGAGTTGGAGCGTCTCGGCCTGGCCGCCGACACGCTGGTGATCTACACGAGCGATCACGGCTCCCACTTCCGCACCCGCGTGGGGGAGTACAAGCGGGCCTGCCACGACGCCTGCATCCGCGTGCCGATGATCGCATGCGGGCCGGGTTTCCGCGGCGGGAAGGTTATAGACGAGCTGGTGAGCCTCATCGACCTGCCCCCGACGATCCTGTCCACCGGCGACGCCGAGCCGCTGAATGGCATGCGCGGGCGCCCGCTCCAGCCGCTGGCGGCCGGGCAGGCGAGCGACCGGCCGAAGGAAATCTTTCTGCAGATCAGCGAGAGTCAGTGCGGGCGGGCGATCCGCACCGACCGCTGGAAGTACAGCGTCCGCGCGCCTGGGGAGATCGCCGACCCATTCACCCCGGCCAGTTCGGTCTACGTGGAGGAATACCTCTACGACCTCCACGCCGATCCGCACGAATTGAGCAATCTGGTAGCCACGCCGGAATTGGCAGACCTGCGGGCCGAACTGGCTGAGACACTCAAGCGTCGCATGGTCGCCGCCGGCGAGGTCGCGCCGCAGATATGCCCGGCGGATTAGCGGCGCGTAGAGGGGGCAGTACAATGCGTGTCAAATCGCCCGCAGCGTAGCCGGCAAGGTCATCCGGAAACCCTGGCTGAAACTGCACCGGCGGGGCCGGCGACTTGTTGGGCGAGCGGACTGCTCGCGGGCCGCGATCGAACGGATTTGCCAGAATGCTACGCAGGGAAGCGCTTCAAAGCGGACTCAACGGACGGAACGCGGTCGGGCCTGCGGGCGGCTACCGCCCCGGGGCCATCGCCGACTGCATCGACCTGACCACCTGCGCCTGGAACGCCGGGGCGTTCTTCGCCGTCGGCCCGGGCGGGGCGGAGCTGTTCCGCGTCAACGTGCCGCCATCGTTCTCACGTAGCGAGTCGCGATGCGACTGGACCGGCAAGACCCTCCACTACGCTTGGGACGGCGGCGGGATGGACGTGGAGGTCCGCGCGACGCTGCCCGGGCCGATCTTCGCGCCGCGTGGGCGCGAGGCGCGGATCCGCACCATGGCATTCCTCCGCGTGATGGACCTGGCGGCGGGGCGGGAAGTCTGGCTCGGCCACATCGACCAAGTGCAGGGCGGCCGGGTGTATCTGCTGACGCGCGACCGCACGGCTGTGCTGCTGGTGGCGTCCCAGCCGCTGAAGCTGCAGGTGGTCACCCACGCCTTCTGGACGTTCCGCTTCCCCCGCAAAGGCGGGCGGCTGATGCTCGTGCCGCTGCTGGATGCCTCCGACGCGCCGCGGACGAAGAAGCGGATCGACGCCTGGCTGGAGATCTTGCACCGCCCGCCACTGAGCTGTCGCGAGTCCTATCGCGTTGCCGGCGACGCGCTGACGCTGAGGCAGGAGTTTCCCGGCGCAGCCGTCGCGCCCATCCCGCCGCTGCTGGCGCACCTGCGCGGCGGCACGCTGATGAAACTCCCCCCGCGCCCGGTGCGGCTGCTGACCGGGGCGATGGGACCTTATGAGTACGTTCGCGGCAGCGCCTGGAGGGCCCGCATCCGCCTGGACTGGACGCGGGCGACGATCCGCCCGACGCGCCAGGTGTGCGGAGCGCTGGCGCCGCTGCCGGAGGAGCTGGCTTACGCCGGCGACGTGACGTGGGACGAGGGCGAGGCGATGGACCGGCTGCTGGCGCTGCGAACCTGGGCGCCGCTGCTGAAGGTCGCCCCGCCGCCCGTGCGCAGGAAGCTGCTTCTGCGCCTGGCAGTGCCCGAGGCGGAGGCCTTCCGCCGCAGCCTGGAGACGGTCGTCGAGCCGGCCAGCGGGAAGATCTGGGCGAAGGAGGACCTGCTGTTCGACTACTGGGGGGACGTGAGCTACGATCCGGATTGGTACAACGGGCTGTCGCTCTCGGGGCTGCAGCGGGCGTGCGAGTGCGGCGAGGAGGTCATCGCTGCCCCGGCCCGCCGGGCGGCCCGGGAGCTTCGCCAGACGCGGGCCCAGCTGGTGGCCTATTACGCGCTGCTGCACTGCTGGGCGTACTGTGCGGCCCCGTCGGACCCGCTGGGGACCTTCTGGAACGCCGAGTGCTCGCACAATGGGCTCGAGGGGCTGCTGGCCGAGGCGAAGATGCGCCGCGACGAAGGCGACACCGCCGGCGCCGATCGCATGGTCTACCTCGCCGCCAAGACGGCTGCGGCGCTGCTCGCCCAACAGCTCGCCGTGGTGTGGTGCCGCGAGAGCGGCTTCGTGATCGAAGACTGCGGTGGCGAGGACTTCGGCTGCGATGGGCTGCAGGCCGGGCGCGGGCTGACGCTCACGACGGCCGCCACCAAGGCGCCCTACAATCTCGCGAACAACTTTCCCGAGTACGTCGCGCTGCTGAAGTTGCATGGCCCCGTCGCCACGCTCGCCCGCCAGGCGCGGGTGTGGGAGAAGGAGCATCCCGATCGCTATCGCCACTGGATTCGCTACTACATCGGCCGCACGCGCGACGAGCGCGAGAAGAAGCGCCAGGAAGGCCGCGTGCAGGCGGCCGTGTTCTACCATCTTTCGCCGGAGGTGTGGCTGCGGCGCTTCGTGCTGGACGAGGACGCCGCCGAAATCGAGAATCGCTTCCGCCCGCGGATCAACCTCGCCGAGCAGCTGCTGCTGCGGAGCGGGATGGAGCTGTGCTACCCCCGGAAAGGATGACCATGGAACCTACCAAGACATCGCCAAGATGATCGACCACTCGCTGCTGAACCGGGCGCTGACGGCGGAACAGCTCGAAGTCGGCTGCAGGCTCGCCCGTAGAGTTTCTGAAGGTGCACAGCCAAGACAGTGACTTTCTATGCAGACCACGAAGTTACATTTAAGCACGGGCTTCCGGGTGGCGGCGGTGGATCCGCGCTAGTGTGGTCCACACCGAGTTCAGTGCATGGAAAACCCATAATGCTAAACCATGCACGCAGAAATGAAAAAAGACCGTCAGAGACTCGGGGTTAACGGTTGAGCAGGGCGGGGGCGCCGAGAAAGAGGTTCTTGCATCCCGGCGGACGTGGTCCAAAATGTCGGGCTGTTTCCATTACTGGACTTATGGTTGCTGGGATGGAGGCCTGATCGATGCTCCCGAAATGGCTGACGGCGGTGTTGGTGCTGCTTCAGGAGAAGTGGTCGGCGCGCCGTGACACGCATATCCGATTCCTGAAGCTCCAGGTGGAACTGCTCCAGGAGCGACTGCCCGGCAACCGGGTGATCCTCCACCCGGTCGAGCGGCGTCGGCTGATGAAGATTGGCGCAGAGATCGACCATAAGGTTCAGGATACCCTCGCCATCGTGAGCATCAAGACCTATCGCCGCTGGCAGCGGGAGGATCGCGGCGGCCGCGAGCCAGGCAAGGTCGGCCGGCCGCGGCTGACCAAGTCACTCCGCGAACTTATCCTCCGTCTGGCCAAAGAGAACGCGGGCTGGGGAGTCCGCCGGATCGTGGGCGAACTCAAGAAGTTGGCGCTGAAAGCCAGCCGAAGCTCTGTCCGCCGTGTCCTGGTCGACGAGAACATCCTGCCCGATCCCGACCGCCGTGCGCCCGCCGGCGTGCAGACGCCCTGGCGGAAGTTCATCGCTATTCACATGAACGTGATGGTCGCTTGCGACTTCTTCTGCAAGACAGTCTGGACGCCGCTAGGCAGGCACACGGCCTATGTGCTGACGTTCGTCCACCTCGGCAGCCGAAAGGTCTTCGTCACGCCCAGCACGTTCAACCCGACGGACGAGTGGATGCGCCAGCAGGCTCGCAACGCCAGCATTTGGGCCGATGAGGAGGGCATCGATATCCGCTTCCTGATCCACGACCACGACACCAAATTCACCGATGGCTTCGACGAGCACTTCCGCCGCGACGATGGCGGCCCCGTCCTGACGCCGATCGCAGCCCCGATCGCGAATTGCTATGCCGAGTCATGGATCGGCCATCTCAAGCGCGAGTGCCTGGACCTGCTGTTCTGTTTCAGCCTGCGGCAACTCGACCATATCGTCCAGACCTACGCCGCCTATCATAATCAGTTCCGCCCGCACCAGGGCCTCGCTAATCTGCCGCTGGGCACAAGTACAGAACCGCCGCCTGCAGCGACGTGCGACGTTCAGGCGAGCCGGATTAATCGCCGCACTTGGCTGGGCGGCTTGCTGAGCCACTACTATCGCGATGCTGCCTGACGCGCCGTCGCCACATCGAATATCCCACGGATTCCTCTCGACGGCATTCGCGGCTGCGCGTAACATCGATTCTGGTCAGCTTCTTCGCCTCTAAGACTTCACCCAGGGGGTGATTGACCCGCGTGGCAATCCTCTACGCTACACTTCAACCTCGTCTTGCTGATGGATCAGGCCGGGAACGACATTGTGGCCCGGCTCCGTAAGGATTCATGGACCACGTCAGCCGAG
>Ga0272441_10015025_pt1 | contig 10889 bp, 13 predicted proteins | sample SSMProp6N_FD_193582 | JGI IMG/M metagenome (GOLD analysis project Ga0272441, IMG submission 193582) | Marine sediment archaeal communities from Little Sippewissett salt marsh, Falmouth, MA, United States - SSM-Prop-6N | ecosystem: Environmental > Aquatic > Marine > Wetlands > Sediment ...
CCCAACGTGAAAGAAACCTATTGGTTATCTTGATTATCTAATCTCATTTAGTAATGGACTATCTTCTCTCTTAAACCTTGTCTTTCTTACTTCGAGAAGATAAGAGTGAAACTCTCCACTCTCCAGATACATAGGAGTTACTAATAGCTCTGGACTTGTATATGCTCTATATCCTTTATTTCTTCTTTTCATTTCCCACCACCATCTAAAACTTTATCCGAATGTTAAAGTATCTATCAGATGTATGTCTTTTCCTATCAGGATACATCAAGATACCAAATATCATATCTGACGTAACATATATCACTTGATATACCCCATTGTCAATAGGAAATAATAGTGTCTTTACTCCTTTGGCTCTCTTGGGTTTATCTTCAAATTCCTTTATCATCATAGATTGAAGTAACCCACACATAATATTTATATTACCTTTCATTTTATTCATCTCACTCTTTTCATTATCCTGATGTATATCCAAGTGAATAACATAAGTAAACTAATACAACCTATTGTTATTAATGTTATACATATCATAACTTCATCATTATTCATCTTTATTCACTCATAGTTTATCTTATCTTTTTATATTATATATAGGGAGTTGATAAAGTGGAGAGAATGTTCTTTAATAGTAAGAACATTTAAGGGAATCGAACCCTGAATCTATCTATCAAAACCTATTTGTATAGGGAAAAATATAGATAGTAACCTAATGTGAATGTATTATTTACTCCATAGGATTACACTACTCTCCACTTCTTTTAATAGAAATGAATTTATTCTCTTAACGCCTTTGTGCAATTCTTGATTACACTTTATATTTATCCATAAGGAATGGCTTATATTTATCGAAAAGAGAATAAGCATAGTATCTTTAAAGTTATTATTTAGAAATTTAGAGATAGGTATAGATATTTAATAGAGTTGTAAATGGGATAGTATCAATTTACTTATCCAAAATAATCAATTTACTTCTACTAATAAACGTATTATTCTATACCTATCGAGTTTCTGTAACTCTTGTTGTCGTCAGTTATACTGTTTCATTAGTATAATACTGTCTTTCCTTTCGTGTTTAATGAGAGTTACAAACTCAAAGGTATTGAAAAGTAAAGCAAACTATACCTGTTCTATGGATATAATAAATTATATCAGTAGATACACTACCATTGTAAGCAACTTTTTACGAAAAAACAATAAGAAAACAAATAACAAAAAAGAAATTGTTAAATGTTAAAATTTTGTTGTTTCTCAAATAACCCCCAAAACTTGCCCAAAAACTATATAAAGTTTGTGGCTCGATTTCTTCCGTTGGGCGAAAAAAGTTGTATATAAAGGTTTTGGTTTGTCAATTTCAACTGTGGAGAAACAGGAAGATAAGTATTGATTAATTATATAATGTCAAGTAGATAAGTATCAATTAGATACATAAAGTATCAATAAGATTCAATAAGAAACTAATGTATCTATTGTTTCATTGGATAAAGGTTAAGGATATGTTCTTATATTCCCTGACGATTGATTGTAATAGCCCTTAAAGGCAAAAACTATTCCTTTGAGTAGTAAGGGTAGAGTTATGAAAGGATATTTAATTTAAAGTGTATTTCTGTTAATCTTAAAGCAAATAGGATTTTAAGCAATAATTCTAATTCGCATTTAGGAAAGGGAAAATTTTCTTTCTTTATATATTTCTTTCTTTTAAAGGGTTAGGTTATAGGTATATTATATATTAACTCCTGTTTTTAGATACCATTAAACTAACTAATAAACCAATAGGAAAGTAAACAGGATATTTAATTCATATATCTGAAAAGCCATTAAGGAAATAGGAATGTATCATAAGATTAGAATTATACCACAACCAAAGGGGATTCCCACCCACCTATGATTTTAATCTTATACATTAATATAATAAGGAGAGTGAGAATAAACAACAGGAGAAAAAAAAATATATAAGGAGAGTTTATCTGATAGCAAAGGTAAATGTTAATCTAAATTCATTACCCCATTCTATCTGATTAAACACATATATACTATCTTGTATCTCGAAGTAATTTCCAATTCTGTTTACATCTGTTGCTACTCCTGTTATACTATCGAGTGTTATATCTGTTGGTTTTGCTAATAATAACATAATAACTCCTAAAGAAATAAAGAGAGAGTTGTTTTACCAACTCTTTACTTCCTTATCGCTATCTATAAACTTGGTTTTACTTCCACAATTTACACATCTATAATACTCTTTCCTGTATTTCTTGTTGCACTTTGGACAATATACTATTTCTTCTAAAGATACTACTTTACTATCAGGATACCACCCACTACCACCACTATCTCTCTCGGATATATATTGTTGTAAATCATAATCTCCATAGTTATCTGTGTGTCTTTGTTGTGTTAATGGGAATACTCTTGTATCTTTACATTCTATTGGATATTTGTGCATTTCATATATTAGTGGTGTAAGGATATTATTATAATACTTCCCTGAATTTAACTCATTAACTAATTCTATGAGATAATTTACATTATACTTCGGGAAACTCCAAGCAATATCTGATACTTGGTAATCATAATATAACCTGTTCTTTATCCGTTGGAGTATTGTATTAGTAGTAGTTTTTTTAACATATCGTAAGGAAGTAATTGTATCATATAGATAACTACTTACAATTCCACTCCTTATCTTCTTGTATATCTGTTTTGCTTTTTGATTACGAGTAAGGAATATAATATCCTTTAACATCATCTTTATATCTTCTCCTGTTATGAAGTGTTTAGTTTTCCATTCTCCTTTTACACCTGAATAGTTTACTTCCTTTCCCCATATTCCTATTCCACTTGGTTTATCAGGTTTTGATTCATCAGGAACATATCTTATTCCCATAACATAACTCCAATAAGATAGAATATCGCTTACAAATCTACGGGATAGTATAGATGTATTTTCATTTGTGTAATTATCTGTATTCACTTCTGTTACTTCAGTTCCTTTACACTTAAACAAAGTAGATGGTAAGGAATCCACATCATATTGTCCTGCACTTCCAAATGTTTTAACAGGTAATCTCCCTATACTCCTTACTGTCTTGGAGTTACTTATCTGTTTGTTTGCTACCTTTCCATATTTAGTTACCCATTCTATATTCTTCATCAGTTGTGCTTGGTTGTAATCATCTAAAGGTATATTGAAATTCTCTATTAATTCCTGTTGCTTTAGATATGGGTGTTCTCCCATCTCCTTACAACTTTCACTCTCGATATACTCTATTCTTTTAATAGATGTTTCATCTTCTTTCTCCTGTTCACTCTTTACTCTACTTCTACTCTTTTTCTTTCCTGTCTTTCTTGGTTTCTTTTCATCAGGTAACTTATCATACACTACCTTACCTTTCAGGACTTTGTTACCTTTACTATCTGTTTCTTCCTTAACATTCTCGATAGAACAATAGTGGAAATCTTCTTTATGGTGTAAGTTTTTCTTATACTCAACTCCTTTATTTCCTGTCAATATACCTGTTGCTTTAGGATATTTATTTTCCACTTTCTCCAACTGTTCATCTATCTGCCTATTCATTAATTCCTTTCCTGTTTCTACTTCTTTCATTTCCATATTTCTCACTCCTTTATTTTTCACTCATATTTCCTTTATTCATTTTAATATGTATTTCCCTATGTTCTTGGATAGTTACACATATCAGGTTTTCTATCCTGTTATCAAATATATTCCTATTATCGTGGTGTATCTGACAACCTTTAGGAATACTCCCGTTGTGGTATCTCCAAATGTATCTATGCAGGGAAGTTATTTTATTATTATCTAATCTTGCTTTCATATATCCTGTTCTTTTATCTTGGAATACTCCTGTTATTCTTGGTAACTTCTTGCTCATTCCTTATCACTCTCCTGTTTCCACTTCTTTGCTATCGAGAATCCCCTTTCTATTTGCTCGGATATTTTGTTTCTTTTTTTCATTACTAATCAACTCCTGTAAAATCTTTCTCCACTCTATCGACAACAGAATATATTATTGAAAGAGATTTACTTATTATCTCCCTATCGTTATCTGATAGAAACTTGTGAATCTCCATTGTTCTCGCATAAGTTTCTTTAAAGGAATGGGTAAGTAATTCCTTATCAGTTGGTATTACAGGATTATTCATTCTTGTCCACTCCCCGTTTGTTTTAGGAAAGATTCATAGTTAATATCCTGTAATTCTTCGAGAGCCATATCTGTTGCGAGTTGGATTTCTTGGAAATGTTTTACTCTTTCAAAAGAATGTAAGTAAAACCTATCGAGAAACCCTTTGATTTTTGTTTCGGTTTCTTGGAATATTCTATCAGTATTCTTCTGACACCACTCCTTATACTCTTGGGAATGTAAGGAATTAAAGGACATATTGATTTCTCCCTGTTCCTTTATGAAATTCTTCAAAACTCTTAAAAGAGTTGTCTAAATCACTCACTTCAATTTCTTCTGCACAAATGTTTGTGCTAACTGCTTTCGATTTCATCACTCCCTTATACTCGTCAAACTATATAAATGTTGCGTTCCAGAAGAAAACCCAGAAGTTGTATTTTATAAATAACTTTGCGTTTATAAGTATCTTATACTCACGTAACACTTTGCGTAGTTAAACTATATTATACATTCCGTTAGCACTCCTTATGCAAAGCGTTAAACTCTCGATTGCGTTAGGGAATATACAGTATCTTTCATTTCCCGATCGACAGGAATATACGATATTTAAAGCATATTTTAAAACTCCCTTATGTGCTTATTACCTATTTCTCCACACAAGAGTATCAATCCTTACGGAAACTAATGGTTGATTCAAGCATAGTTCTTTGCGAGATTAAGGAGAACAACAGGAATTTAAAGCACATTTCAATAAGCCCTTAAGATAGGGACAGGAACGAATATTTAAAGCATATCTGAAAAGTGCCTTTAAGGAGAACGACAGTAAATAACTTTAAGCAATTTTAAGGAAAGCCTTTAAGGGTAAGAACGGGTAAACTTTAAGCAATAATTCGGAAACGCCTTATAGGAAAGGGGGGATAGGAAAAAGGAAAGGTAAACCTAACCTAAAACAATAAAGTTATATATATATATTAAACCGTTAACTTAAACTATATGTTTAATACTTAAGTATCCCGAAGGATTTAACAACACCTTTAGGGGTATCCCACCCACCTGTGATTTAATCTATTTAGAAAGATTAATAAGATACTTTAATATCCTGTTGCACAAAACAGATTCTCGGAGTGGCTTCGAGAGGCTCTCCTGTTGCTCTCGGAACGGCACAACTACCCAACAGAATATATATCCTTTGACATATAAATATATATATTTTAATCCTGTTTCTCTCGGAGTGTTTCTCCTGTTGGCTCTCCTGTTGCAACCCTGTTGCTACTATAATGGGTATGCCCACCCACCAATTAAGGAACAAAAAAAAAAGAGATAAGGAGAATTTCTCCCTATTTACTCCTGTTGTTCTCGGAGAGTTTCTTCTGTTGATATCTGTTGCAACCGATAGGTAAGAAAGGTTTCTTTAAAGTTACTCCTTTATTTAAGCAACTTACCTGTAACACTCCCGTTCTAACAGGAGTGGACAATTTTGCCCACTCACAATCTTTACAGATAGTGTATGTATCTTTCATTCCCGTTTCACTCTCCTGTTATTTTCTTGTGCCTCTCGGAGTAACTCGAGGGAAAACTTATCGAGTTCTCGGATTTTATTGTCTAATTGAACAGTTAATCTACTGTTCGTTTGAATTATATTCCAATACCTTCTCCTTAGGCTCTCGTAGTAGTTATCGAGAAAGTTGCTGGTATCAGGATATGTTTCTTTTAATTCTTTCATTCCTGTTCCCCCCTTCTGTTGCCCTTCTGTCGCTCTCGGAGTATCTCGTCAATGCCAATCAAGTCTTTTACTTTAATCATTATCTGTTCACTCCTGTTGGCTTACCTGTTTGCTCGGAGTGATTTGTAGTGTAACTCCGAGAGTTCTCCGAGAACATCTGCTTGGGTAACTGTGTCGGCTGACAGGAATGTATTAATTATTCCAACTCTATCTATTATTTCCTGTGCTTTCTCCCGTTGCTCATCTGTTAGCCCTTCTGTTGCACTCCCGTTGCTCTCCTTATTAAAGCCGTCTACATACTCCTTGTATTCCTTTGGCGACATCTTTCTTATCTCTTGAACTGATTTCCCGTTGCTCTCGGAGGCTTTCTTCGAGGCTTTCTTCTGTTGGGCAACTGTTTTCACTCCTATTATCTCGGAGAGTTTCTTCGAGATGGCTCGATTCTTGCTCTCGAAGTGGTAACAGGATATGTTGTAAGCACAATCTTTAATATAAAGAAAGTCCTTCCCGTTGGCTCTCCTGTCAAGTCGAATGTCGTTCACATTCACATTTGACGGGATATGTATGGTTGTTTTTACCTGCGTCTTTTTGCTCATTTTCTTTCCTTTGGTTTTCATTTTCTTTTCAACTCCTGTTGGTTTCCCAACATTTCTTCTGTCGCAACCCTGTCCAACCCCGTTGGACTTCAGTTGCTACCCCTATATCTGCCCACCACTATATAAACCCCCCTGCTCTCGAAGGGCTGACGGGAGTTTAAGAGTTTTGAGTGTCTAAAGGTGTTCTACACATATGCTTATGTGCGTTGAGCCCAATAGGATAAGACATTAATCAGCCTTAACGAATCCTTTTAGACTATTAAAGCTCAGTTACTCACCAAAATCCTAACGGAATCGTGTCTAAGAGCAACCTACCGCGTTTTCCTATGCTTTTTACCCCTAAAACCTACCACTATGTACCCCAAAACGTCTTTAATATTCATATTTGTATATATTATTATATAACGGAATCCATATATGCTTTGGTAATCCGTCCTTTATATACTTTTCGGTCACTTTCTCCTGTTGGAGATTATTATACTATAAAAAAGTATTCACTAATACTATTATTGAGAGAATAGAGCAGATAATTCAATGTTAGATGCAGGGTGACGACAAAGCTGACGTCGGGCAAATGGTGGGTTACTATTCTCAACGTTATGATATCGATATTATGGCAAATACAAGTAAAATTATCAAGTATAATTTAGAAGATGAGACATTACGACTCAAAGAGGCAGGTTTAAGTCTAGATGAAATCAGAAATACATTAAAAAACAACCATTCGGACATAACAGACTTACAAAATCTCTCTATGATGTCTCTTTCTCGCTTTTTCGATGCTCATAAGACGGAAGAAGCACTGGAAAAGCTTAAAAATGGGGATGATCCCCTTGAAGATCTCCGAAGTGAGTTCCGAGATAAGATGTACGACCTCCACGATGAGACGCAAGACATCTATAAAATCATGAAAAAATCCTTAAGAAAGATATCTCGTGGTGATGATGACTATAAAGTGATAAGAGCAGCTAAAGATACAATTAATGCTATTGAACAGTGCAGAAAAAACTGGACATCTTTGATACAATTCGGAGTAAATGAGTTTAAACCTCTAGAAAAGGCACAAGAAATTAACATAATTGAGGTTCACAATCTATTAATTAATGTTTCAAAGGATTTATGTCCTGAATGTAGACGCAAAATAGTCGGTTATGTTGTAGCTGAGGAGGAAAACAATGGTTAGAGGACCTAATTATGATCCATGGATAACTCTTAAAAAGTTTGGTATAGCATATGTAACAGCATTTATTGGTGTTATTATACCTTTTTCTATAGCATTTGTACAAGAATATGAATGGCCACCTGAAATGGCAATATATATTCCTATTGTGATTGCTGCATTAGTAGCAGTTCAGAATGCTTGGAAACATTGGAAAGATTAATTAAATAAATTGGGAATCGTCAACTCAATGTTCAAATTTTTCATTGATTCACATACGGAGTTTCATAGATGTCCGCTACGTCAATAGTATCTTTTATTCTATTAACTCGGTATTCTTATGGTAATTCATTTGGTATGTTAATTCAGTCAACTCAATGGCGTAGTTTCCCAAACTTCGTATGTAAAGTAGATGTTATTATATAAGTGAGTGGTATATATGGCAGATAAACTAATTGGCTTTAGTGTCCTATTCGCAGTACTCGGAGCAATTCTAGGCTATATCCTCGGTACCCTATTACTTGGTACAAACGTATTCGCAGGAACAGGCTTAGCATTACCAGAACTCGGTTTATTTTTGGGATTCTTAGCTGGTGGATTTAAAGATAAATTTAACTTGTAGATAATATGAGTTGAATATTTATCAGACATATATGTTTTGGGAAGGCTAGATCCTTCCTATGTATAATTTATGAAACTTGATAAAACTTCATTAGATATTCTCAAATATTCAAACGATCCTGTTCTTTTTACAACAGATCTGATAGGTCTTAAGTGTGAAAATTTCCATCAGGAGTGGCTAGATACATTCGAAAAGAATAAATTCTCAGTCTTATTAGCTCCTCGTGGTCATGGTAAAACTTCTATAGTTGGATCTTATATATTATGGAGAATATGTAGAAATAGAAACATTAGAATATTAATAGTTACAATTAATCAGAATAAAGCTAATGCAATGATGACATTCATACAAGAAAATCTAAATAAGAATGTTAAATTAAAAAATACATTTGGTGAATTTCGTGGTTATTCTAGTTGGTCAAGAGACCAAATTAGAGTTAGACAAACTGATCCTAATATAGTGCCTCACAATGAACCAACATTGCAAGTCTCAGGTGTTAATTCTAGAATCATATCTGCACACTATGATTTAATTGTGTTGGATGATGTAACCGATAGTGATAATTCTAAGACAGAAACAAGAAGAAGAGACTTAGAGAATTGGTACAATGGAGATATTATAGGCACATTCTTAGAAAATACTCAATTAATAAATATAGGAACCAGATGGCATGAAGATGATATACATGAATTCTTTATGACTAAAGCTGGATTTAAAGTTTTAAGTTATAAAGCTTTATTAAATGAGGAAGAAGTAAAACAAGGTAAGCCTGCTAAAGTTTTATGGCCTGAACATCTTCCATGGGATGAAGAGATGGCAAGTAAATATAGTTTACCTAAAGACACTCTAACACTTAAATTTATTAGAGAGCATCAGGGAGAAGTATATTTCCAGATGCAATTTCAAAATAATATTATCGCATCTGGTTTATCTAAATTTAAACCAGAATGGATTGATGAAGCAATTCGTAAATTTAGAAGTCTTAATGGAATTGTCCCTCTAAACCTTAAAAAGTATATAGGTGTTGATATAGGAGGAGAAGATAAAGTTAGTGACTGGGGAGTTTCTACAGTAATAGGTGTTGACGATGACAAAGGAGATATCTATGTACTTGATGGTAATAGAACACATTCTAGTCCAAATCGACAATTTGAAATAATGAAATCATTAGATGATAAATGGAAAGCTTCTAGAATAGGTATGGAAGCAGTAGCTCAACAAAAACATATGGTAAGTCAAGTAGCTAAAGAGAATCCTAATTTACCTATTATGCCAATTAAATCATCCTGGGTCAATGATAGAGGGACAAGAACAGATAGGTTATCTATAATATTTGAAACAGGTAGAATTTATTTAAATCCTAATCTAACTCATTTAATAGATGAGTTAAGAAGTTATCCTCGTGGTAGACACGATGATTGTATTGACAGTCTTTCTTTTGCTATTGAATCATCACAGAAAGGTAATGTAATTGATTGGAGCAGAGTGAGCGATGTTATGGTAGCGAGAAAAAGTAGATATACACAAATGAAGAAAGTATGAAGATGTGGTCTCAAAGAGACTCAAGTGAAATTTCATTGGAGGAATTCAATGGCGGATAAAGGAAAGACAGAAGAAGTTTATATAGGAAGTAAAGAACTTCCAAAGTATTTATCAGCATGCTTCTACGCTCTAGGTCAAAAGGATGAAATAACTATAATTGCTAGAGGAAATAACATAAAGAGGGCATTTGACATTGCTGCTATATTAATTAGACAGTATTTATCTAATGCTAACTATGAAGTTAAAATAGGTAGTGAGAAATTTGAAGATAGATATGTTACTACTATAGAAATATTATTAAGAGGTAAAAAGATAGATGGCGAAGTTAAAACTAAATAATCCATTTAAGACAAAGATTAAATACCTTAAAGATGATGGTAGACCACAATCTCTAGTAAGAACTGGTGGTGGTGGAGCTATGGGTATTCAATCTAGAGATAGATCTATTTCAGATTTAAGAACTTATTGGGATTATTATTATGGGGATGGTACAATATTTGCTGCGTTAAATACGACAGCTTGGAATACAGTGATGGTTGGATATAATTTAATAGCTGAAGATGAAGATGCTAAAAAGTTAATAAAGAATTTCTTTGATATTATTAATATAGAGAGAATGGCTAGACAATCAACATTGTACACCCTTATATTTGGAGATTCATTTACGGAAAAAGTATATAATAAAGGAAAAGATATATCAAGATTAAAAGTTATAGATTCTAGAACTATGCTTATAAATTCAGATGAATATGGTGACGTTCAATCTTATCAACAAGAAATAAGTGGAAAGAAACAACCAATAATAAAAACTGAATATATAATGCATCTAAGGTTCTTTGAAATTCCTGGTTCACCATATGGTGTGTCACTTATAGCACCTAATAAGGATACAATAGATAGAAAAGTATCTACAGATGAAGCTTTATTTAATGCAATCAAAAGACATGGTACCCTTAAATGGGTAGCATCAGTTGGATCTGAAAAGGATGGACAAATGCCACCTGATTCAGTTATGGATGATATTAAAGAGAAATTAGAAGATATTGAATCTAAGAATGAATTTGTTGTTCCTTGGTTTATAGATCTTAAAACTATAGATGAACAA
>Ga0272441_10015026_pt1 | contig 10888 bp, 10 predicted proteins | sample SSMProp6N_FD_193582 | JGI IMG/M metagenome (GOLD analysis project Ga0272441, IMG submission 193582) | Marine sediment archaeal communities from Little Sippewissett salt marsh, Falmouth, MA, United States - SSM-Prop-6N | ecosystem: Environmental > Aquatic > Marine > Wetlands > Sediment ...
CAGAATTCAGTATATTCTTGCATCCCCCTTTGATTTCGGTCTCTTCGGAGGTGACTCTCTGGCCATTGATAATAATGCCCATCTCGACAGTTACAAATCGTCGGGAGGCGTCTACGATCCCGATGCTCACAATGCCAACGGCCATATCGGCACCAACAATACCGCTGATGCCGGACTCCAGATAGACGCGGGTGCCGTTATAGAAGGTAACGTAATGTCCGAGGTGGGTAAGGACATGATTCCCCCGCTCCTTCCGTCCGGGGCGGCGACCTGGGAGGACAAGACCGCGCTCCTCCACTTTTCCTCGAATAACGATACGCGAACGCTCGATACGGGGCGCTACAGGACGAGCGACATAACAATTACCAATAATTCCACCCTGACCATCACGGGTGATGTGACCATCTATGTGGAAGGTGACATCAACGCCTTCAACGAGAGCATCCTCAACATAACGTCGGGGGCGTCACTTACGATCTATGCAGGTGGAAACGTGGATCTTGCCAACAATTCCGTCGTAAACGGAGCTTCCCCCTCTATCCCGGCCGATTTTCTCCTCTGTGGACTTGAGGATTGTCACAGCGTCCAACTCAGCAATGATTCCGATACCCATTGCGCGGTCTTTGCCCCCCGGGCTTCTATTTACACCGGCAACAATGCCGACGTGTATGGCTCCCTCGTCGGTCGTCAGATCACCGTCAGACAGGATGCCGCGGTACACTATGACGAGGACCTCGCCGGTCTCAACGCCGGCAGCATCTGCACGGTCAGGCAGGTCTTCCTCGATTCCGACGGTGCGTGAGAAGGGGCCACACCAGAGCCATTGATGAGGAGTCGCGTGATGAAATCATATGGTATTTCCGGGGAGGACGAGAGAGGCTTCACATTGGTTGAAGTCATTTTTGCAATCGTGTTTGCCGTGATCCTGGCTTCACTGACGTATCAATTTCTCGGTGCCTACGTCGTGAAGAGCGGAACCCCCCTGCTGTGCCTCAAGGATGATTTTGAGCTTTCCGAGGTGATGGAGCAGATCACCGCCGATTATCGGAGTGCGCTGAACCAGGAAAACCTCGATGACTCGTTCTTCGATGACCGGGATACCATCGCCGAAATACAAGCCCGCTACGGATTGCAGATTGATGGGATTCAAATTGTGGCGACCAGCTTCGAACTCGACGAAGATGGGTTGTTCTACATCGAGACCGGGAGTAACGCCGCAATCAAAAAGGTGACAATGTCGAAGGGCGGTTGTACCCTGACCACGCTCTTTACCCGGTAGGGTTTTCTTCGTCGGTGGAGGGAGAAGGAATGAAAGAAAATGAAGGTTTTACCCTTCTTGAGGTTGTCTTTGCGTTGGTGATGGCGGCATTTATTGCTGCGGTCGTGGGAATGGGCATCGTGAGAGCGGTGGACGCCTATATCTTTGCCAGGGAAAACGCCAAACTGAATCAACGAGTTCAGGTCGCTGTTGAGCGAATCAAGAGAGAATTGACGGAAATCACCTCGGTAACGGACGTGAAGGCCAGTGCGCTTTCCTACAGTCGTTTCGGGGCGACGTGCACCATAGGACTTGACGGGGGGGCATTAAAGATAGTGGAGGGTGCGGTGTCCCTTACCCAGGGCGATGTTCTTCTCGAAAATGTCCACGGTCTTGTCTTTACTCTACGCAAGGACGACGGATCATCCTGGGACGTTGCAACCGATGATGACCGTCTGCTCTTTTCGATTGCGATCGTTATTTCGGTGAACCACCCTAGTCCGGGCGCAGGGCCCATCACGTTCTCGACGGCCGTCAATCCCCGCAATACGGAGAACCCCCTGGGTCCCCTCAATGTGGTAAGAACCACGGTGATCACCACCACGTGTTGTGCCCCTCAATCAACGTCCCGTCTCATTTCCCTCACTGTCGTCCCGAGCACGGCCGGCGTCTTGGCCTGCCGGAAAATGCGGCGACACGTTCCTCTCCTTGAAGTTTGAACCGGAACGGGGGGTTGGATATCCGCGGGAAGTCCCGTCGATTCGGAGACCCTCTGTCGGCCCGTCCGGTTCTTATCGTTCGAAGAGCTTCTCGTATTCCCCGTATCCCTCTTTTTCCAGGTCTTCCCGGTGAATGAAACGAAGGGCGGCGGAGTTCATACAGTAGCGGAGACCTGTGGGCGGCGGCCCGTCGGTAAAAACGTGTCCGAGATGTGAATCGCCGGCCTTGCTGCGCACTTCGGTCCGGACCATGAAGAGGGACCGGTCCTCTTTTTCCACGATATTGCCCGGTTCCAGCGGTTTCGTGAAGCTGGGCCACCCCGTTCCCGATTTGTATTTGTCGAGAGAACTGAAGAGCGGTTCTCCCGATACGATATCCACATAAATCCCCTCGCGCTTGTTGTCCCAGTATTCATTCTCAAAGGCGCGTTCCGTGCCGTTTTCCTGGGTTACATGGTACTGGAGGGGCTTCAGCCTCTTTTTCAGTGCCTCTTTCGACATGCCGAGATAACTCCGCCTGCCTGAAACCGGTTGAGAAGTCTGATCGCTCCCACTCCATGCCCTGTCGAGAAACCGGTCCCGCCCTGAACGGGAACGGTAAAATGAATAGCGTAGAGGGTTCTTGCGGTAATAATCCTGATGATATGCCTCGGCCTCGTAAAAGGTGGTTGCTTCGGTTAGTTCCGTCACAATGGGCTTGTCGAACCGTCCCGACTGTTCCAGGTCATTTTTCGACTTTTGGGCCAGGACCTCCTGCTCCGGAGAATGATAGAAAATTACCGTCCTGTACTGCGGGCCACGGTCGACGAACTGCCCGTCGGGATCGGTGGGGTCGATCTGTTTCCAGAAGACATCGAGAAGCTGAGGGTAGGTTATCGTGTGGGGGTCATAGGTGATCTGAACGGCCTCCAGATGCCCCGTCCTTCCTGAGGATACTTCCTCGTAGGTGGGATTTTCCGTTCGGCCGCCCGTGTATCCTGAAATTACCTCCACGACGCCGTCGAGTTTTTCAAAGGGTTTTTCCATGCACCAGAAACAGCCTCCGGCAAAGGTGGCTTTTTCAAACTTTTCCGGGGCATGGACGGTTGCCTGTTTTATGTCTTTTGCGTGCACGGTATTCCTCCCTGTCTCTGTGGTTGCTATGACTGCCGTACTTGCCACGAGAAGAAACAGCCAAAGAAACCTGCAATGTATCAGTCTTTTCATTTCTCTTCTCCTTCTGCCTATTAAGATAATCATTGCCTCCGTGGAGGTAAAGTGGCCGGGCGGCGAAAGGGAAGATCCTGCCGGTCAGCGGCTATTTGCCTTGCGTCTGGTATGTCGATAGTATATCTCTTCAGAGATGAAGAGACGCGGCTGGATGCCGCACCATAAGGACTTGAAAGGAACCCCGCCATTCAGGGTACCCCGTACGGAAAAAGAGTACAGGGGAAAGTGAATTACCGGCCATGCGCGATCCATCATTCTATCAGCCACGCATGCAGTCGTCTCCCCTCGCGGGCCGGCGCTGGGCCATTTTTGCCCTGACATCCGCCCTCTTCCTGCTGTCGATGTTCTACAGGGCGTCCGTCGCCGTGATCACCCCCCAGCTGATTGCCGACCTCTCCCTCGACACGGCGGGGCTCAGCCTCATGTCGGCGGCATTCTTCTATGCCTTTGCCCTGACGCAGATCCCCCTGGGCATCTTTCTGGATCATGTCGGTCCCAGAAAAACGATGACGGCACTCTCGCTGGTGGGGGTGGCGGGAACGCTCATCTTCGCCTGGGCCGATTCCCTGGGGATGCTGGTTGCGGGACGGATACTCCTTGGAATCGGGATGGCCTGCAATTTGATGGGTACCTACACACTGCTGACCCGCTGGTTCAGCCCCCTCCACTTTGCAACCCTTTCATCGCTCGTCGTGTCGGTCGGCACGGCGGGGTCCATTTCGGCCACCTCGCCGCTGGTCCTTCTGGTGGAGCTCGTCGGCTGGCGATGGACCTTCAGCCTCTTCGCCTTCCTGAATATGATCCTCGCGCTTATCTTCTTCCTGGTGGTGCGTGACAGGCCGGACGAAGCGCTCTCTTCACGGAGACCCCCGTCGGTTGTGCGGGAGGTCCTCGGAAAAATGGGTAATGCCGCGTCGGGACTGCGCCATCTTTTCCGTGATAAAGATTACTGGATTATATCGCTGGGATGTTTCTCCCGTTATGGAATACTGGCGGCGTTTCAGGCCCTCTGGGCCGGACCATACCTGATGGAGGCCCTCGGTTACTCAGCGCTGGCGGCCGGCAACATAATCCTGGTCCTGAACATCGGTCTGATTGCGGGCGGTCCCTTTTTCGGCATCCTCTCGGACCGCCTGTTGAAATCGAGGAAGTGGGTTTCCGTGATCGGTCTTGCCGGTCCCGCTGTCATCATGGTACTTTTTTTCAACACGGCGTCCGATGCCGGTATGGTACCCCTGATGATGCTGTTTTTTTTCTTCGGATTCCTGGGCAGTGCCGGCAACATGATGTATGCCCATATCAAAGAACGAATGCCCCTCGAGATGGCGGGTACCGCCATGACGGGCATTAATTTTTTCAATATGCTGGGACCGGCCTTTTTCATGCAGGTACTGGGGGGAATCATGCAATATATGTATCCCGATTCATCCCTCGGCGTGGAAGCATTCAGGGCGGGATTCGTCCTCTGCTTCATCTGTCTGGCGGGCGTTTCATGCCTCTATCTCTTTACCCGTGATGCAGAAAGGGCGCAACGCAATCCGGCGTCAGGAGACGAAACCGTCCCGTAACGCAGTACAGGCATCATCGAAACATCGTTTATAATATCAAGTATATAAGCTCTTGTGTGCACCCGGGGCCGTGGCGGTCATATACACATTTCAGCGCTTGACAATTCGCCGGAGGGGCGTATCATAAAGGTACATATTGTCATAGGGGATTCCATGGCAGATATATGTCGACTGAAAAGGTGCACCATCTCATGCTCGCTCGCGGTTCGTGTGCTGTCCGTAACCGGTTCGAATGTGGGTATGTGTACACTGCCTGAATAAACATCCGATTCATACAACCAGTGCGATAATTGTTCCCTGAGGATTTCATACAGCCCGGAAGTGAGTGGGACAACGGCGGTGGTGAATGAACGTTGGTTTCATCTCACGGGATTCAGCTGTTCGAGCGTGACGGATTCGCCCTTCTCTGGAAAAAAAACGGCGTGGATGTCATGGAATCCTGAAAGATGGACCATAAGGGCACCGCCTTTACTAAAGGAGGAGAAGACATGACAAGAATGGTGCAGATGTGTGCCGCGCTTATCGTGATCGGTTTCCTCGTCTGGCTGGTTGTTCCGAGCGAGGAAATCGGGTCTCAGCGTGCAATAGTCGACGAGGTAAGCTGCCTCGTTGGTGAGTGTCGGGAAATCGGTGATCAACCGATTATGGTGAAGGGAAAATGCCTGGTCTGGAATATGTCGAACAATTACCGAAGCAACGTGTGCGCCAGGCTTCCGAAGGAAATGCTGGGCTGTTCATCGGACTGTGAACTCACCGTCTTCATGGTGATGCCGATACGCAAGGAAATTGTAGGGCATATAGTACAAACCCGACGGCCGATTTACCGGCGGTACGTCGATATCTATGTTGCCTACTGGCCTGAAAAAGAACCGGCAGGCACGCATACCATCGAATGGAATGATACGGTGCGGCCTCCCCAGGTCAGATACAACCCCAATTACCTGGAGAGCTTCGAAAGGCCGCTCGCGGAGTGGATAAAGGGACTGCCCCGGAAGGGGTAACTGTTGATACCGGATCGAGCGGCATGCTGGGACTCATGAAAGCGTGAGCCGGTTGTATGTCCGTAAAGGGATGGAACCCCTGCCATGTGCTTAAGGGGCAGGGAAAGGGGAGGTCTATTCCATTAAACGTACTCCCCACGTTTCTTCCGTAATATCTCGTACATCCTGATATGATGGACCTTATTTTTTAAAGGGGTGCCGGAGCCTCTTTTTTTTGCCGGTTCCGAAGCGGGTTTTCCCGGTGATGATGAGGGGCGACGCACCACCATCGGTCAGGGGCCGGTGTGATGCCCCACACGGATCTGCAATGACGTCAGAGGGGCAGGATACCCCGCATGTCAACGTGGTCCCTCAGGGCATCTTCCACTGCCGCCCGCTCCCATGCCGGAATGCGGATGCAGACACCGCAGTCCGAGCTGATGTGCCGTGGCACGGGGATAATCTTGTAGGTGAGGGCCCCTTCCTTGAGGAACTTCTCCGCCAGGAGGGCTGCGCTCGTGGAATCGAAGAGGATGACCAGGTAGGGCTCCCGCTGTTTCATATCCTGATCACCTTTCCGGCCGAGAGCATGGCCTCGGCAATGTCGTACATGTTCGAAATGATGCCCGCCTTCAGTTTTTCCTTGAGGCCGAAAAAGTCGAGGCAGGTGCCGCAGACCAGTATTTTTATGCCTTCCTTTTCCCTGTCCTGCAGGTCATTGAGGACTTCCGGTTTGGGGGCGACTTCGCCGAGGGTGTGGAGGAATGCCCGCATCAGCAGCATGCCGAGATCGTCGCTTCCCCGTCCCATGCGGTCGCAGGGAAAGACGACCACAAGGGGGCCGGCGGCCTCGGTCGGCTTCTTCGGCAATGGGGCCGTTCCTGCGCCGCTGATCCGGATATTGAAGAACCCCCCGTCTTTCTCTTCAATCGCGAAATCGCACTCCTTGCTTCCGGCCATCCTGCAGACATTATCCCGGGCCGCCTCGTTGTCGACGATGATGACGCATCCGCCGCGGGTTTCTATCGCCTTTTTTGCCATGATGACGGGTTGCGGGCAGGCGAGCCCCCGGGCATCGATCTCCTCATACATGAAATATCTCCTTCTTTTTCTCAGTTAACTGCGCAATTGCCGCGATGACCGTCCGTACCTCCTCGGCGGTGGTGAACCAGCCCATGCCGAGACGGACCGTTCCGCCGGGAAAGGTTCCCAGCGTCCGGTGAGCGGCCGGCGCGCAGTGGAGGCCGGGCCGGGTCATGATCGAATGGGCCTCGTCGAGGTAGAGGGCCACGTCGGCGGGACTCAGACCGTCGATGTTGAAGGATAGGACGGCCGTCTGCTGTTCGGGGTTGCGGCATCCGTACAGTGTCAAGCCGGGGATCGATTCCAGGCCTTTCAGGAGGAGTGCCGTGAGGGCTATTTCCTTTCTCCTGATGGTGTCGAGGCCTGTCTCTTCGATAAAGTGAATGCCCGCCGCGAGGCCGGCGGCGCCCATCGCATTCGCCGTGCCCGATTCGTACTTGTCCGGCATGAAATCGGGATGTGCCTCCGATTCGGACCTGCTTCCCGTGCCTCCCCGCATGATGGGTTCGATGACTTTCTCCAGGCCTTCGGCGATGTACAGCCCCCCCGTGCCCTGCGGTCCCAGGAGAGATTTGTGTCCCGAGAAGGCCAGCAGGTCGATCCCCATCGCTTCCAGATCGATGGGAACGGCACCGGCGGTCTGGGCCGCATCGACACAAAAGAGCACCTCCCGTTCACGGGCAATCCGTCCGATCTCGGTGATGGGCATGAGGGTCCCCGTCACGTTCGACGCGTGGGTGAGGTAAATCGCCCTGGTGGCGCTGGTAACGGCCTTTTCCACGTCATCGGGATCGAGTTCCCCCGTCGGTGTGCAGGGTATGACGGTGAGCGCGACGCCCTTCTTTTCCATGGCCCTGAGGGGGCGCATGACCGAGTTATGCTCCATTCCCGATGTAATGACGTGATCGCCCGGTTTCAAAAGCCCCGTGATCGCAATGTTCAGTCCCTCCGTGGCGTTCCTCGTGAGGATGATCCGGAGGGGACTCCCGGCGTGAAAGAGTGCGGCGGCGGCATCACGGGCGGAAAAGATGATCCGGCCCGCTTCGACGGAGAGCCGGTGCCCCGACCGTCCCGCGTTTGCCCCGATTGAGCGGACAAAGGTCTCCATCGCCCTGAGGGTTCCCTCGGGTTTGGGCCATGACGTGGCCGCGTTGTCCATATAGATCGGTGTGTCCATGAGATATATCTCGCTGCCCGACGGTGCCGCGCGTCGATTTTCAGGATGCAATAGTAGGGAAAAACAGACGGTTAGTCAAATTCAAAGAATATATACAGCCCCGCGTTTTATACTGATTTCCTATAGGACCGAACCGTATCATCCGGCGCGTTTGCTGTGGCGTGATTCACCGTTCAGATGTGAGGCACACTATTTCACCGGATCCGTCCGGACTGGTACTATTGAGCTGCCGTCATGCCGGTGCCTCCGCACGGAAGGGAAGGAAAGAAGGGGGCGGACAAGCGTACACAGGGGGAAAGAATATGAGCACAAACAGTTCCGCAGGACATAAAGGAAGCACAGGGACCTCTCATTACGCAGTGTTCCTCCTTCTGCTTCTTCTTGTCTCGTCGGCCGCCATTCACGATGCGCGGGCCGGTGTGAGAATGTCCGGAGAGCTCCTGCATCCGGAAGGGATTGCCGGTACCGTCCTTCATCTGTTTCATGATGCTGCCCCGTCACAGACTCTTTCCGTTCAGACGGGCCGGTCCCATTCGGCGGCCTTCTTTTTCAGACATAAAATCAGGAAACCGGCGACCGAGCGGCGTGGCAGACTGACAGAGATCCTGGAATGCGTCTTTACACCCTTCTATTACTGTTTCAGCTATCCGGGAATGTCCCTGGCGACCTTTCTCGGCGTCGCCCTCCTGTTCGGTCTCTTCCAATACCTTGCGGCCCGTTTCCTCTTCAGGAGAGTGCAGGGGAGCAAGAGGAGCCGTGAGTTTTCCGTGGAGGTCTGAAGGCCCTTCAGGTCTCAATGACCGGGAGTGTTTCCGCAGGCCCCGCCCTGTGGGGGGAGCTTCACTATGCCGTCTTTTCTTCCGATTGAATTTCATGAAACCGTCGGTAGGACCCTCTGTTTTCCATGAGCTGCCGGTGTGAACCTGACTCCCTGATCCGGCCGCCTTCGAGAAAGATGATCCGGTCGGCATGACGAATCGTCGAGAGCCGGTGGGCAATAATGAAGGTTGTTCTGCCGCGGACGAGCCGGCTCAGACTTGATCGGATGAGTTCTTCCGACTCGGAATCGAGAGACGAGGTGATCTCATCGAGGATCAGTATGGGGGGATCCTTCAGAAACGTCCGTGCAATGGCGATACGCTGCCGTTCGCCCTCGGAAAGGAGGATGCCGTTTTCGCCGATCGGGCTTTCATATCCCCGGGGGAGGCGCAGGATAAACTCGTGGGCCTGTGCCAGGCGGGCGGCCTGCTCGATGGCGCCGTTTGGTGCAGCGGGCCGTCCCATGGCGATATTCTCCCGTACCGTCCCCGAAAAAAGTACCGTTTCCTGGGGGACGTATCCGACGGCGGAACGGAGCGATGGTAGCGTGATGGTCCGGATATCCCTCCCGTCGATACGCACCGTTCCCTCTTCAGGATCGTAGAAACGGGGGATCAGGTTGACCAGGGTGGTCTTTCCGGCGCCGCTGGGCCCCACAACGGCCACCATCTCGGAGGGGTGAACCCGGAGATTGATTCCATTGAGGACCCGATCATGAGACCTGTCGTACCGGAAGGATATATTGCTGAATTCAACAGTGCCCGTGAATTCCGATATGTCCACAGCTTCGGAGCACTCCGTCACGGACGATTGCAGATCGAGGATTTCGAATACCCGTTCCAGTGAGGCACGGGCGCGCTGGAGAAGGACGTTGAGCCGCGATAGTTCTCTTACGGGATCGATCAGGAGAGTAAGGCCGATAAAAAAGGCTGCCAATTCGGAACCCTTCATCCTGCCCGACAGGACAAAGTATCCGCCGAGGCCGAAGACACCTGCCGCAAACATGATCTGGAAGAAACCGACCAGCGGTTCCTGGATCGCGATGACCCGGGCTTCTTCCATGGAATATCTGAAATTTCTGTCCGTTTCCTTTTCCAGTTCCCGGAGGCGGGGCTGTTCCAGGACATTGGATTGAATAACCTTGATACCTCGCAGGGTTTCCTGGACAAAGGAGGCGATGTCGGCATTGTTCCGGGAGACCTTTTTGCTCGCCTTCATCATGGTTTCCCTGAACCGGGAATAGAAAAAAAAGAGCGACGACGACAGAACGATTGTCAGGACGGTGAGTATCCAGTTCATATAGAGAAGGTAGGCGATGACGCCGATGGGAGTGAAGATGTGAGGAAGGACGCGGACGAAGCCTTCCACCAGGGTGACCTGTACAATCTGTATGTCGTTCATTATGCGTGAGAGTATGTCGCCGGACCGCCACCGGTCGTAAAAATCGAGGGAGAGGACCTGCAGGTGCCTGAAGACGTCGACACGCATGGCCGACACCAGGCCGTGCCCCATGTGGAGGGAAAACATGATCTGTATATAGGCCGAAGCGGCCCGGAGCATATAGAGCCCCAGTACGACCACTATCCAGAAGAGGAGCGTGCCGAAATCGGTCGTCGCGATTGCCTCGACAAGGCGCTGCACCACCGGTATGGCAGTCACATTGACCAGCGACATGACGAGCACGGCGGCAATGGTCCAGAGTATCCGGAGCCGGTAGGGCTGCAGGTAGTGAATGAATCGTGATCGTGCCTTCATCAGTCTATTCAACCGTTCGAAGATTACAGGACATGTTCATGTTCTTGACTTCCGGCAATAAATCTTTCATGATGACCGCGTAAGAAGTCAATGTTCGATGGCAAAGTAAAAAGCTTCAAATGCAAGGCGCGCAAGTCCTGATGAATGAGGCGTACGTCCGGTACGCCGCATAGCCTGTCCCCGCGAAGGCGGGGGAAGAATGCAGTGCAACGCAGCAGTTGAACTTTTTACGAAGCCGTCTTTCATACTCCTCCTACTTTATTTGAGCGCGAAAAGAAAGCCGTTATCAGTGCCGAGGGAATCGCTATGGGAAAAGAAAA
>Ga0272441_10015028_pt1 | contig 10887 bp, 9 predicted proteins | sample SSMProp6N_FD_193582 | JGI IMG/M metagenome (GOLD analysis project Ga0272441, IMG submission 193582) | Marine sediment archaeal communities from Little Sippewissett salt marsh, Falmouth, MA, United States - SSM-Prop-6N | ecosystem: Environmental > Aquatic > Marine > Wetlands > Sediment ...
CGGCCGAACGCCTGCCGCTGGTGATTACCTGCATGTCTGGCGGGGCGCGGATGCACGAGGGCGCGCTGAGCCTGATGCAGATGGCCAAGACCTCCGCGGCGCTGGCGCGCTACGACGATGCCGGCGGGTTGTTCGTCACGATCCTGACCGACCCGACCACCGGCGGGACGACCGCGTCGTTCGCGATGCTCGGGGACGTGATCCTCGCCGAGCCCGGGGCGCTGATCGGCTTCGCCGGGCAGCGCGTCATCGCCAACACGGTCAAGACCGAGTTGCCCGAAGGGTTCCAGCGGGCGGAGTTTCTGCTTGAACACGGCTTCATCGACCGCATTGTGCCCCGGCAGGAACTGCGCAGCGAGATCGCCCGCCTGATCGACTATTGCGTGAAGTAGCGGCCCTTCGGCCGGCTCAGGGCGGGGTGCGAGGAGCGCCATGGACTACCGGCTGCGGGCGATCACCACCGGCCCCAAACACCATTTCTTCGGCTACTACGACATGCGCTGCTGGGACCCGGCGGGGCGGCGGCACCTGGTCCTTCAGGTCGATTTCGCCGACCGGGCGCCGACGGCCGACGACGTCGCGACGATCGGCGTGGTGGACCTCGACGGCGACGCCTTCACCCCCGTCGCGGCGACGCGGGCGTGGAACTTCCAGCAGGGCGCGATGCTCAACTGGCTGGCTGGGGCCGACGCGACGATCGTGTTCAACGACCGGCGGGACGGGCGGTTCGTCTGCGTGGCGCACGACCTGAGTTCGTCGGTCGAGCGCGTCCTCGGCCCGGCGGCGGGGGCGATCAGCGACGACGGGCGATGGGCCGCGACGCTCAACTTCGCCCGCATCGCCGTGACGCGCCCGGGCTACGGGTACGCCGGGCTGGCCGATCCCGGCGAGGGCCGGAACATCCCCGACGACGACGGCGTCGGACTGCTGGACTTGGCCGGCGGCACCCACCGCCTGATCGTGTCCTTCGCCGACCTGGCCGAGCGCCAGAAGCCGGACCTGGGCTACGGGCAGACCAAGGCTTGGTTTAACCACGTGTACTTCAATCCCTCGGCGACGCGGCTGGCCTTGCTGTGCCGGTTCGTCCGTCCCGGTCAGCCGACCTGGACGACGCAGATGTGGACGGTCAACCCGGACGGGTCGGACTTGGTCCGATGCCTCGACGGGCCCCTGATCAGCCACTTCGACTGGAAAGACGACGAGGCGATCGTCGCCTGGACGGGCGTCGGCGGCGTCGAGGCGATGCACGAAGTGGACCACGCCGCCCGGACGCGGCCTAGGCCGGTCTTCACCGACGCCATCGGCCGGGACGGGCACATCTGCTACAGCCCCGACCGCCGGTGGGTGGTCTGCGACACGTATCCCGATGCCCGCGGCGACCGGGAACTGTTCCGGGTCGAATGCGCGACGGGGCGGCGCGTGTCGCTGGGGGCGTACTACTCGCCCATGCCGGCGGACCTGCACGAGATCCGCTGCGACTTCCACCCGTCGTGGCGGCCGGACGGACGGGCCATCGCCTTCGACGGCATGCACGAAGGCTCGCGCCAACGCTACGTTCTGGAGTTCCAGCCGTGACCGAAGAGCGCCGGAGAAAGCACGAGGCCGTGGCGGACTGGCTTCAGCGGCGCCGGCTCGACGGCGTGGTGCTGACGCGCCGGTGCAACTTCAGTTGGTACACCGGCGGGGCCCACAATCACGTTGCCGAGGCTTCCGACACAGGCGTCAGTTCGCTGGTGGTGACGGCCGGCGGGGCGGCCGTGGTGGCCAACAACATCGAGGCGACGCGCCTACGGGGCGAGGACCTGCCCGCCGACGTGCCGGTGATCGAGTACGCCTATTACGATCCCACGGCGCGTCGGGCGGCGCTGGCCGAGGCGCTCGGCGGCGGGCGCTTCGCCGCCGACGCGCCGATCGAGGGAATCGACTTGGCGGTGACGGACGGGGCGTTCGACCAACTGCGGTGGGTGTTGACGCCTGCGGAGATCGAGCGGTATCGCGCCGTCTGCCGCGATACAGCCGAGGCGGTCGAGGCCGCCGCGCGCCGGACCACGACGGGTATGACCGAAGCGCAGATCGCCGGGCGCCTGGCGTCGGAACTGCGCGGCCGGGGCTGTGTGCCGTGGGTGCTGCTGGTCGGGGCCGACGAGCGGGTCACCCGGCATCGCCATCCGCTGCCGACGAACCTGCCGGCCCGGCGGTGCGCGATGCTGGTGACTACGGCCGAGAGGTCCGGGCTGCTGGCGGCGGTGACACGCCTGGTGCACTTCGGCCCGGTCCCGGCGGACTTGGCGCGCCGCCACCAGGCCGTGGCGGCCGTGGACGCCGCCCTGATCGGCTCGACCCGACCCGGCGCGACGCTGGGGGAGATCTTCGCGGCCGCACAGCAGGCCTACGCCGACGCCGGGTTTGGCGACGAGTGGCGCCGCCACCACCAGGGCGGGTCGATCGGGTATCTGCCGCGAGAAGTCAAGGCCGCCCCGGGCAGCGACGTGCGGGCCCTGGCGCAGCAAGCATTCGCCTGGAACCCCTCCATCGCGGGCGCGAAGTGCGAAGACACGATCCTGTGCACGGACGCCGGCGTGGAACTCCTGACGGCGACGGGCGACTGGCCTGGCATCCCCGGGGTGTGGGGGGCAGCGACGCTTCAGCGCCCGGACATTCTGGTCCTATGACCCCTCGGCCGGGGGCGCCGGTTCGGCCGGCTTCGTCTCGGCGTCCTTTGAGGACGACGCGCCGGACTTTTTTCTCCTTCGCCGCCCGCGACGGGTCTTCTTCTTCTTGGCCGGAGGGGCACCGCCCTCGGGCACAGCCTCGGGCTTGTCTTTGGCGGGGGCCTCGGGCTTGTCCTTGGCGGGAGGCCCGGCCTCGGCCTGGGGCGACTTCGACTTTTTCCGGCGGCGTCGCCGCTTCTTGGCCTTGGGGGGCGCCGGTTCGGCCTCCTGGGACTCGGGCGGTTGCTGCGCTTCCGTCGCGGCCTTCAGCGGCAGGACGACGGGCCCTTCCTTATTCCCGGCCTCTTGCCGCAGGCGTTTTCTGAATTCGGCGACGTCGGCCTTAGCGATCTCGCGCGTCGACGCCGTCTTGGGGCGCTTGGCGACGGCGTCGGAGGCGTTCCACGGAATGGCCGAACCGCGGGCGTCACCGCACGCGACCCGGACCTCCCCGGGCGGCACGCCCGGGTCCGACTGCACCAGCACCGACACGCCGTGGGCCTTCTCCAGGTCCGCGATCTCGTTCCGCCGGTGATTCAGAAGGTGTTCGGCGACGGCGGGCGCCAGCGTCAGGACAATCTTCGTCACGTTCTCGTCGTTGGCGGCCAGACGTAGCGTCCGCATGCCCGCCAGGGCCTGCGATTCCGGCGACATGATCCTACCGGCGCCGCGGCAGGTGGGGCAGGGGCGGAAGATGCTGCTGAGCAGCGACGGGCGTATCCGCTGGCGCGTCATCTCGACGATGCCGAACGAACTCATCTTCAGAACCTTCGTTCGGGCGCGGTCGCTCTTGACGGCGTCGCGGAAGACCCGCTCGACCTTCCGGCGGTTCCGTTCGTCGCCCATGTCGATCAGGTCCAGAACGATGACCCCGCCGAGGTCGCGCAGGCGCAACTGGCGGGCGATCTCCTGGACCGCCTCGGTGTTGATGCGCACGGCCATGGCCTCGGCGTTGTCGGAGTCGCGAAATCGCCCGGAATTGACGTCGATGGCGACCAGGGCCTCGGTCTGCTCGATGACCAACGACCCGCCCGCCGGCAGGGGCACGACCGGCGAGTTGAAACCTTCCAGTTCGCTCTCGATCCCGAAGGCGTGGAACAGCCCCATGTCGCCGGTGTACAGCTCCACCCGGTTGCTCGAGCGCGGCATGATCAGTTGGAGGAACTCCTTGACCTTGCACGCCACCGGCTCGCTGTCGCAGATGAGCCGGTCGATCTCGGAGGTGTACACGTCGCGGATGGTCCGAATGATGAGGTCGGACTCCTGGTACAGATCGGCCGGGGAACGCGCGTCCTTGGCGCGATTGGCGACGGTTTTCCACAGGCGCAGCAGGTAGTTCAGGTCGCGCTGGAGGTCCTGCTTGGGCCGGTCCACCCCGGCCGTGCGGACGATGAAGCCGATGTCCGGCGGGGGCTTCAGTTCGGCCAACACGCCGCGCATCCTCACGCGTGTGGCCTCGTCCTCGATCTTCCGCGAGACCCCCAGCCGCTGCATGCCGGGCATCAGCACCAGGTAACGCCCGGGGATCGACAGGTACGTCGTCAGCGTGGCGCCCTTGGTGCCCATGCCCTCTTTGGTGACCTGGACCACGACGTCGTCCCCGCGGTGGAGGCAGTTCTGAATGGGCGGGCGCGTCTTGCGGGCGCGCTTCTTGCCCACGGCCTCGACGTGCTTGTGCTGGCCCGGGAAATGCTTTGGGTGCAGGTCGGAGATGTGCAGGAAACCGTTCTTGACGTTGCCGAAGTCCACGAAGGCCGCCTGGATGGACGGCTCGACGTTGGTGACCCGCCCCTTGTAGATGTTGCCCACCTGCGAAGCGCTGGACGCTCGCTCGGTATAGAGTTCCGACAGCGCGCCGTCGGACGTGATCGCGATGCGGACCTCGCCGCGTTCGGCGTTGATGAACATGTTCTTCTTCATGGTTACGTCCGTTCCTTGGATGTCTGTGTGTTGTCGGGGGGGCTGTCGCAGGCGAGGCGCGTTCGCACCAGGCGCGACAGGGCATCGGCGGCGCGCGAATGCTCGCCGGCGGGGTCCGGTTCGTCCATTCCCAGCAGGGCCAAGACCTCGGCGGGCCTGGCGGAACCGCCCGTGCCGGACAGGAGCGTGAAGGTCAACCGCCCCCCCACGACGTGAGTGTCGACGACGCGTGGCTTGATGTCAAGCGTTTTGTTCCGGCGGTCCCGCCGGCGGGTCCGGATCGGGCGGGCGACTTCCCAGCGATCCTGTCGCGTCAGGTGCGCGATCCGTCGGACGATCTCGCCGGACTCGTCGTCGCGGAGCGGCAGTTCGTAGGTGATGGCCTTTGGCTGGATGGCCCGCCGCCCGGGGGCCGGGGCGGCGCGGAGGACGCGCATGCCCGGAGGCAGTTGTCCGTCGAGGCCCTCAGCCCAGTCGCTTTGCGCCGGCGGGCTTGCCAGGTGCAGCACGGCCAGTTCGCATCGGCTGGCGACGCCCACCGGGCGGGGCGCCGGCAGCGAGACCTTCGGGTGGGGGTTGAAGCCCTGCGAATATGCCATTGACAGGCCCGCGCGCACCGCCGCCCGCGACCAGAGGCGCATCACGTCGCGGTGAGACAGGAACCGCGCGTCCCCGTCCACGGCGAACCATATCGCCCATCGTTCAGGCAAGTGCGTTGACTCTCTGTTCAGGCCCGCGCGGCGCCGACCGCATCGGCCAGGCACAGCAGCGACCAGATATCTATTTCAAGCGGGCGTCCGAAGCCCGCCGGCCTTACATCGTCCATGCATCCCCGGCCTGTCCGGCCGGTCACAACGCATCCGGCAGCACCTGCCGTACTTGATTGCGCAAGTAGCGCACCACCTGCTTGTCGGAGTCGAACTTCAACACGTCGGAAGCGACCTTGCGGGCGTGCTTCAGCGTGCACGACCGGATCAGCCGCTTGATCTCGGGGATCGCCGGCGGGGCGATGGAGAACGTCTTCAGCCCCATCCCCAGCAGCAGCAGCGCGTACTCCGGCTGGGAAGCCATCTCCCCGCAGAGGCCCACGCCGACGTCGTTGTTTCGCCCGACGCGAATGACCCGCTTGATCAGGCGGAGGACCGCCGGGTGGGCGGGCGTGAACAGCGACGCCACGCGCTCGTTGCCCCGGTCCACCGCCAGCGTGTACTGCACCAGGTCGTTGGTCCCGATCGAGAAGAAGTCCACCTCCTCGGACAGGACGTCGCATTGCAGCGCCGCCGAGGGGACCTCCACCATGATGCCCACCGGCACGTCGGAGCGGACCTCGACGTTTTCCTCCTCCAGGTCCTCGATGACGTCCCGGAGAATCATCTTGGCCTGGCGGAGTTCCATCAGCGTCGTGATCAGCGGGAACATGACGGACACGTCGCCCCGCAGGGACGCCCGCAGGATGGCTCGCAACTGGATCTTGAACAGGTCCAGATTCTTGAAGCAAAAGCGGATACTCCGCAGGCCGAGGAAGGGGTTTCGCTCGGGCACGGCGGCCCGCTCCTGGGTCCACTTGTCGGCGCCCAGATCGAGCGTTCGGATGCATACCGGGCGATTCTGCATGATCTCCATGACCTTGCAGTAGGCCTGGTAATGGTCCTCCTCGGTCGGCGGGGCCTCGTCCTCGCTGGACAGATAGAGGAACTCGGTGCGGTACAGGCCGATGCCGGCGCCGCCCTTGGCGATGACGGTTTCGGCCTCCTGGGGGAACTCGATGTTGCCCAGCAAGGCGATTTCGTGCCCGTCGCGCGTGACGGCGGGCAGGTCGCGGATCTTGTCCAGATCGTGTTCGAGTTCGACCAGGCGCTGCTCGAACCGCTGGAGTTCCTCGACGGTGGCCTCGTCGGGGTTGATGATGACGACCCCGCGGTTGCCGTCGATGATGACGGTGTCGCCGGCGTCGATGGCGGAGGTCACGTCGTTGAGCCCGACGACCGCCGGGATGCCCAGCGCCCGGGCGACGATGGCGGTGTGGCTGGTGCGCCCTCCGGCGTCGGTCGCCAGCCCGAGGATGTGCGCCCGATCCAGGTTCGCCGTCTGGGACGGCGTCAGATCGTGCGCCAGGACCACCACGTCCTCCCGCAGGCGCGTCAGCGACTCCCGGCTTTGCCCGATCAGGTTACGCAGGATGCGCCGCTCGATGTCGTACACGTCCTTGACGCGGTCGGCGAGGTATTCCGGCATCTGGAGGAATTCCTTGGCGTACTGGCGCAGGACGTTGGCGACGGCGTACTCGGCGGTGACGGACTCGGCGCGGATCTTCTGCTCGAACTTGTCCAGTAGGGCTTTGTCGCCCAGCAGGGCGAGGTGGAAATCGAAGATGGCGGCGGTTTCGGCGCCGAGGCGCTGGGCGGCGCTGTCGCGCAGGTCGGTCAGTTCCCGCCGGCTCTGCTCCAGCGCCTGGTGCAGGCGCTCGATTTCCGACGGGACGCGCTCGGCGCTGACGTGGCGCTGGGGGATGCGGTATTCCTCCGCGTCCAGAACCACCGCCTGGCAGATCGCCACGCCCGGCGAGACGCCAATGCCTTTCTTGATCTCCATCGTCTGGCTCTATGCCTCCGGCGCGGCCCCGGCTTCCGGGCGGGGCGCATCGGCGTCTTGGGTCTTCTTCGTTGGCTGGGGCGCCTGGGTCTTGCGCTGGCTGCGCCGCTGTTTGGCGGCGGCCTGGGCCTTCCGTTCGTATTCGACCTCGCGCTGGCGGAGGTTGGCGAAGAACGCCGTCAGTTTCTTCACGGCCTCGGCGGCGTCGGGGCCCTCGGCGCGGATCACCAGACGCGAACGGTGCGCCGCCTTCAGGAGCATCATGGCCATCACGCTCTTACCGTCGGCGGTGGCGCTGTCGCTGGACACCTCGATCTTCGCGTCGTACTGGTTGGCCAGCTCGGCGAACTCGGTGATGGGTCGAGCGTGCAGCCCGGCCTCGTTGTTCAGCGTGATTTCGGCCTCGTACGCACTCAACGGTTCGTGCTCCGGGAACGTCTTTGCCTGCGCGGCCTTCGGTGGTCCGCTGCCGCGGCGCCGGCGACGGGCAGGCGATCCTCAGGCCAGTTCGTCCGCCTCGTCGATGAGTTCGACAACGGCCTGTGTGGTGGCGCTCTGGCGGAGGAACTTCCGGAAGATATCGCGCTGCACGTGCTTGAATATGGTTTCCATGGCCTGGAGGTGTTCGTCGGGATTGTCCGGGTTCGACAGCAGCAGGATGACGATGTACACCGGCTTGGAGTCCAGCGCGCTGAAGTCGATGCCGCGCGTCGAGCGCCCGATGGCGCCGACGACCCGCTTGACGGTCTTGACCTTGGCGTGAGGCAGGGCGACCCCCTTGCCGATGCCGGTGGTGGCCTGGCTTTCCCGCGCCAGCACGCCTGCGGCCGCGTCCTTCACGCTACGCTTCGAGATCGCCCCGGCCTCCGCCAGGGCGGTCACCAGTTGCTCGATGGCCTCGTCACGCCCCGCATCGGCGAGATCCGGAATAATCGCGTCGGTGACAATAATATCCGATAGCTTCATGCTCGGCTCCTGGTTGCGCCTGCCGAAACACCGTTCGGGTCCTTGCCGCGTCACTGCGCCGGCGGCTCGCCCGGGGCCTTGGGCTGCATCGTTTCCTCATGCCCGGGCCCCTGGCGGTCGCGCACCTTGTCCTTATGTCGGCGGAGTTGCTCTTCTAACTTGCGGGCGCACTGATCGATACATCCGTACAGGTCGTGCCCACGGTGGCGGGCCACGAACACGCTCTTGCGGCGGCCGGCGGCGATGATCTCCACCAGGTACCCGCCCGCGTCCGAATCCAACTTCATGTCGAGTGATTGCAGCCCGTCATAGTAGCGGGGCAACCGCCCCATCTTCTCATCGATATACCCCCGGATGGCCTCGGTCACGTCCATTCGCCTGGCGGCTACGGATACCTTCACGACGGCGCCTCCTGGTGCGTGTCCATTCGCTTCGGGTCGGTCAACGTCTTTCGATCCGGGGCGCTTCCATCGCGGCTCGAGAGCATCTGGCTTGGCGGGACCACCATCCCCCCGCTGACGGTGAACCGCAGCGCCTCGTCGATGGTCAGCGGCAGGTCGAGGACCTCGTCCCGCCTGACCGTGACGGTATAGCCGGTCACAGGCGTCGGGGAAGAGGGGATGAAGACGGTCACCAGATCCGATCGCGTCGGCTCCGCGATGGAGCGCAGGCCCGTCCCGGTGAGCAGCCCCACCGACCAGACGCCTTTGCGCGGATACTCCACCGCCACGACGCGCGAAAACTGCACCTTCCGGTCGCTGAAGAAGAAGTCCGTCACCTGCTTGACGTTCGGGTAGATCTGCTTGATCAGCGGGGTCCGCATCAGGGCGCTTTCGATCACTCTCCAGGCCATCCGTCCGAACAGCGAGCCGACGAAACGTCCGAAGAAATACACGCCGACGATGGCCACGATGAAGCCGACGTACGGCAACAGCGCCGCCCCATGCCAGGCCGCGTGCCACTGATCGAACGTCCTCTCCGGCCGGATGCGCCACAGAATGTAAATCAGCCCCTGGTTGATCGGTTCGCCGATGCGTTCCTGAACGAAGTTGAACAGATAGACGATGATCGTGACGGTCAACAGAGTGGGCAGGACGGCCGCCATGCCGCGCACAAAAAAGCGCCTGAAATCGGTCCCGAACCCGGTCTGTTCTTGCACCAGTGGCTCCTGCCATGGCGTCGCCCCGAGGCCGCGACGCCGCTGCCGTCTCGCGCCGACAGGGCCCGGGCACGCTCTGTGCACGGGGTGACGAACGCCTTTATCCCATTCGGAGACCGGCGGGCCACCAGGGACGGGAAAGACCCTGGACGCGCCGAACTGCCACAGCCCACAGGGCTCCGTCGGAGACGCCAGCCATGGCGCGGATCAGTGTAACCGTCGCCGTCGGCGCCGTCAAGCCCCGCCCGCCCCCGGCCGAGAAAACGCGCGCGTTCCGGCAGGCGTCCTTGACATGCCCGCACGGTTGTCGTAGGTCAGATTCCACGGGGCCGGAGGTGTTCCCGGCCCCGGCGTCTTGCTCCCCTGGAGGTCCGAGATGAAGGTGTTTGTCGTCAATTGCGGCAGCAGTTCCATCAAGTATCAGTTGTTCTCCATGACCGACGAGACGGTGCTGGCCAAAGGTCTCCTGGAGCGCGTTGGCGGCTCGGACGCCGCCCTGCACCATACCGCTGGCGACGCGACGCGCGACCGCCCCGTTCGCGCGACCGACCACGGCGCCGGACTCCGCCTGATCCTCGACGCCCTGGTGGACGGCGACGGCGGCGTCATCGAATGCGTTGATGAGATCGAGGGCATCGGACACCGCGTGGTTCACGGGGGCGAGCAAATGCGGGCGTCCGCCTTGATTGACGAGTCGGTCCTTGAGGTCATCCGTCGCAACGCGGCGTTGGCCCCACTGCATAACCCGGCGAATCTGGCGGGCATCGACGCGGCGCGCCGCGCGATGCCCCGCACGCCGCAGGTGGCGGTGTTCGACACGGCCTTCCTGTCATCGCTGCCGGAGCGGGCGTTCCGTTATGCCGTCCCGCACGCCTGGTACGCCGACCACCACGTCCGCCGCTACGGATTCCACGGGACCAGCCATCGCTACGTGGCGTTGCGGGCCGCCGAACTGCTGGGCGTCGAGGCCGATGCCGTGAACCTCATCACCTGCCACCTGGGCAACGGTTGCTCGATGACCGCCGTCGCCGCCGGGGCGGCCGTCGATCATTCCATGGGGCTGACCCCGCTGGAGGGCCTGGTCATGGGCACCCGCTGCGGGGACATCGACCCCGCCGTCATCTTCCACATGGCGCGCTGCGCAGGCTTGTCGCTGGACGACGTGGACGCGGCGCTTAACTCCGCCAGCGGGCTGCTGGGCGTCTCGGGAGTCAGCAACGACATGCGCGACTGCCTCGCCGCCGCCGCCGCCGGCAACGCACGAGCCGGACTGGCGGTGGAACTGTTCGTCTATCGGATCGTCAAATACGTCGGCGCGTATTACGCGATCCTGCCCGGCTGCGACGCGGTGGTCCTGACGGGCGGGGTCGGCGAGAACTCCGTCCCGGTCCGGCAGCGGATCTGCGAACAACTGAGTCGGCTTGGGGCGGTTTCGGACCCGGCGCGGAACGCCGCGACCGTCGCCGGGCGGGCCGGGCCCATCACCGCCGACGCCGCCCACCTGCCCGTCTGGATCGTCCCGACGGACGAGGAACTGAT
>Ga0272441_10015029_pt1 | contig 10887 bp, 4 predicted proteins | sample SSMProp6N_FD_193582 | JGI IMG/M metagenome (GOLD analysis project Ga0272441, IMG submission 193582) | Marine sediment archaeal communities from Little Sippewissett salt marsh, Falmouth, MA, United States - SSM-Prop-6N | ecosystem: Environmental > Aquatic > Marine > Wetlands > Sediment ...
TGCAGAGAGCTCTATGGCCGATCACGTCGGGCCTCCGTCACTGGCCGGGCGGGGGCTGGGCGGGCGCGGCCGCCTGGCCGTTAGCTTTGCCCTTCTTCCCCCGGTCTTCCGGCGTCGTGTAGAAGTTGCAGTCGCACCAGCAGGACAGGAAGGTGTTGTCGTCCTTGTTCGAGTCGAGCCGGGTGACCAGGCGGAGCCGCTTGGCGGCCTGGAGGTTCTCGACGGTGAGGTATCGCGCGGCGCTGGAGGTCTTCATCAGGCCGCTCTGTGTGACCAGCTTGCCGTCCACCCATATCTCGAAGTTGACCTTACGGTGCTGATTTCGAATGAGGCGTTGTCGGGCGTCGTTGGAGACGCCGACGTAGGCGGAGAAGGCGCGGATGCGGCTGCCCTCCAGATTGAAGCGGCATTCGTGGTGGGGGTAGACCCACATGGCGCGGGAGAACCGCTCGTTCCCGATGATGGGCAAGAACTCCTTGCGCTGCGCGGGCGGGCCCTGCGTCGGGTTCTGCAGGGCCTGGGTGTGCGCCCGGCCGGTCTCCTTGACGGCACCGGTCTCGATCTTGGTGCCCTTGAGGCAGGTGCCGAAGAAGGTCCAGGGCTTGCCGACCTCCTTGAGCTTGACGATCTTTCCGAACGGCATCTTCCGGCCTTCCTTCTCGCGAAGGAGGGGGATGACGAACGTGCTGGATTCGATCCGTTTGTCGACCAGCCCTTTCGCGCCGGAGAGCACCATGGCATTGTCATGTGTCGCGGCCGCACGGTCGGGCGGCGCGGCCGTGCAGGTGATAAGCAGGTCGGCCCCGGCGGGGAGGGTGCCGGAGGACGGCTTGATGGACAGCCAGGGCTGGCCGGCGGCGAGCTTCCAGTCGAGGGCGGTGCTGGCGTTGCTCACCAGGCGGAACCGGCGGGTCTCGGTCTTGCCGCACCGGATGTTGAAATTGGCGTGGTCGAACCGCAGCTCGATGGGCTCGATCACGTCGGCGATGACGGTGAAGGGCTGTTCGCGGCCGGTGGTGGCGTCCTTGACGTAGATTTTGCCGGTGACCGTGGAGCCGGGCTTGAGCGCCCGGCCGTCGAGGTAATAGCCCAGCGCTTTGAAACCGAGCAGCCGCCCGCCGGTCTCCTTGAGCTTGAGCCAGTCGGCATCGGTCCGGGCGGTCCAGGGGCGCGGCGTACCGGTCCAGTTGCGGAGGCGCAGTGTGCGGTGGGTCTGGCCCAGCGCGGCGACCTTGGTCCTCAGACTGACCTGGTCGATGTCCACGCCGACCATCCCGGCGACCTTTGCGGCCAGTGCGAAGAGCTTCCGCGAATCGCCCTGCCAGTCGTGGATGTAGTCATAGACCGAGTCGCCCCGCAGTTGGGGCCACAGGCAGTAGTGGTTCAGGTAATCGATAAGCACGTCGTTGACGGTGTCGGCCATGGCCTTTGAGAGCAGGCCGCGCTCCACGGTCTGTTCGAGGAAGATGCGGGCCTCGCACTCCTGGATGCCTTCCAGCAGGGCTTCGTATCGGGCGCTGGGCTCGGCGCCGTCGGGCCCGGGCCAGACGAGCATGTGGTGGGGCCGGCCGGGAAAGGCCCAGTCGTTCCCGGTATATCCGTCGAGGTAGTTATGGTGATAGGAATCGAAGCCGATGTGGCCCAGTCCGCAGTAGCCGCGGTGCAGCGAGATGGAGGCGATGCCGCGCCAGCGGATGGGGTGAGCGGCGCCGCGCAGCTCGTCACGCGGGATATGCACATAGAGGTAGGTCTCGTTGCGGACCAGCCGCTCGGCCTTTCCGATGCTGCTGCGGGCGTACTGGGTGCCGATGGTGACGGAGGGCTGGCCGCCGAGGTAGGCGCCTTTCCAGCCCATCTTGCTCTCGACCGGGCTGGCGGCGCCGTAGACGTCGGCGAAGTATCGGACCACGTTTCGCGAGTGCCCGCCGCCGCCGGCCCCGCCGTGGTAGGTGTGGCCGCTGGCCGCCCAGTAGTGATTGGGAAACACTTCCCAGAAGAAGCCCATCAGCGCCGGGTCCGATTCGTGGTCGCCGGCGTGCCCCCAGTACACCGACTGCTCCAGCCCCTTCTTTTTCATGTGCCGCAGCACGGCGGACCCGAACTGCCGCCAGATGGGAAGTCGCTGGAATGCATCCTGTTTCCATCCCAAGGTCAGGGCCTGACTCTTGCCGGTGGCCTCGTCGAAGACCGTCACCGCCGGCGTGGGGCTGGAGAGCTGGCAGTGCATGATGACGAAGCAGATCACGCGCGGCCGGCCCATGTGCTGGACGGCGAGATCGAGGAACCGGTCCATGATGGAGAAGTCGAAGTCATAGGATCCGTCCTTGCGGCGAATCCACTTGACCATCGAGTCCTCCCAGTTACCGAACTCGGTGCGATGCAGGATGGGGATGAACAGCAGGTCGTTGCCCGCCCTGGCCATCTGCTTGAAGCTGTTGATCAGCAGGCGGAAATGCTCGTCCGACCACAGCGGGACCTTGGCCTTGACCGGCCCGCGCCAGTCCCAGGCCCTGGGCTTGACCGGGGAATCCTTGGGCATCAGGTAGTGGTTGGCGACCGCATAGGGGTGGTGGACCAGGCCCATGTCGGTGAGGAACTCGCGCGGCGCGGGGACGCGCCAGCCGATCACTTCGACCTCCATCGGGACTCGGACGGGCTGCACGCCCTTGGCTGCCACGGTGATGGTCCCCTGGTAGGTGCCGGGCTGAGTCTTCATCGGGACGGTCAGCCGCACCCAGAGCGGCTGGAGTCTGTTGGGCGGCACGCTCTGCGGCAGCCTGGAACTGATATGATCGTAGAACAGGATTTTGGAGGCGGTGTTCTTCGCCCAATCCCGGCCGCGTTCCCTGGGCACCTTGAGGAACGGGCCGCGCAGCACGTGGGTCAGGGCATCGGTCGCCATGAAGTTCATCGGGTTGCGTCCCAGTCCCTTGATCTGCACGCCGAGCTGGGTCATGTCGGTCAGCGGCTGGCCGGTCATCCCGGTGATGGCGACGCGGGCCCTTGGGATGACGGCGGCGGTGCGGGCGTGCTTGAGGTCGGTGACGGTGGCGGTGAGCCCCTCGATCTTCTGGCCGGAGAAGACGGCGAGCATGCCGGAGAATCCGCCGTTCAGTGCTCCGACCACCTTGAGCTTGCCGACCGGCATGGCGGGCGGGCGATATTCGAGGTCGTAGAGCCGCAGGTGCATGTCCTCGACCCACACGCGGAAGTCCCGGCCGGGCTGGTCGGCGGGCGGCACGGTTCCGGACGGGTCTGAGAGGCGGAGCGACACCAGCTTGACGTGATCCCAGGACTTGCCCGAGCCCCAGGTGTATCCCTGCGAGCGCCGGTAGGTATCGGCGGTGTAGATCATCGGGTGGTGTGGGCTTCCGCGCAGTTCGACGGCCAGGGTGTTGCGCCCCTTTCGAAGCATCGCGGCGGGGATGGAGACGGGCCCCAGCGTGCGGTCGCGCAGTCCCAGCAGTCGGTTCCAGCCCTTGCGGTTGAGCCAGGGCCCCCTGAACCCGTTCCACTGCGGGGGTGCCGGGCATCGGTAGCGTCGGAGCCGGGGGTCCTTGCTGCGGCCGCCCTTGATGAACCGGGTCCAGATCTCCCCGATGGACGTCCTCGTTTTGGTGTCGGAGATTTCGTCCGGCAGGTTGAAATAGGCCTCGGGCGGATAGGCCCGGCCGCGCACCGTGTCGGCCAGTTGGCCTTTCGGCAGGTCGCCGCGCGCCAGCTCCCGGCCGTTGACGAAGACTCGCGCCCCGCCGCGATAGGTAAGGTCCAGCACCAGTTCCTTGACCGCCGCGGGGTCGGGCACTTCGAAGTAGGTCCGCATGTAGAGGTTCCAGTTGTACACGCTGCCCGCCCCTTCGTTCCCTCGCATGGCGGTGTTCCAGACGGTCATCCATCCGCTGTCGTCGAAGGCGGAGGTGGTCCAGTCGGGGGGCGGGTATTCCTGCTTGACCAGCGACATCATCCGCGGGTAGAAGGGGTTGCCGATCAGGTGGTGGCAGAAGAGGGCGCGGTCACGCCAGTCGTGTTTCTTCCAGTCGATGTGCTGGCCCTGGAGCAGTCTCTGCGTGTGGCGCTGCAAGCCTCTCAACGATCCGCGCGTGACGTAGTACTTGTCGCACTGCTTCTTGTCCTTCAGCACCTGTGCGTCCAGCCGCATGGCGCCGCGCACGGCGAACAAGCGCCAGTGCGTGGTCTCGCTGAGGATCACCTTGTCGGCGGCGTACGCAGACCGGCCCGCGCCGGCCGAGACAAGCCCCGCGGCCAGGCCGGTCACGCTGAGGAGTGCGAGGAGTTTCCCGTTCGTCATGCCAGGATCCTTTCGCTGATGCGGCCCTGCCCTGTGCACGCTTCGCCGACGTTGTGTGCGCCGCTACTTGAGCGGGACCTTGAGGGTCACGCCCTGGGCGCGGTACTTGACGGCGAACCGGGCCCGTTCGGTCCGCTCCGCAGAGATCATCAGCAGCAGGGTGTTTTCGCCGGGCTCCAACTGACCGGTGATGATGAACCAGTCCCGGCATCGCCCGGTATAGCGGTCGAAATCGCCGGTGTAGGACTTGAAGACCACGCTACCGTTCAGCCAGGCCGTGAGCGCATCGGACTGGTTGTGGACGGCCAGGTAGAGTCGTTGGGCTTTCGGGGAGATGACCTTGACGGCGTAGTAGGAGAGGGACAGCTCGCGAAGTCGCCACATTGCCTTATGGAGCAGGACGTAGCCCTGGTCCCGGCCGCCTGCCGTCTTGATCCGCTTCCAGGCGATGTCGTCTTCCATTCCGTCGTAGGTGGCGGCGAAGTCCAGCTTGTTGTTCGGGGCGTCGGGCTCCTCGTCCATCAGCGGATAGAACGGCCCGATGCAGGCCCACTCTCCGATCAGCGTGTCGGGGAGCGGCGGCGGCGTCTGCGACAGGACCGGGGGCGCCTTGAACTCCACGCTGAGCGGGGTGATCTGGTCCATGGCGACGTCGACCTGGAACGTCCGTTTCAGGGGCTCGAACTGCGGGTGCCAGACCTCGACGGTGTGCGTGCCCTCCGGGATGCGGTCGATGGCGAACGCTCCGACCTGCTCGGGATATCGCTGCATGTCCCGCGAGCCGGTGGCGGTGACGGTCACGTAGGGGCTGTCCCACAGCAGCAGATGGGCCCGCTGCCAGGGGTGTCGCTTGCAGGTCAACGCATAGAAGCCCTTCTCGTTGATGCGTGGTATCTGGTGGACGGTCGGCCGCTGCATCACCGGATTGAACCCCAGGTGCTCGCCCGGGAATTTCGGGTCGTGGTATTTTTCGAGGATCTGCTCCCAGGCGACCTTGCCGGTGCGAAGGTTGGTCAGCGTCAGGTGCGAGTCGTACAGGCAGAGATTGAGCGCCTGGACCAACTGCCTGACGCGCATCACTCCGATCCCGCAGGCGCTGGGGTTGAACACCCCGCGGCCCTGGGGCTTTGAGGGCACGATCTGGTGGTTGCGGAAGTCCACCTGGTAGCGAAGCCGGTCGAAATCGCGCCGGGCGCCGGCCTTGACGTCGTGGATCATGATGACCGCGCCGTTCACGCCGTAGCGCTTTTCGCCTGGTGCGTAGTAGCCGAGATAGGACACCGGCAGCGGCTTGCGGCTCTGGTAGTACCGCAGCTCGCCCTTGCGGGGATTGCGTATGGCGTGCTTGCCCTCGAGCTCGATGGGGAACGGCGGATACAGGCGCACCGGCTTGTCGTGCTTGACGTAGCACACCCCCCTGAGCGTTCCGCCGGGCAGGCGCGTGTCGTGGATGTAGCGGGACCTGGCGGCGTTCTCGCGGATCGCCTTGTCGGTGATCAGCGCCTTGGAGCCCAGATCCTCTGCGGCCCCGGGCGAGGTGGTGGGCGGGGCCGCCGGGCCGGTGGTGGCGGCGGGCGCGGAGGTCTGGTGTGGCGGCGGCCCGGGCTGCGGCGGGGGCAGCCCGAACCAGGCGACGTACGCCGCCGCAGCCAGCACGAGGGCCACGGCGATGCCGATGGTGCGTCCGGATGTCATCAATCGGTCCCCCGCCATGCAGAGACGCTCCGGCGGCCTACGGAGCGGCCTGCGATATGTTCAGCATCGGAGCGATAACCGGCAGCCGCTGCTCGTAGATCACATTGCGCCGCCCCTTCGAATCGGCGAAATCCACATAGCCGAAGCGGACCTCGTTGCCCGGAAACACCTCCAGCACGCCGCGGACGTCTGACCCGGCGCCCGGCTGGGTGTTGATGTAGCCCCGGAAGATGCTGCTGTTCTTGCCTGTCTCCTTGAGGACATACAGTTCAACATCGCTGGCCGGGAGCCGGGCTTTCCCGTCGCCTGACGGGATCACCTCGGCGCTGATCAGGACGGTGTCGACCGCGGTAAGGTGCACGTTGCGGTCGGGATCCTTGACGGTGACCAGGTAGGAGTGTCCGGGGACGACCACGGTGCTGCCGGGCGATTCGGGCGCGGCGTCCTGGACAGAGACACGGGCGTCGGTCCCCAGGAGCAGCAGATCGCCCCACCGGCTGGGTGAGTTGCCGATGAAACAGGGGCTCTGGCCGCCGTCGGTGCACCATCCCTTGCCTTGGAACCGTGCGCCGCTGCCGGTGGGCTGCTTGCCGGTTCCGACGTAGCAATCGAAGCCGATGTACCAGCCGGGGGCGAAGACGGGGACCTTGAACACACGGCGCGGGAGGAACAACTCGACGGTGTAGGCGTGGTCCTCGACCTGTGTCACGCGGTAGGGTCCCGAGCCGTCGGGCCCGGATCGCGGCTGCGGGGGGAACAAGACCCCGTTGCTGATGCGGCGTCCCCATCCGAAGTTTCCGTCGGTCTGGCCGTATCGTCGGGAGGCAAAGACGCGCTCGGCGCCGGGCAGGTCGGGGTCGGTGGCGGTGCCCCGGGGCAGGATGTAGAACTCCTGGGCGTGAGGGTCACCGCGGAACGGGAGCCGTGCGTCGAGGGTGTCGATCATCACGATAAACGAATCGCCGCTGCTCACGAACTTGTTGTGCTGGCTGAGGCGGGGGTCCTTGATGAGGGTGATGCCGTCCTGTCCGATGTAGTACTGTGCCGGGAGGGAGAACTGGGTTCGCTTCTGCTCGACCTTGTAGCCGAAGAAGAAGCCCTGGTAGTTCCAGGCGGCGTAGACCAGGATGGGCCCGCGCTTGAAGGCGGGGTCGCCGACGTGCTCGTTCCGCAGCACCAGCGGGCGGATGCGTCCCCAGTCCGAGAGATCGCCGTCGAGGTTCGGGAAGTTGATCAGGAACGGGATGCCTTCGAAGTTACGGGCGCGGAACGGGGGCTTGACCGTCGGTTGGGTGACGAATCCCCAGGGGGATGGTGCAGGTGGAGCGGTGGACCGAGACCCGCGCAGGGCGCCGGCCGCCATCGGCCCGCCGCCGAAATGCCCGGGATGCATGGTGGCGACCACCGGCTTGAGTGCGACCTGCCCGGTGCCCACCCCGGAGGCCAGGGCGACCAGGGGGGTCGAGGTATCCGGCACGCCCTCTTCGGTCAGGTCGGCCAGGTCCTGCTTGCGGCCCTTCCAGGCCATGTCCCGGGCCTCGAGCTTCTGCTTGAACGGGTCCGAGTAGTCGACCGTTTCCGCCCGCTGGTAATAGCGGCGTTCGAGCCGCCCTTCCCTGGTCAGGATGCTGCGAAGCATCTCGTCGATGGACGCTGTGATGGCGGCGTTGATCTCGGCCTTGATACGTCCGGCCCGGGCCTCGACAAACCCCCGGTCCGCCGCCGGCAGCTTGGCCAGCACCGTCTTCAGTGCCTGTTCGTCGGCGTCGATCTGCTGTTGGGTGGGCGGGCTGCTGGCGCCGGTGATCTTGTTACGGTAGGGGTTGATGGCGGAGTCGAACAGCTTTCGGTAAAAGAACGGGCGGGAGATGGTCTGCTCCATGTCCCGGCGGAGCAGTGCGACGGCCTTGACGCGGAATTCTTTCATGGCCTGGTGCACGCCGGCCTCGCTGAGTACCATCCCCTCTCGGAACTGGCCCTCGGCGAGCTGCTCGACGGGGGGCCGAAGCTTCTCGACCAGCATGTCGATCAGTCGACGGTAGGCGACGTCGCGGAAGGGGCCGCGCAGCAGGCGCGAGCGCAGCGCCTGATTGATGGTCGCGCAGGCGGCCTGCCGCCCCCTTCCAACCAGGGTCCCGGTCCAGGCGGCGGTGAACTGCTTGAGCGTGTTGATGCAGGCGGCCAGGTCCGGCTTCAGTTCCCGGGCCGGTGTGCCCTGTTCGGCCCGCTCGCGGAACCGTTTGGCCAGGGCCATCAGCCGGCCCCAGGTGGCGGCCATTGCCGCCTTCTTCTTCGCCATCTCCTTCGACTTGTGCGGGTAATAGTCGAGGGTATAGCCGTCGAAGGCGCGCTCCCACCCCTTGCCGTAGTCGGCCAGGAGGCGCTCAAGAATCCCCGCCTGGGTGGCCGACGGTTTGTCGGGCCAGCCGGGCAGCTGCCGCCAGCCATGTTCGAGGTCTTTGCACTGGGAAAGGCCGGGGGGCCGGTCGTTGCCGCCGAAGTGGCCGTGCCGGAACCGGCCGGTGAGCAACACGGTCAGCGGATGGTATGCCTTGGCAAACGTCTGGTGGTTGTCGGCCTCGATGAAGCCGGGGGCGTCGTAGGCGTTGCCCAAGCGCCGGTCCCAAATCCGCGAGCGGCCGGTGAAGAGGGCGTCCTGCACGGCGCGGCGGATCTGCGAGGCGACCCGCTGTTCGTACCACTGGGTGACGGTCTTGGCGGCGATCTTGACCTGGTACTCCTCGCGGTGCACCTCGCGCCAGTCCCGGGCCGCGTCCATCGCCTTCTCGCGGAACTGGCGATGCAGCTTCTTGATCTCGTCTTTGGACAGCGTGCCGGTCGCGATCCGCTTCGACGCCTCCTGGAGTTCGGCCTCCAGACTGGCGTGGACGTGCTGGGTGAGCGACTGCTCCAACTGAACGTCCAGCAGGCCGGACGTGACCTGGGTGAGGTCCTGGGTCAGCTCCTGGGTGAGCGTGTCGGACACGAATTGTTCGGGGTCGGGCGGGGGCGGCGGAAGCGTGGTGCGGCGTGAGGCGTCGGCGGCCACGTGCCTGGCCCGGTCTTTCTGAATGACGCGCCGCAGGTAGCTGTCTTCCCGCGCGGCGGTCTGGCTGGGGGCTCTCACGGTGAGCGTGAGCAGGAAGCGTCCGGCGATCAGGTGCACGACCAGTGAGACGGCGAACGTCTTGGCCAGCGCGGTGCGGACGCGCCGGCGCTCGAAGAGGTCGCCCAGGGCGGTCGCCGCGACGGCCCGCTTCTGCGACGGAGCCCGCGTCCACCGCCGCCGCCAGGTCGGTGCCTTTCTTTGCGAAGAGTCCATCTGCGTTACCTTCACCTGCGGACCGCCCGCCGCACGTGCGTCCCCGGCCGGGGTCACTCGGGCGGGTGGAACATCACCATCAGCTCGGCGATCTTATTCGCCTCGACCTCGACCTCGAGGGTCCGCTTGACCGGCGTGTAGAGCGGATGCCAGACCTCGAGCGTGTGGCGGCCGGGCGGCACCCCGCTGATCTCGAAGTTGCAGAGCGGATAGTACTTGTGGTACGTGGTCACCACCACGTACGGGTTGTCCACCACGATGAGATAGCCGCGAATCCACGGATGTCGTGCGTCGCTCACCCGATACGTGCCGGCTTGCCGGATGACCGGGGTGGTGATGAACTGCGGCTTGTAGGTGAGGTGCCCGGTCGACCGGACGCCGTCCTTGCCCTTCGCGGCCTGGGCGTATCGGACGGTCTGGCGGAAGAGCGGGTGCCTGGCGTTCTGCCCGGCCACCACGATCTCGGAGGGGAAGGCGTCCCAGGTGGTAAACTGGGCTCGTTCGTGAAGTGGGGCGAGCTGAATGTTGTTGCCACCGAAGTTCGAGTTGTCGCCCGGCTGGATGACGCCGTGCCGGACCATCATCACCGGCCGGTTGAGCGGGCGGCGCCGCCCGACCTTCACGTCCCGCAGCCGAATGACGACGTTGTACGGGATGTAGGTGTAGCCGTGCTTGGCCCGTCCCATGCGCGAGATGTAGTTCCGCCGCCGCACCTCGATGGTCTGGTAGTAGGCCAGTTCCTTCGGCTGGGGGTCCTTGATCGCGTTCTCTCCGGTCAGCTCGATCACGTTCTCGGGCGGAAAGGTCATCCCCTTCCGGGCGACAATTCGACAGCCGCCCTTGATGGTCCCGGCCGGATGCTTGGAATCCCACTTGTAGGTTTCCTTCTCGCCCCGGTCGAACGTATCCTTGATCACCACTTCGGACGAGCCGGGGGCCTGGTCTTCTTCCAGACCGGCCTCCTTGAGGCCGGGAACGGCGTCGGGCATCTGAAGTGCTTTCTTCGGCTCCGACGTGACCGGCGTCGCCGCAGGCGGCTGTTTCCCGCAACCGGACCCTGCCAGCACGAGCAGGCACGCCAGCAGCCGCGGGCCGACGCGACAGGTCCGGGCTGTTCGGTCGCTCAGCATCGTGATCCTCTCATTTGACTGCGGCGACGGAGCCCAAGGGCGCCACCACCGGGAGGCGAAGCTCGAACACCACGCTGCGTCGGCCGGACGCGTTCCCCAGGTCGACGTACCCGAACCGCACCTCCTGGCCGGCCATCACCTCGATGGTCCCCTGAACCTGCCGGCCCGTCCCCGGCTGGCTGTCGATGTAACCCCGGAATACTCCCGAGTTCTTCTCCGTCTCCATCAGCATGAAGATCTCGATGTCCTGCTCGGGCCCGGCCACCTCGGCGCTGACCAGCACGCTGTCCTTGGCGGTGGTGTAGACGTTGCGGTCCGGGTCGATGACCGTGAGGAGGTAGGAATGGCCGGGAACAATGCCCTTGGCCCGGGTCCCGGCCTGGTCGGCGTCCTGCATCACGATGAAGGGGTCCGTCCCCAGCAGCAAGAGG